>Ga0115572_10003725_pt1 | contig 11991 bp, 9 predicted proteins | sample COGITO_mtgs_1206_FD_88681 | JGI IMG/M metagenome (GOLD analysis project Ga0115572, IMG submission 88681) | Pelagic marine microbial communities from North Sea - COGITO_mtgs_120607 | ecosystem: Environmental > Aquatic > Marine > Epipelagic | place: Germany:Helgoland, sampling site Kabeltonne... | reverse complement strand
ATTTGCAAACCCAAGGACGGGCGCGGGATGTGTTTCGTGGTTTCTAAGTGTTGTTTGGTTCGTGTTGAATTACATTATTTCTTATTTCTGTATTCAATTTTTGATAATTCTTGTTATCTCTTGGAGAAAAGTTCATCCCGTATTCAATTATTTTGTCAGGAAATCCATGATACTTTGGAAGTAGTTTGACAGTCAAATCGTATCCAAGAGAATGGTCAATTTCTTGTGTCGTTTTAATTATAAAATCTTTGGCTGCTCCAATTACAATATCAGCAAATTGAAGTACTGTCGAATTTGTTGACTTTGCGAAGTATACGGAATCTTTAAATCCTAATTTAGACAATGGCCCACAATGATATGGTACATTACTTGAAGATTTTCCTAAATTGTAAGCTCTAAAGTATTCTCCATTAAATGGTTTTGGATTACTTCCATCTGGCCAATCTAAAATTATTTCGAAACTCTCTTTAGAAGGAAAGTTTGAGGCAAACAAGCCAACTCTCATCAATACTTGAGAAAATGAAATACCTGTAAGTTGTTCCTTAATTATCTTTAATGGCTTGTCAGAAGGATATCTTTGAATTGCAGCTAAGATTATTTTGTAGTCAATTCCTATTGACTTTTCTACGATTTCTGTTCTCCATTTGTAAGAGTCCTTTAGCAATGTTTCGTACTGTTCAAGTCGATTCCATTCTATATAGTTTTCTTTTAAATCTTTGAAATTCAATCCTTTTCGTTATTTTTAAATTCCTTTTATTAAAAAAAATGTTCAACATGAAACTTTTCATTTCCTCAATATTATCAATCTTTTTTCTACTTCCTTCCTTGGCATTAGCCCAAGAACAAAATCTAGAAGGTCCCAAACAAGGGCATACCAATCAAAACAAATTTCGTCAGCTCTACAACGAGTTTTCGACACCCAATGATTATCGAACCGCAAGTGGCGCACCTGGCCCTGCTTACTATCAGCAACGTGCCGACTATGTGATGGACATCAAAATCGATGACGAAACCCAGCGTCTTTACGGTGAAGAAACCATTACCTACACCAACAATTCACCCGATGCGTTGGCCTATTTGTGGGTACAGCTCGACCAGAATATTCGTAAAAAAGACTCTCCGGCTCTTCTAAAAAATAGCCAGTCTCTGGATCAGGTCTCGGAGTTGTCCTCCTTTGCCAATAACCACCTTGGCGATCCTTTTGATGGTGGATTCAATATCGAAAAAGTTACAGACGCTCAAGGAAAACCCCTGCCATACATAATCAATGAAACCATGATGCGAATCGATCTGCCAACCACACTACAGTCGGGTGGGCAAGTGGTGTTTTCCATCAAATGGTGGTACAACATCAACAACCACGTGGTCAACCGCGCGCGTTCGGGTTATGAGTATTTCCCTGCCGATGATAACCGTGCCTATGTGATCGCCCAGTTTTTCCCGCGCATGTGTATGTATGACGATGTGGAGGGCTGGCAAAATTATCAGTTCTGGGGCAATGGCGAGTTTGCACTTCCCTTTGGCGATTACGAGGTAAATCTAACCGTTCCAGCCAACTTTACCGTAGATGCGACAGGCGAATTGACCAATCGTAAGGAAGTGTTTTCCAAAGAAATGATGAATCGCTATAAGCTCGCCAAAAAAACCTATGATAAGCCCGTGATGATTGTCACCCAAGAAGAAGCGGAGGCCAACGAAAAAACCACCACAACCAAAACCAAAACATGGAAGTTTTCCGCTAAGAATGTTCGGGACTATGGCTTTACAGCATCAAAAAAATACATATGGGATATGATGGCTGTTAAGGTTGGTGACCGCGATGTCATGGCTGTTTCACTCTATCCAAAAGAGGGAAACCCACTTTGGGAAGAATGGTCTACTCGTGCAGTTGCACAAACCCTGGAAACCGTATCAAGATTCACCTTTGACTATCCCTACCACAAAGCCATTTCGGTTCATGCCAAAAATCAAGGTATGGAATACCCCATGATTTGCTGGAATTACGGTCGTCCTGATGAGGATGGGACCTATAGTGATCGTGTCAAATTTGGAATGATTTCGGTGATTATCCATGAGGTTGGGCACAACTATTTCCCGATGATTGTCAACTCCGACGAACGTCAATGGGGCTGGATGGACGAAGGGTTAACCACCTTTATACAATATTTAACAGAGCAAGAGTTTGGAAAGCGGTATCCTGCATCGATCCCTGGCTTGGACAAATACCCATCCCGTAGAGGTGAGGCCAAGAAAATTGTACCCTATATGTCGGATGATCAAGACTTTTTAGCACCGATTATGTCCAATCCCGAAAATGTATTTCAACTGGGCCCTAATGCCTATGGAAAACCTGCAACTGCACTCAATATTCTGCGGGAAACCATCATGGGCTCAGACCTGTTTGACCACGCGTTTAAAACCTATTCTCAGCGATGGATGTTTAAACACCCAACCCCAGAAGACTTTTTCCGTTCTATGGAAGACGCTTCTGCTGTCGATCTAGACTGGTTTTGGAGGGGATGGTTCTATACCACGGATTTTGTAGATATCGGCGTGGAAAGCGTAAATACTGTACAGGTGACGAGTGAACCATCCACATCATACTTGGAAAGACTGGAGCGTTTTGGATATTCGATAGATGATTTCCCGCCACTAGTTTTTCGGGTCAGTGAGGAAGATGAGGAGTATGACGAAAACGCCGCTCCATTTGCCGCGCTCGATACAGGAGAATATCTAGCAGAAAACGGACTCACAGTTGCCCAAGAAAATTTAGCAAAAGCCAATTATCTGTATGAAATTACGTTTAACAAACCCGGTGGTTTGGTCATGCCAATTTTGGTCGAGTACACATATGCAGATGGTTCCACAATGTCCGAGCGGTACCCAGTACAGATTTGGCGTAAAAATGACAATAGCTACACGCGGGTATTGACTTCTGAAAAGGAGATTGTAGGTGTTCAAGTTGACCCCAATGAGGAAACAGCCGATGTGAATACCACCAATAATTCTTGGCCTAGAGAGGAAGTCATGACAGACTTTGACCGCTTTAAAGAAAGCAACTAAATGTGATTTTGTCCGTCGGTTGGTTTTACCGACGGACAACTTTCGGTTTTGAGCGAATCAGTAGAACTACCTATCTTTACCACATGATTTACTTTATCAGCGGAGCTGAACTCGTCTTCGTATTTTTTATTATCCTTCTTGTCTTTGGTGCCGATCGGGTGCCTGAAATTGCGCGAACTATTGGCAAAGGAATGAGACAAGTGCGCAACGCTACTCAAGACATTAAAGATGAAATTCAGAAATCTGCCGAGAAGCAAGGACTAGACACCGATCAAATTGAACAGCAAATCCGTGAAGTTAAAGATGAAGTGGAAGACATTGCGGGTTCAATCAAACGTAAACCCTAACGTTTTCTGGTGATTGTAAGACCATCCCTGACTGGTAAAACAACCGTCTCGACTCTCAAATCCGTATTGATTTTATGATTGTACTCTTGCAGTGCGCTTGTGGATTCGTCATTTCCTTTTTCTAATACTTTGCCCGACCACAATACATTGTCAGAAAGAATGACTCCGCCAGAACGAAGCTTATCTACGACCAAATCAAAATAAAGAGGATAGTTTTCCTTGTCAGCATCCAGAAAAATTAAATCATAAGGTCCAGTTAGGGTTTTTATAACATTGGTTGCTTGACCCAAGTACTGAACGATCTGACTTCCATAGCAAGATTCGTCAAAATAACGACGTTGTATATCCCACAATTCTTTATTGCAATCTATGGTATCAATACTCCCATCCTCTGTAAGCCCCTCAGCCAAGCACAAGGTCGCATAACCAGTATATGTGCCCACTTCTAAAATTCTTTTAGGGTATATCATTTTTGACAACATTGCCAACAAACGCCCTTGGTAAGACCCACTCAACATCCGTGGCTGCAATACCTTTTGGTGTGTTTCTCTATCCAATGTTTTTAACAAAGAGGATTCCTTCATGCTGTGATCCTCGATATATTTTTGCAATTTATCTGAAATAAAATTCATTAGCGTGTTGGTTTTGCATAGACAAAGCGTTCAACGAGCTTTGGTTTCGAGTACCCGTCCAAGCCATTGATACTTACCGATCCAGCATGTTCAAGATTTAACCAACCGTCAGCTTCAAGAATGCCATCTTCTATGTGTATAGCCTCAATTTCACTGACCAGAAGTAGTGTGTTGTTTTCTTTTATGGGGTACTCATTGAGAAAACGGCAACCCAGTCGTACTTTGGCGTCTTTGACAAAGGGGGCTTGAAAACCATCGAGATACTCTGGCTCGAAGTCCGTTTTGCTAAACTCCGAAACGTCTTCTGGATATTTGGCAGAGGTGTGATGTGCATCTGCAACGGATTTGTAGTGAATGTGATTGACGGTGAATAAAGAAGATTCTTTGAGGTTTCGATAAGTGTCTCTTGGCACAGTCGTTGGGCGCAATACAAAGCCAATCAGAGGAGGATTACTGCCCAAGTGGGTAATGCTGCTAAAGACGGCTAGATTTGTCTTTCCTTCTTTGGATTGGGTTCCGATGAGGTTGGCTGATTTATAGCCTGTACAGCTGTTGATTAGATTGAGACGGAAGATTTTTTCCATCGCATCGATGTCTGATCTTTTGAAGTGCAACATTTCTTTTTTACAAACATAAACAATCTGACGATTTTGTTTTATTTTTGACAACTTAATGGGGTCATTAACTCAGTTGGTTCAGAGTGTCGCCTTGACAGGGCGGAAGTCATTGGTTCGAATCCAATATGACCCACAATTAAGATGACTTATCAAGTTGAAATCACCCTAAAACCCTTTACAAGAGGGTTTCATTTGATCACTGATGATATCATTGCTGCACTACCCAATCAGACGGGGATTGTGCATGTGTTTATCAAACACACCTCTGCAAGTCTTACAATCAACGAAAATGCTGACCCGAGCGTACGCGTTGATTTTGAAACCCATTTCAACAAAATGGTCTCAGAGTCTGACGATCATTACACCCACACTTTGGAAGGAAAAGACGATATGACGTCCCACATCAAAAGTAGTATTTTAGGTTCATCGGTGTCATTTCCAATCAAAAATGGGGTTCCTCAACTCGGAACCTGGCAAGGGGTGTATTTGTGTGAACATAGAAACAAGGCAAGTGGGAGAACAATTTTTATCACATGCATCGGATAGCATTTCTGTATGCCATGGGCTATTGATAGCGAGTGGACAAGTTCATTTACTTTCTAAAGAAGTAAACCAATAAGCTCAAAACAATACTGACCAGTATGGAAGTGCCGAGTGGGAAGTAAAACGTCCAATTTTCTCCCCCAAATCGAAAGTCAAGCGGGTTTTTAACGCCATACTTTTCTCCCAATAGTAGTACGCCTCCGATGAGAACAAGAATCAATCCGAGAAATAAAATGGTGCGCCCCATTAGTGAAAAACGGCTACTAATTTTTCGAGTGTAAAACTGCGAGATCCTTTTACGAGCAGCGATGCTTGTCCAAGAGAGGTTTTTGAGAAGTAATCCATGGCCTGGTCAACATTAGAAAAGTACTTGTCAGCTGAAACAAAAGGTGCGAAAGCAGAGCCAACCCAATAGCAATCATCAATCGGAGAGGTATTTGTCCAATCTACGAGTTGTTTGTGTTCGATTTCTGTGTGCTTTCCGAGTTCATTCATTTGTCCAAGAATTGCAATCTTTTTCCCTTCTTTTTTCGAAAAGCTCGTTAGGGCAGCATGCATACTTGTGGGGTTGGCGTTGTAGGCATCAAGGGTAATTTGGAGACCTTTTTTGCGAATGAGTTGGGAACGGTTGTTCTCTGATATATAGGACTCTAGTGCATTTTTTGCGTTTTGTGATGTTACCCCAAAGTAACGACCGATAGCATAGGCAGCCAAGGCATTGTAGCCATTATAAGCCCCGCTGAGTTGGGTTTGTATCTCTTGTTGATCAACCTCAATGCGAATCGCATCTTCTTCAGCTAAAAGAGTTGCAGACAACCTTGCCGATGTGCCTGTTCCATAGGTGATGGGATTTTGCCCTTTTAGCTGTGCCATGATTTTTGAATCGTCGGCATTGGCAAAAATCAGGCCGTTTGTGTTCTTGAGATAGTCATAGAGTTCTGACTTGGCTTTGACAACCCCTTCCAAGCTACCAAATCCCTCAAGATGTGCCTTGCCGAAATTGGTAATCAGCCCAGCATTTGGTTGAGCAATATTGGCCAATAATGCAATCTCACCTGGGTGATTGGCACCCATTTCGACGACACCGATTTCGGTGCCCTCTTCTAACGAAAGCAAGGTGAGAGGAACGCCAATATGATTATTGAGGTTTCCTTGCGTGGACACAGTCGTGAAGGTAGTGCTTAGCACCGAATGAATGAGTTCTTTGGTAGTGGTTTTTCCATTGCTTCCTGTGAGTGCAATGATGGTAGTTCCGAGATGTGTTCTGTGTTCTGTTGCCAGCTCTTGAAGAGCCACCAACGAATGTGGAACTCGTACAATGCGATCATCTTTCAAGTCGATGTCTTCGTCGATGACAACAGCCGCTGCACCCATTGTAAGCGCTTTTTCTACAAAGGAATTTCCGTTGAAGTTTGGGCCGCTGAGCGCAAAGAATAGTTCCCCTTTTTGTAGTTTTCGAGTATCCGTACAAACTCCACTAGCGTCTCTAAATATGTTGTAAAGCGCTGGCATCAGAAGGTGGATAAATAATTGAAGTTTTCCGCTTAATTTTTGGGGATGCCACGAGGTTTACGGCTTTCACTTGTGCTGCCTAGATACGACATGGCACAGCGGAATCCGATGTAATCAGCTGCCAAAAACTCAGGCATATATCGTCGTTGTGCTGGATCGAGCCAGAAAGCACGATCTTTCCAAGATGCTCCTTTAATTACGCGTGTTTTGTCGGAAACAAGTGTAAGTCTTTTTTCTCCTTGCTCTCTTTCTTTTGAAAAAGCGTCTTTATACATTTCTGTTTCATCTCTTTCATACAGCTCATCTCCATCAGCATAAGCGAGATTGTTCGCAGTCAGCCCATTTGAGTTAAGTAATTCTTCTTGACTTTGTATTGACTCAAAGTCATTAGGATTGATATTATCTTTCATAATAGATCCGGGTAACTGGTCGTAAATCGTTCTTCCAGCCGGATTTTTATCATCAAAAAGAGGTTCTGTCGCCACTTTGACTTTTCCGTCTTCAGTAATATAGTTTTGAAAGACATTCCCTCTAAAATAGTTCATGTCGCTAATCTCGTTGTTTGTGATTGGGCGATACACATCAGCAACCCATTCTGAAACGTTGCCCGCCATTCCATAAATACCGAAATCATTGGGTGGATATTGACGAACGTCAGCAGTTATTTCCGCATCATCATTCGACCATCCAGCAACCCCACTGTAGTCACCACGACCTTGTTTGAAGTTCGCAAGTTGGTCACCAGCATTTCGTTGTTGTGACACTCGCGATGAATCGCCAGACCATGGATATTTTTTCTTACCTTGATATGAATTGTATTCACGAATACCTGCAAGTCCTAAAGCAGCATATTCCCATTCAGATTCTGTGGGTAATCGATATTCCGGAAGTACGATCCCATACTCAACACTCGCATTGGTTACTTTGACCTGATCTTCTTGATCTCCTTCTCCACGAACGGTAATTTGCGCTTGTTTACCAACAAAATCCTGAACATTATTTTCGGTTGCATTCTCAACCTCACTTACATTCTCAGCGTCATAATTTCCTCCATAGACAAGATCAGGTCTTTTCAGATAAGTTTCCGTGTCAAAATTAAGTCCATTTTGAATGCTTTTTGATGTTCTAGCCCCTTTGGCAATCCATCCTTTTTGTTCTAGTATAATTTCATTGACCCTATTGGTTCTCCACTTTGCAAAGTTACTTGCTTGCTGCCAGCTCACTCCAACAACAGGGTGTGTTTGAAATGCAGGATGACGCAAATAGTTGTTCACCATATCATCATAAAATCCTAATTGATTTCTCCAAACAAGTGTATCTGGCAAAGCCGATAAGTATATATCAGGTTGAGAAGCAAAAACACGTTTTAACCAATCTAAATATTCAATATACATAAGGTTGGTGACTTCGGTTTCGTCCATGTAAAAAGAACGAACTTGCATTCGTGTTGGTGTGTTGTTCCAATCCTTCATCACATCGTCTTGGACACGTCCCTTGGTGAACGTACCACCATGCACTAAGATCAAATTAGGTCCTTGAATCTGGTCCTTGTAGTCTTTTCCTTTATAATCAAAACCACCACTTTCTCCAATTTTCCAACCTGTTGCACTGGACGCGCCATTTTTGAAAGAACCATTGGAACTACAGCTCATGAATGCACAAGAGATTGCCAACAGGGATATTAGTGAAATGAAGGATTTGCGTTTCATACAAAAACATTTAGGTGTGCAAGATAGTAAATATGTGTAAATTTGCTTGTCATATTCGTAGATTATATTTAAATAACGATAAATTTCAGTCATTATTTTATTTTATTTTTTTTCGGGTACTAGAATCAAATCTTTTGCGTTATTAAATTTGTATGCGTTTATTGATCCTTTTTGTACTCCCAACTTTCCTTTGGGCTCAACAGCGTGATTTTCATTTGAATTGGGATGAATATGCCCAAGTTCAGGTTATTGATGATGTTCTAAACATTCCCCAGCCAAAAGGGTATTCCATTTTTTTTGATGAGACAACAAACGCTTTCTCTACGGCAATCACTATCGAAAACGATGACCCGACAAACAGTCAATTTGTAATTGAAAACATTCAATCTGTCAAAATTCCACATGAACAAATTGGCGATTTACTTGCTAATGAATTACCTTCATCTCCAGATTTTAGTATTCACAAGACTAAAAATAGATTTTCTCATCAAGTGTATATCCGTTTAGAACCGTTTTTTGTTGTCAATGGTTTTATACATGCAGTCAAGAACTTTTCGTTGGCCTCTCAATATGCCAGCTCCAGTCATCATCAAGCGGAACAAAGCGATTTCTCCCTTCCGAACACACTACCTCAGAGAGGCTATCGTTTTGAAGTCGCCCATACAGGTATTCATAAAATCACAGGTAAATTTCTTCGTGATTTGGGTGTTCCAATCGGAACGGTTAACCCTCAGAAATTAAAAATTTTCGGACTTGGTGGAACAATGCTCCCTCTTAAAAATTGCGCAGCTGCCAATGTGAACGTTGGAATGTCAGAAAACCCACTTCAATTGGTTGGTATAGATGATGGTCATTTTGACGATAATGATTACATCCTTTTTTATGCAAAAGGGTTGGACGAGTGGAATGAAGAAAGTAACACGGCGATCAATCTTTTTCAGGATCGAGCAAACTATATACTTTCCCATGATGGTGAGGCTGGCTTACGTGTCAATACACTTGCCTCTTTACCTTCTACATCGACACACCAAACAATGGGAGAGTCTACAGTTCATTTCGAAGAAGACAAAACAAACATTGCACAAATGGGAAGAGTTTGGTTGGGGGATTCCTTTCTAAACAACACCTCTCGTGTTTATCCAATTAACCTAGAGGGGTATGCTTCTGGGACGAGTGTGGAACTCACAGTTTCTGGGGCGGGTGTTTCAACAAATAGCAGCCAGTTGACCGTCAGCATTGATGATGTGAATTTTGATATTTTTTTAAATTCAACCCAAACTCTTGTCAAAGCTTTTCTTAATCGAAAAACGGAAAATTTTATACCGCGCAATAGTGATATGCAAGTAGAGGTTCTCTATAATTCCTTTGGTTTGACTTCTGCTATTGGATATCTCGATTATATCCGTGTCAATTATCAACGCTCATTGGATGGAAATCTTGGTCAATTTGGTTTCACACCACTGACCACAGAAACCCATCGTGCCTCGAATGCAGATGCCATCTGGGAGCTCTACGACGACGGAAGCATTTCGGTATATCAATCCAATGGTGCTGACATCTATTTTACCCCAAGTGAAAATGTGACCAGGCTCCATCTATACAACGAAAACGATGCTCATGCACCCATGCGCAGTGATTTGGGCGACAGCTTTACCTCTCCAAATCTTCGTGAGCAACTGATCAATGGGGCGGAATACATTATTATTACCCAGGAAGAATTTGTGGAAGAAGCGAACCGACTAGCAATGCATCACCGAACCCACACAGGATTACAAACCCAAGTGTTACTACTTTCGGACATTTATGATGACTTTAACGCTGGAAATATAGACATTGCTGCCATTCGTAATGCTATTCGATATGCATACTTTAACAACACGGACGAAAACAAACCTAAATATATCTGTTTGTTTGGAGACACAAGTTACGATTACAAAGACCGTGTTTTAGGCAACAACAATATCGTGCCTACTTTTCAAGCACTCCAAAGTTTCCATTTGGCAAACAGTTATATGTCTGATGATTTTTATGCTATGATGGATGATGACGAGGGGAATTTGGGTTATGCAGACCGAATGGATATTGCGGTTGGACGAATATTATTTGACACGAAAGATGGTGCCCTCGCTGTTGTGAATAAAGCCATTGATTATAGTTTGTCCTATGGTGATTGGCAAAACACACTGACCATATTGTCTGATGATCCAGACCAAAGTTGGGAGAACGTTATACAAGAAAAATTGGATGGTTTGGGCGAAAAGATCATTTTGCACAAACCGTTTATAAATTTGCAAAAAATTCATTCAGACAGCTATGAGCAAGTTGTTTCAGCATCTGGCAACCGTTACCCAGGAGTCAATGAAGCTTTGGAAAATCAATTTATTCAAGGAACTCTTGCCATTAATTATTTTGGGCATGGAGGAGAAACAGGACTTTCGTCAGAGTCCATTTTTGACAGAGAGTTTGCCGACCGTTTGTATCACCCAGGGAAGTATCCGCTTTTTGTCACGTCCACTTGTGAGTTTAGTCGCTTTGACAACCCTGAAGAATATACAGTTGGAGAGGCCAGTTACGCCAATCCGGCAGGTGGCGTCATCGGATTGATTTCGACCACAAGGCAGATTTATGTCACCAATGGAATTAATTACAATAAAATTATTGCGAAATATTTGTACGCACTTGACTCTGACGAGTACCCAACAATATCTGAAGCTTTGCGGTTGGCTAAAAATGAATTTTCAGGAACTTCTCAAAGGCGAATTGTATTTTACATCGGTGACCCTGCTCTCAAATTGGCGATCCCCAGCACCAAGGTTGATCTCACACATTTTAATGGAAGTTTAATAGCTGAGTTGAGCGACGGGCAAAAGCAAATGAGTGCGCTAGATCGTGTGAACCTCGCTGGTCAAGTCTCGGACGCAGATGGAAATCTTCGCAGCGATTTTGACGGGGAGATTGTAGTTACAATTTTTGACAAAGGGATTCAAAAAACCACACTAGGCAATGACGGCAATGGAACCTTTACTTATAACGCACTTGGGAATGTTGTTTTTAAAGGAAATGCAAAGGTCGTTGATGGGTTCTGGGATCTAGAGCTTGTGATCCCAAAAGACATTTCACTACCCAACGGACAGGCTCGCATCAGTTTGTATGCTGTTAACAACCAGAGAATCAACAAATTAACGGGACTGTCAAACGATTTATTTATCGGAGGTATAAATGACAATCCAGAGAATGATAATTTGGGACCAACCATTGAACTCTTTTTGGATAATGAGAATTTTGAAAGTGGAGATTTGACGGGGTCCAACCCAAAGTTGATCGCCAATTTTCATGACGAAAACGGAATTAATACCTCAGGTGGCTTAGGTCATGAACTTTTGGCTGTTTTGGACGGAGTAACCCAAAAACCGATCATTCTCAATAATTTTTATCGAACAAACCTTAGTGATTTTCGTTCCGGATCGCTCGATTATGTGTTTAGTAATTTAAGCTCTGGAAATCATACTCTTTCCGTTACGGCTTGGGATACTTACAATAATTTTTCAACCCAAACTATTGATTTTGT
>Ga0115572_10003724_pt1 | contig 11992 bp, 12 predicted proteins | sample COGITO_mtgs_1206_FD_88681 | JGI IMG/M metagenome (GOLD analysis project Ga0115572, IMG submission 88681) | Pelagic marine microbial communities from North Sea - COGITO_mtgs_120607 | ecosystem: Environmental > Aquatic > Marine > Epipelagic | place: Germany:Helgoland, sampling site Kabeltonne... | reverse complement strand
TGCGCTTCTTGTGTACAGCTCTTCTGCTTATTACGCCCTTGGTTTTTTTATAGCAGTGCTTTTTATATAAACCTACACGTTTAGGTCATATCGCGGTGTTTACGTGTTATTCGATAAAAACTTAAACTACTTTAAAGCTCAGTATCGTCACGTTATCTTTTATTCAATCCCCTTAACTATTCTTTTTGTCGTGCGTAAACGGATAAACTTTATATTCTTGATATTATTCGTGTTATCGTTTACGTTTTTAGCAATATTTTAGGTAGGGTACAGAACGGCGGCTCGGGCCGGCGCTACCTACAAAAAGCCGGTTGTAGTTAGGCGTGGTGATGGAGGGGCTTTATGTTATACGTGGTATTTCCTGAATATTTATTACTAGAGTTTTTTCTTATTATAGTTATTAAGTACTTTATTATTTCCTCGAATATTCTTGTGCTTCTCTATACTGCCGGTCTTTATCTAATAGTGGTCGGCTTGTATTCTCTCCTCTCTGATGCCGATATATACGTTGGGTTTCTTTGGGTGATAGATTTAGGCGTTGGCTTGGTTTTTTTTATATTTATGTTGCACTTTACGCCGTTTTTGCATCAAAAGTCTAGATTTAACTTCAAGGTACGCAATTTTGTACTTTATAGTGTGTTCGTAGTAAACTTAATATTTTATTTTTACTTTTTTTCTGCCAATGTTGACAGTGACTTAAACTCTGACTTGTCTAAAGTGTGGTTCTTTAGTATCTTTACGTTAAACTACTACTACTTATTTTTCGTAAACGAGGTTACAGAGCTAAACCTTCTTAGAGAAACTTATTTTTTGGTTTGCAGTTTCATATTTTTTGTAGTTAATTTTAGCCTTTTCTACGGACTAGTAACTGCCATCCTCCTATGTTTTCTAATTCACCGCGTATTTAATTTTCTGAATTTTTCGCAGATGAAGTATATAAGGTCCGTACTATTTTTGAACTCTTCCTTCTTCATACGACTGCAGGACCCACTACTTCAGGCTAATACACCTGCTATCACAAAATCTTGAGCTCGGGCTTAGACTAGGAGATTAATAAAAAATCTGTCAGACATACTCAATGGATGTTTATTTGCACTTTAATTTTCATGAGTTTGACTGTGGCTCGGAGTGAACGCGAGCGAGGTGTATTGACACATGCGAGTCGAACGGAAATTATACTTTATAATTTTAGTGGCGTAAGGGTGAGTAATACACCTTTCGTTGTTAACAAATTTATGTTGAACATAAATATTTAAGAGTGTCAAGCATAGGATTTAGGCTTCATGCACACACCCGTTATTAAGAGGATAGCAGCGCTAAAAATCGCTGTCGAGACGAAACGGTAAACAAACAAACTCGCAGCTGCTTCGTTTCGAGAGTCTTTTAGTAAAACTATTCGCGTTTATCCCGGGAACCACGCGCTCTTTTTGGAAAAAGAAAACTTGTTTGTTGGTATTTTGGTGTTGGGAGAAGTATGTTGTTTATGTATAGTGCAGACGCGTTATACCAAAAGCAAGCTAACCACCCCTAGCTGGGCTGTGAGGTTGCTCAGTCACATGGGAGATGAAAAATATTCCACCGTCGGCAGCAGTGGAGAATATTGGTCAATGAACGAGAGTTCGAACCAGCATTCCGCGTAAAATGAAACTTTTGCAAATCGCAAATAATGAAGGCTATGAGAGTCGTAAAGTTTGACCGCTGTTATAGTAAATTGAATAATTCGGTAAGAATCCCGGGCTAAAAAGGTGCCAGCAGCTGCGGTAATACCTTGACGGGGGAGCGTTATTGGCCTTTGCTGAGCGTAAAGTATGGCTAGATGGCTTAAGTAGTTGACGGTTAAATCGAAATCGTAATTGACTGACCATCAAAACCTTAATGCTGGGGGTAGTAAGAAGTTAGTAGTACCTGTAGTCTAGGGATAAAATATTGCAAGACTACTAGAGACTCTCAAGGGCCGCGGCAGCTTGCTATTACTACCCGACATTGAACCATTTAAGTATAAGTATCGAATAGGATTGGAGACCCTAGTAGTTTATACCGTGAATTTATGGGCATTACTTGTAGAATACTGATTTTCCGCACGTACGTTAACGCTTAAATGCCTCGCTTGGGGAGTAAAGCTGCAAAGGTCAAACTTAAACAGATTGGCGGGAGTTTGTTCCAACGGTGGAGTGTGTGGATTAATTCGATAATCCGCGCCTAACCTTACCAACATATTGCGTTTTTTATTTGTATAATTTAGTGATTTACACCGATAAAATAAGAATTGGTACTGCATGGCTGTCGTCAGCTCGTGTTGTAGAATGTTACATTTACTTACACAACGGACGAAACCTCTGTGCTAAATTTCGAATATTTTATTGTTTTTGAAGATACGACTTACGCAGAAAAAAACTCGTACGGGCACGAAACTTGCTTCTGCGCCGCTCAAAGACATAGTATTTTGTTTAGTCGCATTTATTGTTTACTACAAAGTTGGTTAACAGGGTTTTATATTTCGGAACTTGAGAATCTGCTCACACAGGCCTGGAGGTCAAGACCAGAAAGCAAAAGTCGAACGCCTTTTAATAAAGGTGGGCTTTGTTCCGTGCTTAATAAGATAACCGGCTTTGGGGAAGAGGAGGAGAAGTCAAGTCATTATGGTCTAAATATGTTGGGCTTCACACGCACTACAAAGGCAGAAACAGCGGGATGCAACGGATCAATCCGAAGCTAATCTTCAAAAATTGTCTAAGTTCTAATTGGGGGTTGAAAGTCACCCCCATGAAGTTGGAATCGTTAGTAATCGTAAATTAGTATGTTACGGTGAATTACAAGTCAAACTTTGTACACACCGCCCATCACGCTCGAGAAGTTGTGCAAGCCGGACATTTCTTCGTAAGCAGTGACACAGCGTAATTGGCGCGCTATTAAATTACTTCGAGACTTCGTTAACTATGCTTATTGTAAAGAGAATACGAGGTGCATGTGTAGACTTAGTAGCGGAATAGAGTGATCCGCGTAGCAAGGCGTAGCCCCCGGACTGCTTTTGTCCTAAGCGGAGGGGGGGGTACTCCGGCCCTGCGCGGAAGTCTTTTTATATCTTTGTGGTATAGTCAGGCTTTTAGTAGTATTTACCTTTTCACCCTCTTGTGTATAAAATATCTTATTTAGACATTTGCGAGAGGGGTGCTGCTTGGGTTGCGTAGCTTATCTACGTAAACTCCACTGTTAATTAGGGAGTTAAGGAGGGTATAGTAACTTGAGCGAAGTTGAAACAAGGTAATTGTAGGGGAACCTGTTGTTGGAGTACACAAATACATAATTTTCTTCTTAAATCAGCACTTACCTGCCGTTATACAGGTAAATGTAAACATATTCGTGACAAGTACGTCAAACACAAAAGTAAGATTCCTGGCACTAAGGGGATACCTTGATACTAAAATTTGAACACGTACAAGAAGTGATTAGTTGCTTGGAGCTTCTCATAAGCTAGGATTAGCAACGTAAATTAGAGAGAAGTAGTGAAGAGAAACATCTTACTAACTACCTCAAAACATATCAACCGAAAGTGAGAGAGTAGCGGTGAGCGAAATTTCGATAGTTAAAGTAACAATCCGCGGGGAGCAAACCGTTTAATGCTTTTGACAAAAGCAGCCACAGATGGTTAAAGCCCAGTATCGGCTCTCCCCGCACGAACCCACCGGGGGTATAGTTCAGTGGCAGAACACCGGTCTTCAAAATCGGCCACGTGGGTTCGATTCCTACTACCCTTGTTCTTGAAAAAACGTAGACGTTCAAAAGTGATACCCAGCTATTTCCCGCCGGTTTACCGTTCCTTTAGGCGAACGCGCAACTCACGTTTTATGCTACGCCTCAGCCAACCACCCTTGTCACAAAGACGCAAACAGCACCACCAACCCACTTTGCGGTATGCTCGCGCGTCGCGCTTATCTAGTTTGCCCAGGCAGGTAGGCAAAGCGCATACGCAGTACTCTTTTTCTTTTTTTAAAAAGAGCTGGCTCTTTTCAGGTAAGTCTTTTGCGTTAGACACTTCATCTTTAGGGGTACTGCGTCTAGTTAGACCCGTAAGTATCTTAGGTTTCACAACAAAAGGTGCTTCGCGCGATACACGTACTTTTATACCCACTTATATACCTCGTCCGGTCGGGCGAACGCACACTATAGGTTCTGGAGGCTGCAGCGCTCGTCCAGAGTGGCCAACGTCGGCTCTGCACGTTTTCGAGGGTACGGCTAAATATTGCGTGTCAAGCAGCGTAGGCAATTGATTTTTTCTAAAGCGGCGCATAGCCCGCCTTCTAAGACCTCGGCAGACCATAGTTCTGGGGTACGGTAACAAGCGCTTTCTTATAGAGAGGGATATTTTTTACCCCCGAGCTGACACTGTCAGGGTTTTCCGAAGCTTGGTGTTTTGCTCTTTTCACTTTTGCCGCGAACAACGAATGAAGCAGTTAGTCTCCTGCGCAGGTATACTAAGCTTAGTAAGCGGTTTTAGCCGAAATACTCTAAAAACGAGTCTCAAGTTAGTTTTAAGTTTCAGTACGCGTAATTTACTTGACATGAGGTCCGCTACGTCAACAGCCTTACGTTTACCAAAGCGTACGAGATTCTTGCCCCGTAAGCGACACAGAGTCCGCTACAGGATTATTATGAAGCACTTGTCACGCTTAAGACGGCGTCTTTACAGGAATCGTAACGTTATGCGTCGCACGCTTAGGAAGCTAGAATCCCTAGTCCTTGCGGGACGCCCAGCCAAAATGCGTTCCCTGGAGAAGTACAACGTGCCTCGTTTTTTTACCTTTTCTCGTACTGTACGCGTCCCTAAGTCTCTACAGCGCTCGTACGACAAAAAACTTGCTTTATTTACTGCTAGTAACTCTTTTATTCGAAGTTGTTTTGCGTGTACCCACAGTTTTAGCTTCTCGCGTTCGCCAGATCATGCATGATTCTCGAAGGAGTATGCCCTCCTCTGTTTTTTTAACAGCCCGCTTTTTTTTAAGACTTTTTTTTACAAGGTAGGTCTCTCGCGTAACGCGGGAGACGCACCTAGCAACTTGCTGCTCCTGCACTTATTCCACCGTGAGTTATCATTTACGCCCGCTACTAACCTAGCACCCCACATCCCCATACGTAGTGCTCTTAAAAAAAGAGTCTTAGCAAGCCAAACGAATAGGTTTCTGGGTAGAGCCGTACTCCCGTGGGCTCACAACTCCCTCATACGCTTTACGGAAGACTGCTCAGGTAAGCGTGTTCTACTGCAGGTGTACTCGTTTATAACGCAGAACGTCGACGGAGCGTTTTTAACTCTTTACCGCCGGTGGATGCCCCGTATGCGCTACTATGAGCAGCGTTTGGGTCATAGGTTTTTTTTAGGCGAAGCTCTTAGTATTATACACCTTAGTTTTATAATGCATGACCCTAAACTACTTATTTCGTGATTCAGCGCCATGATACAGCGTATAAGTTTTTGAAAAACGCGACTTATATTTCGGTTTTTTAGGTACTTAATGGGTAACTACTTTTCTAAAATTTTTGCGCAGCTTCAAGTAAAGGGAATAAAACTCAAGCTTAAGGGCAAGATAAGTGTTTCCGGTAACTCCCGTAAGCGGGCAATATTATACCGCTCAGGGCTTACCTCCCACTCAGCTACCAAGCTTAGAGTACTACATGAGTCTACGCTTATAAGTACCTTCACTGGGGTGTTGGGTTTCCAGCTTTGACTGTTTTATTAAGCTAACCAAGGGCGTTTACCAACTCACGTTGGTTAAATAATTTTAATTTCGATGCATGTCAGATACATCACACTAACGCTAATGGGCCTTGCCGATATATGCGACATAGAGCAGTATGCTACAAGTCTCTGCAGTCGCGTTGTACTAAACATGCGTTGTGGCTTCTGTTCCAGGAAAGCCGTAAGTGTACGCTGGTGGTTGTTACGCTCACCGGCTCGGTGCGGTAAAAGCCTAATAGCGCTTTAAGACCTTACATAAGCTACAGGTTAGATTTACAGCTCTGACGCCCTCTATTAAAGAGTGGGTTAGAGTGACTCAGTCACTGCTCCTCTTACTGACTCGCGCCGCACATAATTGACGCGAAGCTTTTCTACCGCGAACTAGAGCACATGGATAAATTCCGTTCATTGAAGGTGGTTTTCCTGCATACGCTGACGTACGCGTTCGTTTTCACTTCCCCTTGTGCGCTGATCCCACACATGCTGATCTTACATTGTTTGGGCGTACTCTATGTAACTAAAACGTCCCGCTTTGGTCGAATAAAGTTCCTTGGCCTAGTTTTGAGGTATCGTTTGGTGGCACGGTTGTTGCTCTTGCTTTCCGTGCTATAATTTCAAACTCGCGTACAGCCTGGGCATTTGCACGTATACTTTCCGCTGGTATAAAAACGGACTTGCGTGCTGGGCTATTCCTCTTATCGTGTTGCAATTTTTCCAACTACGGCATTGTTTGGGGCCAATGCATTAGAATATGCGGTCGTTACCGCCGTTGAATGCCAATTATAGTTTACTTCACGAGGCGGGATTTATTCACTACCTAGACCTCGACTAGTCGTTCAATATGTTTGACAGGTCGCTGTCTGCGTCTCTCGAAGCTATATTCTTTGGCAAGGGGAGTCTTACTAAACGGGCTTGTGGATAACTTCAAAAGAGCATAATGTTTTCCATGCTCAGGACATCGACGCGCGCGCGATAACCCAGCTCCCCGAGCACAAATCTCTTACGGCTCCTGTGCACATGTGTAAGCAACTAGGCCGTCAGTCTGCACGTACTCTACTTGTTTAAGAGGGCTCGTGTATTTATACCCAATGGCTTCTACTCAAATAAACAGTCCACACAGCACAAATAACCAGTTACCACTTAACGAATTCGTACAGACGAAAAGCGTAACGCAGCCTTTTGCTGAGCCCAAAGTACTCAAGTTGGGGGAAAACATACTCAATAATAAGGCCCCATCACACACAGAAGTTTTACCGACAGGGTTGTACGGCGTAGATCTCGAGAACTTCGAGTCTTGGTTACGTCCGGAGGATCGTGTGGTACTGCAGACATCTTCTGTGCCTGACACTAAGCTCTACTACCCAGAGCCCTTTGTAGCGTCTCCGTCCTTCGTACACGAGGAAATTTGATTCATACACATCCTGCACTACAATTATTGGCTTTGGTTCTTTTTTATCTCTTTAATTATGTTCTACTTTATAGCGTTTATAACGGTTGTTCGTTGGTGTAATCTTAGGGTAAAACCCAAAAGAGAAACTCGGGGTGTTAGTAGGTCAAAGTGTGCGGATTTAATTACCGCACTCGTACCCGTGTCTTGGGCTGTGTCGATCATTATTTCTGAGACTGTAGACGCCTCCGACTATTACGACGGTTTTGGCACGGGCGAGTTAGTGGTGGGTATACGTGCCTACCAGTGAGGTTGGGAGTACTTCTACCCGCGAAATATGGATACCAATTACAATTTACGCCTAAGTTACTCGTCTATGTTAGGTCGATCAGTAAAGTATTCGGCCAGCAGCTCTGAAATTGCGGACTCAAATCAGCTCTGAAAGCACTTTCAAAAAAAAACCTCGAATACAAGACCTGGCACGCCCGGTCACCTTCTGATGTCACCTCCTATTAAGTCCTCTGCACTAAATAATATTGATTTCTCTTACGTAGGAAGCACGGTAAACTCTGATCCTAACGCTTTTAAGAAAATACAGCGCTACTCTAAACTTTCGGCGAACCAAAACCTACTGGAGAGCTCAAATATAAATACGCGTTTTACGAAATTAAGTAGCTTATACTTGGGGGGGGTTCATTTATCTACGGGCTCTTCGTCGTACTATACCAGCCGACAGCATGTGCATAGCTCAGCTAGTTCATTTTTGTCAAGTTTTTCTACACTTACTGACCTTACTTCCCTAAGTCGCTACCTCGACTACGCTATAAGCTCTGCCAACAGTTCTTTTACTAGCACTGCTCCTGTCCGCGCTTATAACTTTTTTAACTGTGGTAACTCCGAAGTCCTAAGCAGTGTTGCGTCGCCGAAACAGTCTCTGCTTAACTTAGTAGGTGCTCATTCTGCAACACCCGGCAGTGAGCGCAATCCAGGCCGCCCAGTGCTCAGTCTTGTGCCTCAAGACCTCGCGAACTTGGCTCGCTTTGCAGCGGTCTTACCTGTATCAAATCTATCTACCTGGTTTGGTACCCACCCCCAACTTGCAGGTCGCTTTATGGCAGAGTTTATGACCACCAATGGGCGCAGCTTGTTTTCATGAAACCTCTTTAACAAATTTAATACGCGTCGGTACTGCGATCCCCAGTCAACCGATCAGCAGTTCATGGGTGCAGAGCGCAGTCTGCGCGACACTACCAACTTTTTAGGCAATACCAATCAATCCGCTTACTGTTTCCCAGCTATAACCCGCGGGAGTGCCGTCGTAAGCTCTCTGGCGCCAGCCTTCTCCTCCTCCTCACTTCATTGGGTAGGTAGGAGTAACTTGCAAAACTTACTATCCTCCAGCCTAACTCTACCTAGCAACTCTAGCCCAGTATTCTCCAGTGCCCAAGTTTGGTTTCCTTTTAGTCAGGACCGGCCTAACAGATTTACTGGTTTGGATATTTCACCCCTGTTGCAAGGTACAGGTGACTCAACCCCTGCTTATATGCTCAATAGTTACTGGTTATCGTATTGGGGTCGTGCGAACTCTGCGCGTAGGTATGGATCGGCTAGTAGCAGTTTAGCGAACGTCCACAGTTTTTACCTACCGGGCATTGTTGAGTACGCAGAGTACGATTTTAAAAACTGGCAGTCCCTTTACGCACTCGAAGATGCCATTTGGGAGACTAGTCACCCCTCTTTTCTCCATGAGGAATACGCGTCATTTTCAGTTTCTACACCAACGGAATTTGGCTTTGCCAACCAGTTTTCACAGTTTAACAACTTATGCAGACACCTTGTTCCCAAACCCACGAGTGCTTCATTCTCTGCATGTAAGAAGCCGTTTACCACTCCGAGCCCAACCGTTCACCTAGAGACGTTAACACGAGATCTTTCCACTATAAATTTAGTAAACTTTTCTCAGTTCTATAACCTGTCTAAGTTAGACCTCGTAGACGACGCCTACGAGGGTTTTAAGTCTAATGCTGCACTCTCACCCGTGTTTCTAAAAAGTCATTTTCAGGCCAGAAACACTGCTTTACCGGCGTTTTCTTACGCAACCAACTTAAATATGTTCCAGGCCGACTTTGACGAGTCTAGCTGGTATACCGAGGATGAGCTTCTTTGCAGTGCTGATAACGCACTACAATCTAACAACCAATTCTTTCTAAGTAATCCCGTCAAACTGCGCTCAACGGTTAAAAATTTAATGGTGACGTACGGCGCTATACAGAAGGTCTATCGTTCCCGTTTCGACGAGGGTCGTTCCAATATGCATATTAGTTCTATGCATAACTCCTACACGCCGTACCCACTTTTAACTGAGACGCGAAATAATTACGAGTCCATAGTGGCTAAGAATAGGGAGTCATATTTTTCTGCCAGCTTATTTAACACCCGTTTTGCCCACAAGTTCTCGGACCTCAACGTCTCAGCCACTGCAAACTCGTCTTTATTTTTGGATGCGCCGTTCTTACTATCTTTTAAAAGTGACCCTTCGCGGTATTTATGGTTTGATTGGTTGTCTCGGTGGGTATCAATCGAGGTACAGCCGTCCTCCATAGCAAAATACTCACTCGCCGGGTTGCCCTATGCTGCGCGCTTGTATGAGTTTGCCAGCCAGTTGGGCGATGAACTAGGCGACTCTGAGAATTACTTGTCGAAGATGTATCACGCTCGTCGAAACTACGTACAGGATTGGTCTACTGCTTCGTATTTTTATTTAAAGACTTCCGCATGGTTTAGATGTGCACCACAATTATACGACAGTTTAGGTCTTTCAGGGTCTGCCACGTATTTGTTATTTTCGTCTTCTTACTTAAACGCCGAGTACTGCGTTAACTCTACGCAAAAAAGCGCGTCCCCGTCCTTCTCCGGCTTAAACAAGCTTAACGGCATGCTTTACACGCCTAGCTTTGAGATCGCAAACTGTAACTATGTCTCGTCAACACTTATTGATCTACTCTCAAAGAGAGAGCATTTTTACAGGCTCTTTGTAGCCTCTAAGGCACATGTCATTGGCTTGCCAGATTCTTTTGTTGCTACGCCCACGTCGAAGTTACTACTCGAGCTTCAGTCAACTCTACGGTTTTCTGCCCCAACTCAGTCGGCTTTGAGCCATGACTACAATCAGTTTACTAACATACACGGTAAAGCGAACCTCATGCTACCAACTTATGCCTCGGACCTAAGGCACTATGCCCACAGTTTTTTACCTGCTAACACCGAAAGGTTAGATACGCTCTTGGGTGCCTTATGACTGTCTACTAGCCTCGAAAAATCAGCTTCCCACGCCAAGACAAGTCCCTTTACGCCCTCCTCAAAGTCGCAGTACAGACCCATGCGTAAGGGTGTTACTAATATGGTGCGCCTCCAAGCTACTAACGCAGTAGCTATGCCCACAGAGATGCGCTTGCATATACTAGCCTCGTCTAAGGACGTAATACACTCTTGGTCGATACCTTCCGCTGGTATAAAAATAGACTGCGTGCCAGGCTATTCCTCTCACCGTGTTGCAATTTTTCTAACCCACGGCATTTTTTGGGGCCAATGCATGGAGATATGTGGTCGTTACCACCATTGAATGCCGATTATAGTTTACTTTATGAAGCGGGATTTATTCTTTCTTTGGTGCGCACATTTCATTCATTACTCAGATCTTGACCAGTCGTTCAATATGCTCGACAGGTCGCTGTCCGCGTCTCCCAAAGTTATATCCTTTGACAAAGGAGTCTGACTAAACGAGTTTGCGGATAACGTTAAAAGAATCTAACATTTTCCGTATGCAGGACCTCGGCGCGCGCGCGATAATACAGCTCCTTGAGCACAAATCCCCTACGGCGCCTGTGCACACTCGTAAACAACTGGACCGTCAGTCTGCACGTATTCTACTTGCCTAAGAGGTCCCGTGTATTTATTGTCCAGGGAGGCTTACACGTTCATGTTATAATTGGCGTTTTTAGAGTCCAAGCGCGCTCCCTTTGACCACTCTGAAACTGAGTCCGAAGTCGTCGCCGGGTACGCTACGGAGTACAACGGCCCTATGCTATTGATGTTTTTTTTATGCGAGTACCTTCATCTTACAATTGCCTCGCTTCATTTTTGCATTTTTTTAGGGGGGTTGGTTCTTATTCTACATATACGCTTTTCTGCCGCCCCTATTTGCCTCCTACCACGTTAATCCGTACTTTATGCCCAATTTTATCAAAATTTTGCTTCACCCCTATGATATGGATAGGCTTGTGAGGGTGATGTGATAGACCTCAACGCCTAACAACTCCCTACCACACGGAGTCAGAAAAAAGCTGGCCTCCCCACGCGAACGCCGCAAGTTTTAGAGCGAGGCGATATAGTATGGGCCGCGCGACGCGCGACGCTGTAGCCCCCCAGTATAGTATCTCCGTGGCTCCCCTATTCACGACTATCTAAGCATCGCAATTTCGTCTTACAGGGCTTCATTATTAGTAACGAATTCCTATGACACTAGCCTCGCAACACAACTTATTACCTGCGGCTCTATGAGGTAAACGCGGCGTATATTAAATCGGAGATTAAGAAGTTTTTTTAGCTACATGTCTGAACGAAGTGTGCTTTCTTATAGCACTGGACTGTAATGAAACCTTAGGCCCTGAATCTCCGAGACTGTTTCGCGGTATTGTCCTAGAAAAGCAGAGCCCCAGTTCAGGGAGTACTCGCTTCTTTGCGTTTGTAGCTTGGGCTCATACCGCTCCGCCTTCCACGAGGCGCGTAGGTCCTACCCGACCTCACACGCTGTAATAATTATTAATTTTTTTTACTAGTTTATTTTTTACTGTAATTTCTAATTTTTAGTGTTG
>Ga0115572_10003719_pt1 | contig 11999 bp, 5 predicted proteins | sample COGITO_mtgs_1206_FD_88681 | JGI IMG/M metagenome (GOLD analysis project Ga0115572, IMG submission 88681) | Pelagic marine microbial communities from North Sea - COGITO_mtgs_120607 | ecosystem: Environmental > Aquatic > Marine > Epipelagic | place: Germany:Helgoland, sampling site Kabeltonne... | reverse complement strand
GCGGTGGGGTTCAAGCTCCCGGCATCGTCCGCTCGCGGTGGTGGGAACGCGTCGTACGGGCGCGAGGGACGCGAGGCGGTGGTGGCCATCGGCGACGTCACCGGTCGCGTATCCCTATGGCCGCTTAGGGCCGGGTCCGTGTACGATAAACAACCGGGGTTCGGAGGCGGAGGGTTCGGAGGCGGAGGGTTCGGCGGAGGCGGGGGTTTCGGATCGGACGAGATCGACGACGGCGATGTCGGCGGATCGGGCAACGGGGTTGGGAACGATCAAAAGGGACAGAGAGGGAAGGAACGCAAGCCGCCGGCGGAGTTGGTCGACGAGGTCCAGGCGTCGCCGGCCGGCCAACCGGGGTGCCCCGTGTTGGCCCTGGACGTGTTACCGGAGCACGGCGGGATCATCGCGCTCGTCGGGTCGGTACGGGTCGAAGACGGAGCTCCACGGTCGACCCCGCAGGCGTGGAGGGTCGAATTCGACGGAACCGACGGGGGAACGAGCTCGAGCGGGGGTGGATATTTCCGGCTCGTGAGGGGCGAATCATCTCTCGGGTGCGCGCCCTCGACGCCCGATTTACCACCCTCCGCGACGCGCGCGTGCATCGCGACGCACCGCTCGCAGCTCAAGTTCTCCGCGGTCGCGGTCGGCGTTTCAAATCCAGGAGGCGTTTCTAACGGCTCGAGTCCAAACGGCGGATTGGACGGGAGACGAGACGCTCCGGCTCCGCCGTTCACCGTGTTTCTCTCCGAGGGATCGGGCGCCGTTCCCGCGGGGTTCGGCGACGGCGCGTGTGAGCTGGCGGCGGTTCGCGGCGTCGACGTTGTGGCGACGACGTCACAGACGCCGCCCGCGAGACACCCTGAGGTGTACGCGTTGGGCGGCGACGCCGTGTGGGCGATCGACCTCTCGGCGGGCCCCTCCGGTAAATTCAAAACGCGGGTGCCCGTCGCGGGGACGCCGGATGCGAATCGCCACGGTACCGACGGAGGGGGCCGGGGGGAATCTCGCTACGGGTCCCCGGACGGAGGGAGGGGCGGTTCGAATCGCCACGCGCGGCGGTTGGAGCATTCGACCGCCGCGTCAGCCTTTCTCATCGCCTCGGGCCCCGCGGCTTCGGGTTCAAGCTCAAGCTCAAACTCGAGTTCAAACGTTCACAGTTCCGGCGTCCCGTGCGATCGGATCAGCGCGTGGAAGGAAGGTATCCCTTCGCCGTGCGTGCACGAGGGACGCGCCGCGACGTTCGTCGGTGCCGACGACGCGTGCTTCAGCGTGTTGAGCGTCGACGGGCGTGAGCTGTCGCTCTACGCCAACGACGCTCCGCGGTCGCGAATGGCGCACTATACGCTAGACAGATCCTGCGACTTGGTCTTCCGCGGTCCGTCTCCCAACGCGGTGGCGTTCAGTTCGATCGGGGACGTCGCCACGAACAAGCCGGGGATCTTCGGTTTGCTGCACAACGCGGAGGGACGGGGTAAGTGCATGCGCGGGTGGCTGCCGCTGAAGCCGGGTGAGCGGGTGCGACGCGCTTTTTTCCAAAAAATCGATGAACTGGCGGCTTCATCTTCATCGTCCGATGAAACCCACGGGAAACCCACGGGAGCCGTCGCGATACTCACCGACCAATCGCGTCTCGTCCTCGCGGAGTGGCACGGCAGTGGCGAGAAGGGCGAGCCGTGCGTGATGACGGCGCTGACGGAGACGCCCAAGGATCGAAGGGTCAGTTCGTGCGCGTGGGTCGGCCCGGCGCTTCTATTCACAGAGGCGAACGGGTCCATCGGCGTGCTGACGTGGCACGATGACGACCGCACGTCGGACAACGTCGGACACGGATCCGGGTCCGGCAGTGTGCTGTCCCTGTGCGGCGGGGGCTTGGGCGCGGGCGCGAGCGACGGCGGGGCTTTGCTCACCTTCACGGAGGACGCCGCCGTCTTACTGCACGCCACCGGTGACTCGCCACCCGCGCCGCCCGCGTCGTCGTCGCGACCGATCGCATTCATGGACGCGCTGTGCGTCGCGTGGGGGTCCATGTGCGACTCACGCACCACGCGGGGGCTACCGGCGCCCGTAGACGCCGCGAGGCGCGCGGTGGCCACCGCCGCGGGGCGCTACGACGCGTCGCGAGTGTCCGAACGAGCGCTCGACGCCATCGGGCGAAGTTTAGCGCTCCCCGGCCTCGCGTCCAACGTGGGAGCCAGGGCGACGCACTTGGGGGTGGGCGCGCGCGCTCGCGTCGCCGCGCGCGCGTACCGCGCGTCCGCCGCGGTGGAGAGCGCGAGGTTATCCCAGAACCAGGCTGCCGATCTCACCGTCCCGCCCGAACGTCTGGCCTTCGCGACTCCCGCGTCGTGCGAAGTGGCGCCGGATGTCGCGGCGGCGATGCGCGACGCGGCGGAGGCGGCGGCGTTCATCGGCGACGCGCGCGCCGCGTTCGACGCCGCGGCACTCGCCGTGGGCGCGACGGGCGGTAAGGACGTGAGTGCGTTGGTGCGTCTGTGCGAGCGCGGGGTGGCGGCGGCGGACGGGTCCGGCGGCTTCGCAATCGTCGAGGCGGCGGTGCGGCAAAAGTTGGCGGATGGCTCCGCGGTTAAGAACGCGTGCGTCGAGGCGCTGGGACGGCGCCGCGCGCCGACGCTGCCGCCCCCCGACGGCATCGAGCAGCCCGCGGGGTTCGAGGTGCAGCTCGGGAGCATGGCGGCGTCCGCGAGCACGTCGGCGACGGGGCGCGAGGCGGGAGTCGCGGCGGGTATGGGCAAAGAGGTGAGCCGCGCGTCGACGCTGACGCACTCCGATTGGCTGGGCCGGCGTGTTCGTGACACCGGGAACGGCGCGGGCGGGGTCGAGGGCGACGGTTCGGATCCCGGCGTCCGTTCGAATCGAGCGGGCGTCGGAGGAGGCGACGGCTGGGGTACCTCCCCGCCGGCGTCCAATCCGACGTCCCCTTCCCGAGGAGGCTCGAACCCGACCGGCGGTGTTAACTTCAGGCCCGCGGCTCCGGTCCAGCCGGAACTTCAGACGCGAGCCCAGACGGCGACGCCCCCGAGCTTCGCACCCATCGCGCAGCAGCAGCAGCAGACCTCAGGCTTCGCGGCGTTTCCACCTTCGAACCAACAACCGGGGTTCACCGCCGCGCCGGGGCCGACGACTCCCGGCTCGGATCCGTTTCAAAACCCAGTTCACGCAAACGGAAACGTTCACTCGACCAACCCGGGGAACCTGTCCGTGCAGTTACCCGCCGCCGGTGCGCGTCCCCCGGGCGACGACCCGTTCACTAATGCGGCGTCCGCGTCGTCGTTCGACGGCAGGGCGGGCTCGGGCGGCGACGTTTCGGATCCCTTCGGCGACGTTTCGGATCCATTCGCGAAGGTTCCGCCGAGATCCAGCGCCGGCGGTTCGTCGTCTGTCCCCCGCCACCCGCCACCCGCCGCCGCCCGCGCCGGCTTCGAGGGGTTCGACACGCACGCGTACGAGAACGCGAGTAACACGGGTACCTCGCCCACGGCGCTCACATCCCCGACCGCCACGACGTTCGCCAACCGCGCGTACGAGTGGGGAGGGAGCCAGTACACGGGAACCGTCGGTGAATGGCGCGATGAATCGCAATTCGGCGGCGACGACCCGTTCGGATCGGACGACGACAGCGACGAGGACGACAGCGACGAGGACAGCGACGATCCCTTCGGCGATCCCTTCGGCGACGTCCCGGGTGTCGGCGCGAGCTCACCGCCCGCGGGCTTCGGGGGCTTCGGCGCCGTCGCGGGCGGTCCGGGATCGACGTTGGTCTCTCCTCCGCCGACTCCGCCGCGATCATCGTTCGCGCCGCCGCCCGCCGCGCCCCCGCCTCCTCCTCCGCCGCCTCCACCGCCGCCGCCCGTGATGACGATGGAACCGATCGTGATGAAAACTCCCGCGCTTCCCGCGCGGAACAGAGTGCAGGACGATCCGCCCGCAATAGAGGCGCATTTACCGACGGCGCGAGCCGTGTCGGCGGGGCTACGCGCGTTCGAGGCTTCGGATTACGACCCGGCGGAGATGGCGTTCAAGGCGGCGACGAGGCGCGCCGCGGTGGAGACCTTGGCGCCCGTGCGCGGCCGCGGTAAGATCGTGCGTAAGTGCGTCGCGTACGCGGTGGCGTGTCGGATCCTTCGGCACGTCCGCGTCGTGTGCGAATTTTTAGCCGTTCAAATCGCGGAAAACCCGGGGCCGAACCCGGGTGGCGTCGGTTCGAATTCCCCGTGGAACGACCCGAACGGACACCCACACCGAAGACAGGCGGCGATTGAGATCGCGCGGCTCACCAGGCACCTCGCGGCGCTCCCGTTGGACCCGACGCACGTCGCAGCGGCTTTGCGGTGCGTTTCTTTTCATCACATTTCCGTATGGGCAGTTAGACTGACGGTTTTTTTTTGGTTTACAGATTTGCGAGTACGTGGAACTTTCGGTCGGGCGACGCTAAAACCGCGACCGCGATGCTCGGATCGCTGGTCCGGTATCTCGGCACGATTCCCAAGAGCGTCGACGTGGACTTCGATTTGTTCGGCGTGGTGTCGTGCGCGGTGGCGGCGGCCAAGGGTGGCGAGTCGCCGTTTGGGGCGAGTGAGAATGGATTCAAGTCGAGCGGCGGCGTATTAATGGACGCGAATGTGCCTAGCGGGGAGGATCCGAGTTTGATTTGCGCTGCGACGCTGCGGACGATCGCGTTTGGGGGAGAGACGAGGTGTGCGGCGTGCGGGGCGATGTACGGACACGACGCGGCGGCCGTGACCTGCGTGGTGTGCGACTCGCCTATGTAAACGTGGTATGAAAACGTATTTGCCAGCAAATACCGTAAATTGTCGAGATCGGCGTCTTGATTCCCGTGGTCTCGGAGATTATTTATTTTATCCATCTGCCCTTTTCCCCCCCGCTCCGTCCACCCGGGGCACTTCGTAAGGCGCGAGACGCACCTCTTGGCCTTTGCGCAGGAATGATGCACGCCGTCGCCAACGTCACGGCGGTGAGGCCCACCGCGGGTCCTCGCTCCAGGCCCCGCGCGTTATCCCCCAAGGCCGCCGCGCCCAAATCGGTTCAGATGGGTTCATCAGTCAGGATGAGCTCTCGGTCCGGTGCGGCGCGCCTCGGACGCCGCTCGACTCGCACGTTCGCCACCGAGGGTGAGTATCCGAGCATCGCGATCGCTCTTAACGGCAGCGCGGGGCTAAACGGAGACGTGAACGATCGTTCACGGCCCGGGCGCTCGACGCGACGTCCCCGCGATTCCGCTCCCACCCGAACCCTGCCCGCCGATAGACCCTGAAGAGGAAGATCCTCGCTTTTCGCCTTCGTCTCGCTGACCGTCCACCCCTCCCCCCGTTCCTCCCCCGTCTTTCCCAAACAGAAGGCGACATGGACGTCGTCGCCGAGGAGCCCGCCGCCGACGCTGACGCCGCGGACGGCTTCTGGGAGAAGGACCAGATCTTCCCGCGGGTCAAGGAGAGAGACGCGTACCGCCGCCTGGGCATCTCGGACGAGGCATCCTTCGAGGAGGTCCAGGACGCTAGGAACTACCTCGTGCAGACGTACGCGAGGCACACGGCGGGCGTCGAGGCCATCGAGGAAGCCTTCGACCGCATCATCAAGCAGAAACTCACCGCGCGCAAGAAAACGCGAGGCCTCCGGGCGGCGATGAGGAAGCAAAAGGCTGGCGAAGATTACACCCCGCCATTCTTGGACAGGCTCAAGGCGCAGTTCGAGCGTCCGGACGACACCACGCTCATGCGCAGGGCGCTCATCTACGCCATCATGATGGGATGGGCGGTCGTGGCGACGGGTAACGGCGGGCAGCCAACCTTCCAGATGTTCATATCCTTCGCGCTCTGCGTCTACTTTCTCAAGGATAAGCGCGGCGAAGCGGCGGAGCTGGGCAAATGTTTCATTAACGCCTTTGTCGCGCTGGCCATCGGTTTCCTCGTGGGTTCCGTGTTCCCGGTGTACATTCCGGTGTTCCCGCCGTCGTGGGGACCCGAGCTCGTCCTGTCGCTGTTCACCATGGTGTCGCTGTTCGTCTTCGCCACTTTCCTCAAGTGATGGGAAAGTGCTTTCGGTTGGAGGTGAATGGGGGGGGGGGGAAGGTGAGGCTGTTGTCGAAGTGTGAAAAAGGGACACTGGCGACTTTTTGGGGCGCAGGGGAATGCGCTGCGCGAGCTGACACAATTTAATATGGGAAAATTAAACCCCGTTTCTTGGTTCAACCTTGCCAAATTTTCTCAGCCAATGGGAGCGTTCTGTGCAGATTTTGTTTGCAAAGTCGAGACAGCTGCGGGTGACCGTGAGTGGAAAAGCCGGGCGATGGGTGTGTCCGGCGACGCGCGCGTCTCGCTGGCCATTCACGCACACACAACAGCACTCACCATGGCTGCCATGACCACCTCTTCCGTCACCGCGGTGCGCGCCGTCCAGGGCGCCCGCGCCACCTTCGGCTCCCGCGCCGCCTTCGCCGCGCCCACCGTCAAGGCTTCCAAGGCTCGCTTCGTCTGCCGCGCCGAGGGCGAGGTGAGATAGATTTCCCGACCGCGACTCGCGACCCCGTAAGGCGCCCGTGTGTGGGCGATGTGTTCGTGAGACGGGTGTAAAACGGCAGGATACGTTCCGCGGCGACCATGCGGGATCGGGCCTCGCGTCGGGTCCCGCCCGCGGTCGTCGCGGGACGCGCCACGCCGCGCGTTTCATCGCGACCTCACGAACCAACAATCGCTCCGCCCGGGTTTTTTTTTGAGAAGAACGAAAGGAAGGGGTGTGTGATGCACGGGAGCGCCGTAAGGCGTCGGTCGCCGGTCCGATCGCGCGCGTTCGATCGCGATCGCGTCCTACCGGACACCGCCTTCGAGCGCATCACGCCGCGCGGCATCAATCGCGCACGCGCGGACGTCATCGCCGCCGCGCCGCGCGATCGCCCCCCAAACTTTTCGCCTCTCGTACCCGTTATCCGCCCGGTTCGCCTCTCAACTTTGTCAAAAACCATATTCGGAAGATGCGTCCGAAGCTCGAGCCGTCCGCTGACCGTCCATCGTCCGTTCACCCACCTAACAGGCCGAGGCTCCCGCCGAGGAGGCTCCCAAGGCTGTCGTCAAGAAGGAGCGCAAGAAGGATGACCTCTACATGATGGGCGTCTCCGACCAGAACATGACGTACCTTGACGGCACCCTCCCCGGCGACTTCGGATTCGACCCGCTCGGCATGTCCGACCCCGAGGGCGCGGGCGGCTTCGTGAACCCCCAGTGGCTCGCGTACTCCGAGGTGATCCACGGCCGCTGGGCGATGCTCGGCGTCGCGGGCATCGTCGCCCCCGAGATTCTCGGCGGCATGGGCATCATCCCGGAATCCACCGGCCTCGTCTGGTTCACCTCCGGCGCCATTCCCCCCCAGGGCACCTTCGACTACTGGGCGTCCCCGATGACCATCTTCTGGGTCAACATGTGCCTGATGAACTTCGCGGAGATCAAGCGCGGCCAGGACTACTGGTTCCCGGGCTCCCAGGCGGAGACCCCGCTCCTCGGATGGGAGAAGGGTTTCGGCGGCTCCGGCAACCCCGCGTACCCCGGCGGCAAGTGGTTCAACCCGCTCAACCTCGGCAAGGACGGCATGGCCTCCATGCAGAAGAAGGAGGTCAAGAACGGCCGTCTCGCCATGATGGCGTTCCTCGGCTGCATGGTGCAGGCTGCCGTCACCGGCGAGGGCCCGTGGAAGAACATCTGCGACCACGTGTCTAACCCCTTCGGCGCTAACATGCTCGCCAACTTTGGCGCCATCGGCGGCTCCTCCCCGTTCTAAGCGGCCTTTTAGGTCGCGAACGAGCGTGAGGGTGGAGGGTGTTTCAATTCGGATGTGATGATTGCGGTGGTATACGTGTAGCGCATGCGTGCGTGCTTTTGTCTTAGCTAAAAACCTCGCGTCGAGAGGCGCGATCGAATCTACAACAGAGAAAATATAAACTACGAGAGGCCGTACGTCGATCTGAGATGATCCGCGTTGGCTTCGTCCACCGCCCCTCGCGCCACCAGCGCGTCCACGAGCGCCACCACGCTCGCCTTGACCTTGCTCCCCAGCAGCTTCGACGCCAGCGCGAACCTTCGCACGTCGCCAGCTCCGTCATGCACGCCGCGACTCTCTTACCGATTCCTTTCACATCATTCGCACCCCCCCATTCAACCTGCGTCTCGCCTTCCTTCTCTTCCTGAGGCAGGGCGACGTACCCTGCCGCGAGCGCGGACACGAGCTCCGAGAGCACCGTGCCGTTGATCTCCACCTTGAACAGCTTCGCGATCCGGCCCGTGGAATCCCCCGCGGTCACGCCGAGGTACCTCCACCTGGCGTCCTGGGACTTGCACGATCGACGCCACGTCTTCTCAAACTCGATCGCCGTGCTGGGCGCGCACAGCTGTGTCGCGTCCGCCGCGTTCAGGCGCGTGGCGCCCGGCGTGGACGCGGGCCCGGATGCGCGGCCCTCGGGGGTGAACGAGAACGCGGGCGCGCGAGCGGCGGCGCGGTCCGCGGCGGTCATGAGGGAAGCATCGCCCGGGAGGTTGCGCGGACGGAGGTGCGCGACGCTGACCATGTTCTTGAAGACGTCGTAGCCCTCCATCTGGCGCACCGCGCGGTGCTTGGCCTCGTCGCGCGCGGCGCGAAGGGCATCGTCCTGGACCGCGTCCTGGAGCTCGCGGCTCACCTTGGGCGGGGCGCTCATGCCGACGGCGTGCGGTCAACCAGTGGCCGAGGCTTCGAAGACTCGAATATATGAACTTCTGGTAAATTTCTGAATCATGAGTTGGCGAATTTGGACTCGTCTCGTATGGGGCTCCAGTGGGGACGGGTAACGAGAATGTCTTTAATTTCTGGCGAAATCGACTCTCGCTGACTGGCCGCCTGTGTCGTCGGTCCCTTATTTTCGGAGGTTGGATATTTTATGAAAAAGCTGCGCGAGGAGGAGAGAGGGTTGTCGCGCGAGGAGACTCGACTGGTGTTCGTTTGATATGGTATCTTTTATCGAAAAGGCGCCGCCCATAAGCTAAACAAATGTGAGCGACGCCAGCCTCGCGAAAAAGAGAAAATAGCACAGGAAGAATAGCGTATGATGCGCACCAAAACACTCTCAACACATCCTATGGCGGCCCGAGAGTTTCAAAGGAAACAACTCGGTCCATCCTTCGGCGGTTAGAAAGGGATTTAGTACACCTCGACGTGCCACTGGCCCTTCTCCTTGAGACCCTCGAGCCACTCCTCGTAGCTGATGCCCTTCTCCTTGCAGACGCCCTCGAGCATGGAGAGGATACCGGGCATCATGCCCTTGAGGCCGCAGAAGTACATGTGCGCGCCGCCGTCGAGCAGCTGGAAGATCTGATCCTTGTACTCCTCAACCTTGTCCTGAATGTACATCTTGCCGCCGTTCTTGTTGGACTGCTCGCGGGACAGGGCGTAGTCGCAGCGGAACTGACCGGGGAATCGGTTGATGCACTCCTGGATCTCGTCGTCGTAGAGCTTAGCGTCAGAGTTGGCGACGCCCATGAAGAGCCACGCGAGTCCCTTGTACTCCCACGACTTGACGTCCTCCACGAAGAAGCGGCGGTAGTAGGAGCGCATGGGCGCGATGCCGGTACCGGTGGCGACCATGATGACGGGGGTGGCGGGGTCCTTGGGGAGGAGCATGACCTGGCCGGTGGGGCCGGTCATCATCACCTCCGCGCCGGGCTTGGCGTCGCAGAGGAAGTTGGAGCAGATGCCCTTCTTGGCGGGATCCTCGGCGTTCTTCTCGGTGTCCCAGTAGGTGGCGCGGCGGACGCACAGGGTGGCCGTCTTGCCGTCGAACTCGTCACCGTAGCGGGTGGAGGCGATGGAGTAGAGGCGGACGCCGTGGGGAACCTCCTTGCCCTTGGAGTTGATCTTGGTTCCGGGCGGGATGACGCCGTAGGACTGGCCTTCCCAGAAGGGCATCTTGCCGCCGTGTTCGATGATGATGTGGCACGTCTCGCCGGTGGCGTTGGGGCCGACGATGCGCTCGACGGACTTGACGGTACCGGTGAAAGGGGACTTGTTCTTGAAGGTGTTGAGGGGGAGGGGCATGTCCTCGAGCTCGAGGGGCACGGGCGCGCGGCCAGCCTTCATGGACTTCTTGGCGGTGCCAGCCATCTCGAGGCCGAGGCCGTAGTCGGTGCCGTTCGCCTTGACCACCATGCCCGCGGCGCGGGCGGGGGCCTTGGCCGCCTTGGAGACGACGGCGGCGCCCGCGAAGGAGGACTGAACGGGTGAGTGACGAGAAGGGGACGGATCGTCAGCATGGAGGTTCGTTGCCGGGTTCGCGATCGGAGTCGGGATTTCTTCCGTGAGACTGAAAACGCGGGTGACGCTATCCGAAACCCTGTTCGTTTCCCGGGCAAAAAGACGTCGAGTGGCGATCGGAGGTTGCCGGCGGCGCGCCGTCTGCGCGCCCGCGACCGTCCGATCCCGCGGACGACGGCGTGAATTCGGGGCGAATCTCACCTTTGCCAGCATGGGGGTAGCGAAAACCTGCGGAGACGGTGGGACGGGGGGAGGGAGGGAGGGGACCGGTCGTCAGTCCACGGGGCTCGATTTCGTCACGGGCTCACTTCGAGGCCTGTTATCTCCCGCGGGCGAATTATATGGGCCGTCATCGCGCCGTCGCGCGCGTTCGCGATCGCCGCGGGGACGCGTCGGCGCGACGGCCGATGACAAAACGAAACAATCCGATCGATTCGCTCACCTGAGCAGCCATTGTTGCTTAGGAACGTGTCACGTTGCGGTGATGTGTGTCGAGACGACGGGCCGATGATGCGAGCTGGAAGCCTTCGTCTTCATCCGGTTTCCGTGATGAAACAGAGGCTCACAAATACCCATAGCTGGCAGCTCATTTTTTTCGACCAATCAGCGCCCTGACAATCAGCGAACTGACTTTTTAGTACGAGGAGCAGTCAGGAACTTTAGAAATAGGCAATAGACGATGTTGGTTAAAGTTCATGGTATGAACTGTATAGACAGTGGTTAGGATCTCGAATCGAACGATCGTATGTTAACACACCAGATGAACCACCCAGAGAATAACGCGATGTTGTTGTTTTGGTTCCTCGTTGAACTCCCCCAATCTAATTGCGTCGTCTGCGACGCAACTCGGCGGCCACACTGCGGGGCACCACTACCCGTCCAACGGGCGTCGCACCGAGCGTTCAATCGGGACGTCATGGGTAAGCTCGTTCCGGCGATCGCGGCGCTCGCGCTCGTGGCATTCGCCGCGTGCGTCACCTGCGCGCACCTGGGAATTATCGCCCCGTTGCCGTTCGACCTGCCGCCCCTCGGCGAGGTCGCCGCCGCGCGCGTCCGCGGGCTCGGGTACCTCGCCGCCGAGTTCGCCGTGCTCGGCCCCGCCGGTCCTCTGTACTCGCGCATCGCACGCGCGGCGTACGCGGGGTTCCTCGCCGCGAGCGCACAGCTGGCGAAGCTCAAGGCGGGATCGATGGATCCATTTACCCTCGCGTCCATCGTCGCCACCGCGTTCGTCTCTGGCGCGCGCGGCGCGATGTCCACCCCGACGCTCGCGTTACTCGCGGTGGTAATCTACACCGCGGTCAACACGCGCCGCGCGAGCTGGCTCCGCGCGCGCCGCGCCGCCGCCAACGCCGCGACGCGCGCCGTTCGCCAAGAAGGCATCCGGCGCCTCTGCGCCCTCGCGTCCAAAGCCAAGCGCCCGCGGTGGGCGAGCGACGAGGCCAAGCCCGAGGGCGACTTCGAGAACGTCGAGTGGTTCAACCAGTTCCTCTCCACCCTCTGGCCGTACATCGCGCAGGCGATGAAAGCCACCGTGCGACGGGTCATCGAACCCAAGCTCGACGCGCAGAGACCGAAGGGCATCAACACCATGACGTTCGACGCTTTCAACTTGGGAACCATCCCGCCGCTCATCGAGCAAGTCGGGCTCATCCCGCCCGACGAAGCGGACGAGCTGCAGATCCAGGTCAAGT
>Ga0115572_10003711_pt1 | contig 12008 bp, 12 predicted proteins | sample COGITO_mtgs_1206_FD_88681 | JGI IMG/M metagenome (GOLD analysis project Ga0115572, IMG submission 88681) | Pelagic marine microbial communities from North Sea - COGITO_mtgs_120607 | ecosystem: Environmental > Aquatic > Marine > Epipelagic | place: Germany:Helgoland, sampling site Kabeltonne... | reverse complement strand
TTGGCAAAATCCCCCAGCTCTGGTTCTGGTTACTCACGATGCCTCCTCATCTCTCATAAGATGGCTCGCTGTTCGCACCCACTGATTCTGGTCGCTCACAGCAGCCCGCGCCCTTAGCTTTGGCGTTCAACATGCCCTACGCGACAGAGTCATCCCCAGAATGCTCGTCTTGATGGAATCTAGACGACCCTTAGACACTGACAGGGGGATTTACGCCAACTATTACCGTGCGGATCACTTGGGTTGTTGAGCTCATCGCGCTACTGCACGGGGGTTTCCCCCATTGGGCAACGTGGACGCCGAGCTATCTCTGAGGCGTCTTGCGGTCAACTCGCTGTTCCTGCCAATAGCACAGCGTTATGCTAGGCAATGACAAGCAACGACAAGCAACCACAAGCAATAAAGCGCGATGTCGGAGGCCCATGTGGTCTTTTACAGCGCGCTGCACAGCAATCGATTTGCCGCTGACGGTGCCACCAGGCTTTTAGGAAACCTCAATGACCCAAAGACCCAACCCCCTCAACGCTTATCTCGGCCACTTAGGTGTCGCGACAATCGACTGGATTGGGGTCCGTCCGCGGCGGCGTGAGCCTTTGGAGCCAGTTTCTCGCGTGGAGGCGGTCGCCGAAATGGGGTTGCGCGGCGATCACCGAATGGGCAAGACACCGGGTTCGGGTCGGCAGGTCACCCTGATTTCTCGCGAATTCGTCACGCAAATTGAACAGCATCTCGGAAAAACCGGCCTTGACCCTGCCGTGTTGCGACGCAATATCGTCGTCTCAGGTATTAATCTCAATGCGTTGCGGCGACAGCAGTTTTGGCTCGGTGAGGCGCTCTTTGAAGCCACTCAGTTGTGTCATCCCTGCGCACGAATGGAGGCTGAGCTCGGGCCGGGTGGCGTGATCGCGATGATGGGTTACGGAGGGCTCTGTACCAAGGTATTGCAAACGGGCCCCATCGCCATTGGCGATACCCTAAGGTTAGCGGCGACATGATGGATCTCTTGAGCGCCATCGCGGTGCCGCCTGAGCAGGCGATCTGGGTCTTTTTGTCTGTGTGCTTGGCCGCTTTGATGCGCGCGTTTACCGGGTTTGGATTCGCGATGCTGGCGGTGCCCGTCTTTTCCTTGTTTTTATCGCCCGGCGATACGGTCGTGCTGAGCGCCGCACTGGCACTTATTCTTGGCTTGATCGGCTACCGCTCGTGGTGGCGTCAGTTTCCGGTGGCGCCGGCTGTGCCGATGATCAGTGGGTCGGTGATCGGTACCGCGATCGGTGTGTGGTTTTTGGCGTCATTATCGGTCGCGCAATTTCAGCTGTGGATCGGTATCTCCGTGGTCGTGGCGTCGGTGGCGCTCTCTCGTGCTGAGGCGAGAGAACGCGTTGCTTCACCGACTGTTTCGCTGAGTACGGGCGTGCTGTCTGGCTTGATGAATGGGGCTTTTGCGATACCGGGGCCGCCAGTGGTGATGTATGTCATGGCAACCATGGCAAACCCCGCGCATTCACGTGCGTTTCTCATGATGTTTTTCGTTTGCTCCAACATCGTGTCACTCATCATGTTTGCCTGGGCAGATCTGGTCACACCGCAACCGTTCCAATTGCTGTGGATCGCATTACCTGCCATGTGGGTGGGGAATCTGCTGGGTAATTGGGCCTTTGAGCGATTTGCGGGGGAAGCCTATCGGCCGGTAGTCGTTGGGGTGTGTATTGTGCTCGGGCTCAGTATCTCCCTGAAAGCGCTCTTTTGGAGCTAGTCTCGTTTAGCGAGCCTCGTTGAAGCCAGTCTCGTTGGAGTGAATCTCGTTGGAGTCAGTCTTTGTGGAGCCATTATCGTTGGCGCCAGTCTCGTTGGAACCAGTCTCGTTGGAACCAGTCTCGTTGGAACCAGTCTCGAATGAATCTTTAGCCCGCCTGCCGTGTGCCCGTGGTGTGTGTTGTGTCTTCACTCACACTGGCCTGAGCCCACCTGATGTCATGCGACGCGACGATTGAGCCGGCATTACCGGCTGTCAAAAGCAGAGAGCACACGCCCGTCGCAAAGCCAGTATTGGCGCTGTCATGGAGGAAGCCGGAGTCGATTATTGCTTGGTGTTGTCCCTGACAATTTTGGCTTTTTGCCGCTCCCAATCGCGATTCTTCTCGGTCTCGCGTTTGTCGTGCAGCTTTTTCCCCTGTGCCAATTCGATCCGCGCCTTCACAAGATGCCCCTTCCAGTACAGCGCAGTGCAGACGCAGGTTTGGCCTTTCTGTGTCACCCCCGCGTTAATTTGCGCCAGTTCTTTTTTATGCAGCAGCAGTTTTCGGGTCCGCGTGGGGTCCGTGACAAAGTGCGTCGATGCAGTGCTGAGCGGATTAATGTTGGCGCCCAGCAGAAAAGCCTGACCGTCTTTCATTAGGACATAGGAATCCGTGAGCTGGACCTTGCCTGCTCTCAATGCCTTCACTTCCCATCCTGTCAACGAGACGCCCGCCTCAAAAGAGTCGAGCAACTGATACTCGTAGCGTGCTCTTTTGTTCTGCGCGATGGTATTGTCTGACGGCTTTTTACGTTTGGAATTTGCCATGGCCCCATTATACGGCCGAGCGCGCCTTGCTGTGCCGGTATTCTTACGACCTTGGTGGCGGTCAAGATCCGATGACTCGCGGTGGCTCAGTGCTCGATCGTAATGTGCCCCAGCCCTGGGCAGCCCGCACCACCTTGGTGTTGACGCTGACGCTCGTCGCGATTGGCTTGGGGAATTTACAGCGCATGCCTTTTTTACTCGGTGAGCATGGGGGCGCGGTTTTTTTCTTACTGTACTTATTGGCGTTGTGCCTGCTCAGCGTGCCCATTCTCATTGCCGAGGTCGTGGTGGGAAGTTACGGGCGAGCCTCTCCTTACCGCGCGATGGAGTGGGCCGCCAATAACGCTAACGCTTACCCTCGCTGGCGTTTGCTGGCGCTCGCGCAGGGACTCCTAGGACTACTCGTTGCATCGGTTGCGGCGCTATTTGCTGTGTGGTGTTTTGATCGAGCCACGGTGATTCACTCCGGCGCGATGGCGTCAGGCAGCCCGGTCGAGGTGGCGTCACATTTTGTGAGCGCGATGAATGACCGTACGGGGCAGTTCACCAAAGCCCTGATGGGCTTGGCGGCGGCGGGCGCCGTGTCGGCAATGGGTATTCGGTTGGGTATGGGAATTCTCGCGTGGATTGTCTTGCCCGGGGTTGCTATTACCTTAATTGGGGTGCTCGATTTCGTGGTGTTAACGACCGATTTACGGCCGGTTTCTGCATTTTTGTTCTCCTATGATGGCAGTCACTGGGGCGTCGAAGCGGCGAAACAGGCGTTCCTATCGGCGGGGGTGACACTGGGCGCGGGTCTGGGTGTTGCCATGTCTCTCGGTGCACAAGCACCGCAAGGCCTTCCTTGGGCGCGTTCGGTGATCGCCGTAGCGATGCTCGATACTGCGTTTCTGCTCGTCACCGCCATTATCGCGTCGGCGCTGTTATTTGAAGTCAATGTCGCCCCCAGCGAGGGATTAGCGGCGGTTTTTGTCGCGCTACCTTATGCTTTTGTGAACGTGCCGATGGGGGAAATTTATGGCACCTTATTTTTCTTTGCGATGGCAGCCATTTCGTGGAGTGCGGCATTGATTTTGATGGAGCCCACCGTGCTGCTGCTGGAGCAGGAGTGGGGAGTGGGTCGATTAGGGGGGGCGATTCTCGCTGCGACACTGGCAGTATTGATCGTATCAATGGTGTTGTTTGCCTCTAACGCCACGCTACCGCAGCTTAGCGTGATACTCGGAGAGTGGTTATTGCCGGTGAGTTTGCTGTTGACGGCGTTATTCGTCGGATGGCAAATGCCGCGCCCGATTCTGCGAGGCGAGCTTTATCGGGAGCCACAGTGGCTGTTTCGATTGTGGTGGTGGGTTATTCGATGGATGACGCCGCCGGTCTGCGTGCTGTGGCTTGTCAGCGGTGTGCTCTGACGGGCAACGCGCAGTGAGAGGGAGTTCGGTACACTACTAAGATGACGGTAATTGAAAGAAGCGCATTGCTTGCACACTCGGTCGAGCAGGTCTTTGACCTCGTGGCCGATATTGAGCGATACCCCGAATTTCTCAAAGGATGCGTCGGCGCCGATATTCTGGAGCGGAGCGAGGACAGCGTGACGGCAACCCTGCGGTTGTCTCGAGCGGGCATCAGCCATGGGTTTACCACGCGCAATACGATGCAGCGGCCGCATCGCATTGATTTGGCATTGATCGACGGCCCGTTTACCCACTTTGCCGGTCATTGGAGCTTTTTGGCACTGGGAGACGAAGCCTGCAAAACCGCCCTACAATTGCACTTTGAACTCGCCAGCGGCATTGCCAGCGTTGCCGCCGGTAAATTATTCGACAAGGTTGCCTCAGATCTTGTCGATGCGATCGTGAATCGAGCGGGCCAGCAATTGGAGCAGCACTCATGAGCAGTTTGATCCCGGTCGAAGTGGTTTTTGCTTTGCCTGAAAAACAGCGCATCGTGAAGCTAGACGTGCCGGTGGGGACAACCGCCCTCGAGGCGGTGACGCTGAGTGAAATTGATCAGGTGTTTGACGAGTTAACGATTAGCCCAGACTTAAAGTTGGGTGTATGGGGCAAAGCGGTCACCGCGGATCGTGCGCTTGAAGCCGGTGAACGCGTCGAAATTTATCGTCCCTTATTGGCGGATCCTAAAGAAGTGCGGAAAGCTAGAGCGGCAAGGGCTAAGGCTGCCCGCGAATAGGGCTGCCCGCGAATCAGGGCAAGGGTCAGGCGGAGTCGGTTTTAAAAAGCCCAGTTCGACGCCTAGATTCGACGCCTAGATTCGACGCCTAGAGGGACTGCCTACAATGGCGTATCAGCCGCATCGGTTAAATCGGCTTCCGCTGTCTCGGTTAAGTCAGCTTCTGTTGTCTCGGTGAGATCGGCTTCCGCTGTCTGGGTTAAGTCAGCTTCTGTTGTCTCGGTTAAGTCGGCTTCGGTTGCATCGGTGAGATCGGCTTCCATCGTCTCGGTTACCTCTACCTCCGCCGCATCAGAGGTGTCACTGACGGCCCACTCAGGGGCATCAGGTCCCTCGGCACGGGCCAGTTCGTCATTTTCGAACCAGAGGGTGAGGCGTGTCTCCAGCAGAGTTGTTGTGCCGTTACGTAACAGGTATCGATAATCCCATCGATCATCGTGAAAAGAGTCCTCAATGAGAGGCGTGCCCATGATGTAGCGAACCTGTCGTTTATTGAGTCCTGGTCGCAATTTCTCAACCATCTCTTCGTTGACGACGTTGCCCTGTTCCACGTTGATGCGGTAGACCCCCGGAAAGCCGAAGTTACTGCCGCAACCGACCAAAGCAACTAACAGGCCGCCTGCCACCGCCCACTTCAAATAGCCCATCGTTCTCGCCACTTTGTCTTCCAAGCTCACACCAGTGCTGGCATGATACCGTTAAACACCACCTGCAGAGAACTATTCACACATGTCCACAGAGAATCGCGATTTAAAGAAGGCTGGCCTCAAGGTGACGGTGCCGCGACTCAAGATACTCTCTATGCTGGGGGACGCGTCTGGCCAAGGCGATCACTTTTCTGCAGAAGATCTCTACCAGCGCCTGCGCGATACCGGAGAAGATATCGGGCTGGCCACGGTTTATCGCGTTTTGACGCAATTTGAGACAGCGGGCCTGGTGATTCGCCATAATTTTGAGACGGGTTATTCGGTCTTTGAAATGGCGTCAGATCATCACCATGATCACATGGTTGATTTAGAAACCAATGAAGTCATCGAATTTATCGACGAAGAAATTGAGCGGCGCCAACACGCTATCGCCGAAGAGCACGGTTACGAAATTATTGACCACTCGCTTGTGCTTTACGTGCGTAAGCGCTCAGGCGACTAAATACCCTCCAGCATTTCCCGAGCGTGGGCTAGCGTGCTGTCGGTGAGTTTGGCACCGCCCAGCATGCGCCCGATCTCAAGAACCCGGTCATCATCGTTGAGGTAAGACAGTGCAGACCGGACTTCGTCCTCGCCATCTTTGGTGATTAACAGGTGATGCAGCCCTTTGGCTGCGACTTGGGCTTGATGCGTCACCACCAATACCTGACTACGCCCCCCCAGTGTGGCGAGAAGATCGCCCACGATCTCGGCAACCCCACCACCAATCCCCACATCCACCTCATCAAAGATCATCGTGGGTGAAATGGCGGTATCGGTGGCGACCACTTGTAGCGCAAGGCTAATGCGAGACAATTCCCCACCCGAAGCGACTTTGTTGAGCGGACCCGGTGATGCGCCGGGGTTGGTGGCGATCAGAAATTCGATGTCTTCAGCGCCCCGAGGGTCGGGTTGGTCTGCCTTGAACGGGATCAGTGCCACGTCGAAGCGACACTTCGACATGGCCAGTTGATCTAGGGTGTCCATCACGCGCTGCCCCAGCTTCGCCGCGGCTTTGCGTCGTAAACCCGATAGCTTTGTCGCATGACTGCGCCAATCGAGCGCGGTATCCTCTAGCGCACTTTTGATTTGCGCTAGCTGTTCTGTGCCACCGCTCATCGTGTCGAGCTCAGACTGCAAGGTGGTGTGCAGCGCTGCCAGCGCGTCTGGTTGCACACGATGTTTGCGCGCCAGATCATACAATGCACTCAGGCGCTGCTCGGTGGCGTCAAGCCCCTCGGGGTCTAATTCGATGGTCGCGGCGAATCGCGCCGTTTCGGCGTGTGCCTCCTCCAGCTGAATCAGCGCTGACTGCAGCAATTCTCGTAAATTATCGGTCGCGCTGGAGACCATGCGGTCATCGTTGGCACGCTGCACTAGCTGGGCTAATTGATCCCGATGCGCCTCGCACTCCGTGGCAATATGGTCTGCGTTTTCGATGATGAAAGCCGCGTTGGTGAGCTGCTTGTGCTGCACCTCTAGCGTGTCGATTTCACCGGGCAACGGATTCAAGCTTGCCAGCTCAGCGACCTGATAGGTGAGCAATTCTTTGCGCGCGTCAAACTCTTCTGTTCTATCGGCGAGTCGCGTGTATTCCTCCCGGAGAACGCGCCAGCGTTGAGCGGTTTCGTTGACCGATGCCACGAGGGTGTCAGCGCCTGCATAGGCGTCCAGCAGCGTCCGTTGAATGGCGCGGCGCAGCAGAGATTGGTGAGCGTGCTGGGAGTGAATGTCGACCAATAGCTGCCCTAACTGAGCACAGTCAGCGAGGGTTGCCGGTGTGCCATTAATATAGGCTCGAGACCGGCCCTCAGCCGAAATAGTGCGGCGTAAGATGCAATCGTCGGAGGAGGCGAGATCGCGTTCTCCCAGCCACGCCAGCGCGCGTGCATTCTGCGAGAGATCAAAACTGGCTGAAATATCCGTTCGACTGGCCCCCGGGCGGACAGCGCGCGAGTCAGCACGGTCACCCACACACAGTCCCAGGGCGTCGAGCATGATCGACTTGCCCGCGCCCGTCTCACCGGTGATGCAGGTCATCCCGCTCGCCAAGTCGACTTCGAGCGCGTCGACCACGGCATAGTCTCGAATAGAGAGGTTCGTTAACATCGTGCGTCGTCGTCCAGATCGATACCGAGTTATAGCGCAGAGTCCCTGCAGAGTGAAGACTTTGGCCGACTTTAGATGTGTCAGAGGGGTGGTCGGCCGCTCCGAAATACCGATGATCGTCCGAGACAAGACTTTGTCATGGCACGGGGCTGTGCTAAAACAGAAGGTCACGATTAGCCGGAGTCATCCATCTTGGAAGCCTTATCCTCTCGAGCTTCGTCCTTACTCAAAACATTGGTTGAGATACATATCCGAGAGGGCCAGCCGGTTGCGTCGAAGAGTTTGCAAGGCGAAAGTGGGCTTTCTGTCAGTTCAGCAACGGTTCGTAATATCATGTCTGAGCTCGAGGATTGGGGCTATCTGGCGTCTCCCCATACGTCCTCTGGGCGGGTTCCGACGGCGCAAGGGTATCGTTTTTTCGTCGACACACTGCTGCAGATCGGTCCGGTAGAACAGGGCGCTGTCACGGCATTAAATGCAGGGCTCGATCCCAATCGGAGTTCGGCTGAGCTGGTGCAAACGGCGTCGAATTTACTGGCACAGATTACCTACCAGACCGGCATTGTCACGGTCCCCAAGCCAGCGGCTCACCAACTGCGGCAGATAGAATTCTTGCCCCTTTCCGGAAACCGCGTGTTAGCGATTTTAGTGATCAACGAGCGCGATGTGCAGAATCGCATTATTGAGCTGCAGCAGCCGATGTCGGAGGAGGAGCTTCGCTTAGCGGCCGAGTTCATTAATCAGCGTTACGCGGGCAATGATCTCTCTCAGGTCAAAACCGAAATTGTCCGCGAAATGGCCGAGGCGCGATCGCGCATCGATGCTTATTTGTCTGCGGCGCTCGAATTGGCCAATGCCGCAATCGACACCCCGGAGCCGCCCGAGAATGTGGTGGTGGCGGGTGAGGCCAGCCTGCTCAACCAGGCGTTGCCGGGCGATATGCAAAAACTGCGTGAGCTTTTTGACGCCTTTGAGCGCAAGCGTGACCTGCTCGAATTGCTAGAACGTTGTTCCCGCGCCGACGGCATTCAGATTTTTATCGGCGAAGAGGCAGGATTTGACGTGTTTGGCGATTTCAGTGTGATCACTGCGCCGTATGCGCAGGGTACTCAGTCGCTGGGTGTGCTGGGGGTGATCGGCCCCACGCGCATGGCGTATGAGCGCGTCATCCCTATCGTTGACGTCACCGCCCGCATGCTGAGTGCCGCGCTGTCTCGCTGAGCGCTCGATAACCCCCGTCTTGGGTTCGCTGCCCTTGAAAACGAGCGAATGGCCCCCACATGTTGAGGATGGGGGACGGCCCCCGTGTATTCAGTGTGTTTCAGCGGAGCGATCCCATGGCAGAAGAGAACCCCAAGCAGTCCACCGAAGCTGAGGAGCGCGATATCCCAGAGGCGGTAACGGAGTCGACCGAAGCAACCGGTGACGGCAGTGAAGAGCCGGCCGAGGTAGCGGCGCATGAGTCAGAGGCGGAACCTCAGGACCTCGAAGCCGAGTTGGCGGCGGCACAAGATGCGGCGCTCAGAGCGCAGGCAGACGCGATGAATGTTCAGCGCAGGTCTGAGCAAGAAATTGACAAGGCGCGGAAATTTGCTTTGGAGCGTTTTTGCGGTGATTTGCTGGGGGTGGTGGATAACCTCGAGCGCGCGATGGAGTCCTCGAGTGATGCAGGCGGTGACACGGCACTGATCGAGGGGATTGAGCTGACGCACAAAGGGTTTATGGATGTCTTAACCAAATACGGTGTCGTGCCGGTGGATCCCATGGGCGAGCCCTACGACCCGGAGACGGCGCAGGCCATGAGTTTGGTGGAGCAGCCCGATGCGGAACCCAATACCGTCGTGGCGGTGATGCAAAAGGGGTACACGCTCAATGGTCGGCTGTTGCGACCAGCCATGGTAATGGTATCGAAGGCGGCAAGCGGCCAGTAATCAGACGCAGATTATGGTGGCGGGATCTTGAAAAGAGGAAATTCGCCACCACATTATTAAACAAGGAAGCAGACCGCTAATACCAAAGCCGGTCACAGGAGAGAGAAAATGGGAAAGATTATTGGCATTGATTTAGGCACCACGAACAGCTGCGTGTCGGTATTGGAAGGCGGCAAGCCCCGAGTGATCGAGAATGTTGAGGGCGGCCGTACAACGCCTTCTGTTGTGGCTTACACGGAAGACAATGAGATTTTGGTGGGACAGTCCGCAAAGCGACAAGCGGTCACGAATCCCCAAAACACGTTATTTGCGGTGAAGCGGTTGATTGGCCGTCGATTCGATGATGACGTGGTGCAAAAAGACATCAAAATGGTCCCTTATCAAATCGTCAAAGCCGAAAGCGGCGACGCGTGGGTTCAGGTTAACGACGATAAGATGGCGCCCCCGCAGGTGTCAGCCGAAGTACTCCGCAAGATGAAGAAAACAGCGGAAGAGTACCTAGGCGAGACAGTAAGCGAGGCGGTGATTACCGTACCGGCTTATTTCAACGACTCCCAACGTCAGGCTACCAAGGATGCTGGCCGCATCGCCGGGCTAGAGGTCAAGCGCATCATTAACGAGCCCACAGCGGCGGCATTGGCCTATGGCATGGATAAGTCAGAAGGGGATCGCACGGTAGCGGTCTACGACTTAGGCGGCGGTACGTTTGATATCTCGATCATCGAGATTGCTGAAGTCGATGGCGAGCATCAATTTGAGGTGCTGGCGACCAACGGCGATACCTTTTTAGGCGGTGAAGACTTTGATCTGCGATTGATTGAGTTTCTCGCTGAGGAGTTCAAAAAAGAAAACGGTGTCGATTTACACGGCGATCCATTGGCGTTGCAGCGACTGAAAGAAGCGGCAGAGAAAGCCAAAATCGAATTGTCGAGCTCGCAGCAGACAGAGGTCAATCTTCCTTATATTACGGCTGATGCGACAGGACCCAAGCACTTGGTGGTCAAGCTGAGTCGTTCCAAGCTGGAGTCGCTAGTAGAAGACCTAGTGAAGCGATCGTTAACTCCGATGAAAATCGCATTGCAGGACGCTGGACTGTCGCCCAATGAGGTGCAAGACATCATTTTAGTGGGTGGACAGACGCGCATGCCGATGGTGCAAGAAGCGGTCACCGAATTCTTTGGAAAAGAGACCCGAAAGGATGTGAACCCTGACGAAGCGGTCGCGATGGGCGCCTCGATTCAGGGTGCTGTGCTCGCTGGGGACGTCAAAGACGTCTTATTGCTGGATGTGACGCCGTTGTCGCTGGGTATCGAGACGATGGGTAGCGTGGCAACGCCGTTGATCGAGAAAAACACCACGATTCCGACTAAGAAGTCGCAGGTGTTTTCAACAGCTGAGGACAATCAAACCGCGGTCACCATTCACGTGGTGCAGGGTGAGCGCAAGCAGGCAGCGCAGAATAAGTCATTGGGCCGCTTTGACTTGGCCGATATTCCGCCCTCGCCGCGCGGCATGCCGCAGATTGAAGTGACCTTTGATCTCGACGCTAACGGTATATTGAACGTGTCGGCGAAAGATAAGGCGACCGGCAAGGAGCAGTCTATTCGGATCACCGCATCGGGTGGCTTGTCGGATGCTGATATTGAGCAGATGGTGCAGGATGCCGAGATCAATGCAGAGGCTGACAAGAAGTTCGAAGAGCTGGTCGCCGCTCGCAACACAGCAGATGGTATGGTGCACGCGGCGCGCAAGACGCTGGAAGAAGCGGGTGAGCATGCCACCGACGAGGAGCGAGCTGCGATAGAAAGTGCGATCGCTGCTACAGAAGAAGCCGTTAAAGGTGATGACGCCAGTGCCATGGAGGCGGCAACGACCACGTTGACCGAAGCAACCGGGAGTGTTGCTCAGAAGATGTACGCTGCACAACAGGCTGATGAGGCCGCTGCGGGTGATGATGTCAGTGATGACATGGCAGAAGACGGTGACGTGGTCGACGCTGAGTTTGAGGAAGTGAAAGAAGATAAGCGGGCATAATGTCTGTCCGTTAAGCAGGGCAGGGAAGCCCTGATAAGCCTTTTTTTGAGGGCTGCCATCCAGACGCGGGTCATGGTGAACACCATGTAGCCCGCGTCCGTTTTTGAGGAGGGAGCGCTGCGTTCGCAGCAGCGCGCACAGAAACTATGTCGAAACGCGATTATTACGAAGTGCTAGGGGTCGATCGTTCGACCGATGAGCAAGATATCAAAAAGGCCTATCGTCGGATCGCAATGAAGTACCACCCGGATCGTAATCCGGACGACGCCGATGCGGATGCTAAGTTCAAGGAAGCAACAGAAGCGTACGAAGTCCTGTCTGACGGAGAGAAGCGGGGCGCCTACGACCAATTTGGTCACGCGGGAGTCGATCCTTCCATGGGTGGCGGCGGATTTCAGGGCGGTAGCTTCTCCGACATTTTCGGCGACGTCTTCGGCGATATTTTTGGCGGTAGTGGCGGTGGTCGCCGTCAGGGTCCCCAGCGGGGCTCAGATC
>Ga0115572_10003699_pt1 | contig 12024 bp, 10 predicted proteins | sample COGITO_mtgs_1206_FD_88681 | JGI IMG/M metagenome (GOLD analysis project Ga0115572, IMG submission 88681) | Pelagic marine microbial communities from North Sea - COGITO_mtgs_120607 | ecosystem: Environmental > Aquatic > Marine > Epipelagic | place: Germany:Helgoland, sampling site Kabeltonne... | reverse complement strand
TCAAATTGATTAGACGCGCCAGGGCCGCAGCGCGTCAACGCCCATTGCAGCCCAACCCGCGCCTTTCCAAGCAGGTTCCAATATTTAAACAGGCTCACCGGTTGGCTGGCGGCCATTTGAATATAGACCTCTAAATGATCCTGAAGATTTTGGCCAACGCCAGGGCGGTCCGCCACTATTTGGATGCCATGAGCGGTCAGATGCGCGGCAGGGCCAATCCCAGAGAGCATCAATAGTTTCGGGGAATTAATCGAAGAGCTTGCTAAAATCACTTCTTTTTTGGCCCGAACGGTTTTCAAGCCCCCGCCTGCCAAAAGCTCAACCCCAACCGCGCGACGTCCGGAAAACACGATCTTACGCGCCAGGCCACGGATCAGATTGCAATTTTCACGTTGTAAGGCAGGGCGCAGATACGCTTTTGCAGCGGACCAGCGGGCCCCTTTGTGAATGGTATGCTCCATCGGGCCAAAGCCCTCTTGCTGCTGGCCGTTATAATCGTCGGTCAGCTGATAGCCGGCCTGCCGGCCAGCCTGCACAAAAGCCTGCACCAAGGGGTTATCGCGCTTGCCGCGCGTCACGTGCAACGGGCCATCGCTTCCGCGCCAGCTGGCATCGCCGCCATGCCCGGCCGGATCCCAGGTTTCCATACGTTTATAATAGGGCAGCACATCCGCGTAAGACCAGCCGCTGGCCCCCATTGCCTCCCACGTGTCAAAATCTTTGGCATGGCCGCGCACATAAACCATGCCATTGATGCTAGAAGACCCCCCAATCACCTTGCCGCGCGGGCAGGCAAGCCGCCGCCCGCCCAGATGCGGCTCGGGCTCGGACCGATAGCCCCAATCATAGCGCTTCATATTCATCGGAAAGCTCAACGCGCCGGGCATCTGAATAAGCGGGCCCGCATCGCTGCCGCCATATTCCACCACCAGGACCGAAGCCCCCGCCTCGCTTAAGCGATACGCAAGGGCGCAGCCCGCGCTGCCAGCTCCGACAATCACATAATCGGCTTCTGCCGCGCTCATGCGCGCCACCTCAGGTTCCGTGCATAAATGTGGATACCCGCGCGTTCAAAACGGTGCATCAACATCCCCCATACGCACATAGACCGATTTCAACTGCGAATAATGCTCGATCGCGTTTTTCGAGTTTTCGCGCCCGATACCGGATAATTTCATACCGCCAAAAGGCGCCTCGACGGGGGCATCATTATATGAATTGATAAAGCAACTGCCCGCCTGCAATTTACCAATTACACGATGCGCGCGGCTTATATCACGGGTAAAAACCCCTGCAGAGAGGCCATATTCGGTGTTATTCGCACGCGCCACCACATCCCCCTCATCATCAAAATCCAAAACGCTGAGAACGGGCCCAAAGATTTCCTCGCGCGCGATCGTCATCTGATCGCTGACATCTGCAAACACGGTCGGCGCCAAATAATAGCCCGGGCGCTCAAGCCGCCGCCCGCCGCAGACCAGCCGCGCGCCCTCGGAAATACCTAGCGCGATAAACCCCTGAACAATCTGCATCTGCCGATCACTGACCAGCGGGCCAAAATTTGTGGTTTCATCGAGCGGATCGCCGATCACCGCCTGTTCAAGCCGCGCGCTTAAACGATCCAAAAACGCCTCTTTAATGGCCTTATGCACAAATACCCGCGTGCCATTGGAACAAATTTGACCTGACGAGTAGAAATTCGCCAGGATCGCCCCGCCAACGGCATTTTCCAAATCCGCATCTTCAAATATAATCAGCGGCGATTTACCCCCCAGCTCAAGCGTCACCTGCTTCAGACCCACGGCCGCGCTTTGGTAAACTTTGCGCCCCGTTGCCACCGATCCGGTGAGCGAAACTTTGTTGATGCGCGGATCCTGCAGCAACGCCGCCCCAACATCGCCCTGCCCTTGTACAACGTTGAACACGCCATCTGGCAAACCAGCTTCACTGAGGATTTCGGCGATTTTCAGCGCGCAAAGTGGCGTGGTTTCTGATGGTTTGAAAATCATCGCATTGCCGCAAGCCAAGGCTGGCGCAGCTTTCCAGCAGGCGATTTGGGTCGGGTAATTCCAGGCACCAATGCCAAGACAGATCCCCAAAGCTTCGCGGCGCGTATAGACCCAATCTTCGCCAAGCTGGATATGCTCTCCAGTCACATTTCCCGCCAAACCCCCGAAATATTCAAGCGCATCGGCGCCGCTGGTGGCATCCGCATAAAGCGTTTCCGAAAGCGGTTTGCCCGTATCATGGGTTTCCAGCACCGATAGTTCTCGGTTGCGGGCGCGGATCAGATCGGCAGCGCGGCGCAATACGCGCCCCCGTTCAGTGCCCGAGCGCGCCGCCCAGTCCTGCTGCGCGGCCTGCGCCGCGCCGAGCGCCTGCTCGATAATCTGATCCGTACCCGCGTGTATCTGTGCGATAACAGCCCCTGAAGCAGGGTATATCACATCAAACAGCGACCCACTTTTATCTTCAACATAGCGCCCACCGATAAAATGGCTTGCCGTTGGCTGCGTGCTAGACATGCATATCCCCCTTCAAAGCTGCGCGGAAAGCCCTAGCAGAAAAAGTGATATAGATAAATAAAAATTTATATGGCCATATTAATTTTGATATATTTCTTGAAATTTTACCCCAGCCACGTCAGATAAACCCCATGGAAAGACGCAGCATTCGTGACATACGCAATTCAGAATTCATTCAAGCCACTTTGCAAGCGGTGCAACAAAAAGGATTTCAGAATGTCACTTTAAGTGAAATCGCTGCCTATGCGAGCACGACAGCTGCCAGCATAACCTATCATTTTGGCAGCAAAGAAAACCTGCTGGAAGCTACGATGCGCCACTTACTCGAACTCTTGCGCCGTGAGGTCATCAACAATCTAAAAGAAGCCAAGACATCCAAACAACGCCTGCAAGCCGTTTTAGCTGCAAACTTTTCCGATTCTCTCTTCACCAAAACCCATTGCAATGTCTGGGTGCAGTTTTGGTCAGCCGCGCCCTACCAACCCGCGCTGGCGCGGCTTCAAAAAATCAATCGCTCTCGCGTGGCCAGCCATTTGCGCCGCGAAACGCAGCTCCTGGTTGCTTCAGAGCGCCAACATATGGTGGAACAGGCGCTGCAGTCCTATATAGACGGAGTTTGGATAAGTGCGGCGCAATCCACGGCTGTGATAGACGCTAAAGCCGCGCGTACAGATATCAATAATTTATTGGATCTGCTCGTAAGCGCCGGCTAACCCCCTCTGGGAAAGCGCTGTTGGCTTTCCAAAATATTCAGATCCATATGGTTGCGCATATAGCGTTCAGAGGCATCTTGCAGCGGCTGGTAATCCCAAGGGTAATAGCCCCCCTTGCGTACCGCCTCATACACCACCAAGCGGCCCGCCTGGCTTTGTCGAACAGCGGCGTCAAAGGCGTTAAGATCCCAGCGCGCCTCGGATTTTGCCTTGAGCGACGCCACCGTGCCCTGATGCGCCGGCAGATTGGCCAAATTTACCCGCTCTTGCGGGTCCACCTCCAAATCAAACAACTGATCCGGATCCAGCAAACAGCGGTTATATTTCCAGCGCCCATAGCGCAAAGACACCAGCGGAGCATAAGAGCCTTCTGCCGCGTATTCCATCGCCACGGGCGCGCTGCGCGCTTGACCATGCGCCAGCGGCACCAAAGTTTCGCCGGCCGTCCAAGGCTGCAAAGCGTCAAGCGATATGCCGGCCAGATCGCAGAGCGTTGGGCAGACATCCAGCGTTGAAACCGGCTGGGTCAGCAGCCCCGCGGGCAGCTCTGGCGCCGATATCATCAAAGGCACCCGCGCAGACCCCTCATAAAAAGACATTTTAAACCACAAGCCCCGCTCACCCAGCATATCCCCATGATCTGAAACAAAAACAATATGGGCTTCTTGCTGCGTGGTTTCTAACACCTCTAAAATCTCACCAATTTTATCGTCAAGATAGCTGATATTGGCGAAATAGGCGCGGCGGGCGTCACGGATCATCGCCTCGCTCAAAGAATATGAGCGCCAATCATTGGCATCAAATAACCGTTGTGAATGCGGATCATGCTCGGCATAAGGAAGCGCTGCAACCGCGGGGCTGAGATGCGCGCAATCCTCATAAAGATCCCAGTATTTTTTGCGTGCAACGTAAGGATCATGTGGATGCGTAAAGCTAACGGTGAGGCACCAGGGGCGATCATCTTTGCCACGCGCCAGATCGTATAATTTACGGCAGCTTTGATAAGCAACCTCATCATCATATTCAAGCTGGTTTGAAATTTCACCGATCCCCGCACCCGTCACCGAACCCATATTGTGATACCACCAATCAATGCGCGTGCCAGGTTTGCGGTAATCCGGCGTCCACCCAAAATCAGCGGGGTAAATATCGGTGGTCAAACGCTCCTCAAACCCGTGCAACTGATCCGGACCAACAAAATGCATTTTGCCAGATAGGCAGGTTTGGTAGCCTGCCGCGCGCAAATGATGCGCATAGGTGGGTATAGAGGCTGCAAATTCAGCAGCATTGTCATAGACCCCCGTTGTCGAGGGCAATTGCCCCGACATGAATGAGGCCCGCGCCGGCGCGCATAACGGGCTGGCGGTATAGGCATTGGCAAACCGCGCCGAGCGCTGCGCCAGGCGTTTTAAATGCGGCGCGTGCAGCCAGTCGGCAGGGCCGTCCGGAAACAGAGTTCCATTCAACTGATCAACCATAATAATTAGAATATTTGGGGAAGATGTCATGCAAGCGCCTCTTTCAGATACAGGTTACTCGGTCAGAGCCTCCAAAAGGTAAAAGCCTAGACTTTTGTAGCAGGAACTGGGGGGGTGCGCAGACGACGTTGCAAAACCGCCTCGCGCCAGCTGATAAAACTGACCGATGCCAAAATTGTGCCGCCCCCAATCACCACCCATGGATCGAGCGGTTCGTCAAAAAACACCATCCCAACCGACACCGCCCAGACCAGCTGTAAAAACGTAACCGGCTGCGTGATGTTCACGGGCGCTGCAGCAAAGGCCAGCGTCATCGTATAGTGCCCCAATGTGGCAAAGCAGGCCACACCAAAAAGGATAAGCAAATCGTTTGTCGAGGGCGGAACCCAAACCATCCATGCCATCGGCGCCAGCCCCACCGTGACAAAGAGTGAAAGCATCACAACGATTGTACCCGCCGAAACTTGATCGCTGAGCCGTTTGGTTAACAAATAAGAGCAGGCGAAAAATACCGCAGCCAGCAGCATCGCCAGATGCCCCATATCCACGCTGCGAATACCGGGGCGCAAAATAATCAAGGCCCCCACCAACGCAATGCCGACGGCGATCACCCGCCGCAACGCCAGTTTTTCACCCAAAAATAACGCCGCCCCCAACGTCACATAAATCGGCGATAGGTAATTCATCGCCGTTACATCCGCCAAAGGAATCCGCGCCATCGCAAAAAACCATAAAAACACCGCCCCCACATGCGCCGCGCCGCGATACACAAAAAGCCGCATCAACGGCTGAGAAAAGTCGCTTTTGAAAACCGACCCCAGCATCGGCACCAGCAAGACCAAGCCCAAAGCATATCGCAAAAACGCCGCCTCAGCGGCGGGCATATCCGGCCCTAAATATTTCACCAAGGAGGTGACGCCCACAAACATAAGCCCTGTCACGATCATCCATAAGATGCCGCGTAAGGTCGATGAAGAAGAGCGTTCGGTCATGGCGTTACTGAAAAGCTAAATAGCCCCAAAGCACAAGAGCTAATGAGACGCGAGCAGGCTGTAAGCGATTGCCCACATCACAAGCGCAATCCCGATGTCTAAAATCTGCCATGCGCGGGGATTGGCAAAAAATGGCGCCAAAAGACGCGCGCCGAAGCCCAATCCGAAGAAAAACGTAAAACTGGCTAGCATCGCCCCTAAACCAAAACCCAACGGGCTTTCAGATTGGTTCGCAATCCCCCCCAGCAAAATCACCGTATCAAGATATACATGGGGATTTAAAAAGGTCAGCGCCAAGCAGGTGAACAAGGCCGCCGGTAAAGACATCACATCGCCCATTGCATCCAAAGCGTGATTGCCACGCCAAGCCGATATCATGCTGCGTATACCATAGGCGAACAGAAACAACGCCCCTGCAAAGCGGATCCAGCTCATAAGGTTGGGCAGGGCCTCCAAAAGAGTGCCCAAACCAAACACCCCCAGAAAAATCAACAGCGCATCAGAAGCCGCACAAAGCAACACGATCGGCAAAACAAAACGGCGCATCAACCCCGCCTTCAACACGAAGGCGTTTTGCGCTCCGATCGCAAGGATCAACGAAAGACCAAGGCCAAAGCCCAAAAAGAAAGGTTCGATCATGATATAGGTCTTGCGAAGATCATTCGCGACACAAGCCATAAAACACAAGGCAACACAACCGTAGAACAGCCCCCCCCTACGCGATGGGGCTTGTATAGCTTCCCGCTTTGGTATTGGGCGCATGCGACAGTAACCCGCGCCCGATCAAGGCCTTCAAACACCTGTGGAAGGTCGGCTGCGCCATGCCCAACAACAAAGCGTGCCTTTTAATATCAACAGATTTTGCAGTGCCACCCGCCAAATAAATTTCTGTGTAAGACGCGTAGAACACGTCTTTTTCGTTTTGGGTCAATGCCCCAAGGCCCACTTCGTCTTCCAGACCCAAAAGCAGCTCGCGCATTTGCGCCATTTTAAAGTATCGTTGGGACATTATTCACCTGTCACAAACGCCAAATGACCGTTTGATCGATTTAATTGCCGAAACCATAAAAGTCTTAAAACCATACCTGAAGTCGATCAAAAAACTGTCTGACTTTCAATACAAAATTGTGTCAATTAAAAAGTTATCATAATGACTTAAGGAAATCTTTGCATTGACCCTGCGCGACGGAAAGGCGCGCCAATTTTACCGGAAAACTGCTAAACTCGGCTTGGCCTCGCCTCAAAAAATGTATAATTTGTGGGCCAAAAACAAAGAACTGTCACTAATTTCTGACGCTGTACATAAAAGATTACACAGCCAGCGAATGATGTCATAAAGATAATCGTTTCGCACGCAAAGCGCAATCAGCTCAAAAAAATAAACAACAAAGGACGCACAAAAAAATTTTAAAGCGCGATTTCACTAATTTCACAGAATCGTGTCGAAATCCGATTATGCATTAGGTTAATATGAACGCCTCGATATAATATGTATCAAAAAGATACTCAATCAGAAGCTTCCAATTGCGCTATAACCTCATCACTAGCTTCAAAATTGGTTGTCACGCGCTGAACATCATCGTCATCCTCAAGCGCATCGATCAGCCTCATCAGCTTTTCCATCCCTTCAAGATCAAGCTCTGTGGTGGTTGTGGGTTTCCAAACCAGCTTGGTGGACAGGCTTTCGCCCAAATCATTTTCCAACATTTGCGCCACTTCATTCAGGCTGGTGTCTTCACACCAGATGAAATGCCCATCTTCTGAGCTTTCTACATCTTCCGCGCCCGCTTCCAGCGCCGCCATCATTACGCTATCATCATCACCGGCGGATACGGCGTAGCTCACCTGACCTTTGCGATCAAACATAAACCCTACCGAACCGGTTTCCCCCAAATTGCCGCCGTGTTTTCCGAAGGTCGAGCGCACATTCGATGCCGTGCGGTTTCTGTTATCGGTCATTGTTTCAACAATCACTGCCACGCCATTTGGGCCGTAGCCCTCATAACGGATTTCTTCATACTCATCCCCATCACCCGCAACCGATTTTTTAATCGCGCGCTCAATCACATCTTTTGGAACCGAATTTGATTTGGCTTCCTTAACGGCCAAGCGCAAACGGGGGTTTTTTTCAGGATCCGGATCCCCCATTTTGGCGGCTACGGTAATTTCTTTGGAAAGCTTCGAAAATAATTTTGAGCGCGCCGCATCTTGGCGCCCTTTGCGATGCTGAATGTTCGCCCATTTTGAATGGCCTGCCATTTTTCCCTCCGAAATTCGCTTATCTGCGCCTATATAGGTCAGGCTATCGCCGAGGGGCAAGCCACGAATCTGCAAAGTTTATCACCATGGGCCATGTCTCGGCAAAACAGGCTTAAAATCCCCAAAACCAGACCAGCCGCTTTAAAAGGGCCATAGTTTGGGAATAAACCAAGCCGACAAAAGCCCGATACTCAGATTGAGCGGCACACCAACGCGCAAAAAATCAGAAAACCGATATCCGCCGGGCCCGTAGACCAGCATATTGGTTTGATAGCCAATCGGCGTGGCAAAGCTGGCCGAAGCGGCCACCATCACCGCCACAACCAACGGCCGGGGATCAACGCCCAAATCATGCGCCAATGCAATTGCCAAAGGCGTGATGATCACAGCTACCGCATTATTTGACACCACTTCTGTGAGCAGCGAGGTCAGCAGGTAGAAGCACCAAATCAACAAGAAGGGCGACAGGCCCGCGAACGCGGGTGTCAGAGTCTTAACCACAAGTGCCACCGCGCCCGCATGGCCCAACCCGGCGCCTATGGCCAACATTGAAAATATCAAAACCAACAAGCGGCCCTGAACGAAAGCAAAGGCTTCCTCTGCGTCAATGGCCCGCGTCACAAGCAATATCGCGGCGGCCACCAAGCTAAGTACGAAAAGAGGTGCAAGGCCAAAACCGGCCATCAGCACCAAACCCAAAATCGTTCCAAATGCGATGGGCGCATGACGGCGGCGGAACGCTTGCACAGTCGGTTGAGAAATATCAACCACGGCAAATTCTTGTGCCAAACGTTTGATGTCTTCAGCAGCGCCTTCGAGCAGCAGCGTATCCCCCAAAGTGATAATAAGAGAGTGCAAATTTTGCGCTATATTCTGATTATGCCGATGCACAGCCAGCGTATAAACCCCAAAGCGCCGTCGCAAATGCAAATCGCTCAGCCTGCGCCCCAGCATTTGGCACCCAGGCGTAATTAATATTTCAACCGTTGTGGTTTCCACGGCAGAAACCTGATCCACCGCGCCTTTTCGCCTTAAGGTTTTTTCTTGCTGTAGCCCCAACAATTCCCCGATCGGAGAGCGTAAAACAACCCGGTCACCTGCGTTTAGCCGGATTGCCTTTAATCTATCACGCAACGAGGCGTTCTTGCGCAGCACATCGATCACCCGAACCCCTTGCCGGCGAAATAAGGCCACTTTTAAGACCGGCCTACCGATAAGCGCCGAGCCCGGCGGGATAAGCACTTCGCTGAAAAATTTCTTCTGCGTTTGATCTGATAATACATCCGCCAAACTGGCGCGTTCGGGCAAAAGCAACGGCGCGATAAACCGCAGATAAACCGAGCCCCAGATCACCAAAATTAAAGCCAAAGGTGTGATTTCAAAAAGCCCAAACCCCGCCAAACCCAAGTCACGGGCAACCCCATCCACCAATAAATTGGTGGAGGTCCCCAACAGGGTCAACATGCCACCTAATATGGCTGTATAGGAAAGCGGAATAAGAACTTTACTGGCAGCAATATTCAGGCTTCGGGCCAATTGCACAAAGACTGGGATCATCACCACCACCACCGGCGTGTTCGACACCACCGCCGAAGATAACAACACGAATAGCAGTAGAAGGGCCAAAATGCCGCCAGGATGGCGCATTTTTCGATTTTGCACAGCCGAAATCAACGCATCCAAAGCGCCCGTGCGCACCAAGGCGGCCACCACGATGAACATCGCGCCAATCGTCCAAGGCGCCGGGTTTGAAAACACTTGCAACGCGGTCTCATAGGGTAAAATACCCGTCACCAAAAAAAGCGCGGCACCGCTTAAAGCAATGACCTCACTGGGAAACCGCTCTTGCCAAAACATCACCAGCATCACTGCCACGATGCACAGCGAAAATCCCGCCGGCCATAAACCGGAAGAAAAAAAGACCATACGCGTCCTTTCAAACCCACTCAGCCGCGCCTTAGACCGTGTTTAACGGCGCGGCTGCACCAGAAACATACCAATCAGTATGGCAGATAATGCCGCCCATAAAAACAGGCTTGGTTGCTCATTCAGTAGAATAATCGCCCAGAAAACGGCAAAAATCGTAACGGCATAACTAACCTGTAGGGCGAAAACAGGCCCCGCCCGTTTCACCAACCACACATAGCTCGTATAGGCAAAAGCATGCAGCGTTGCCGAAGCGATCAAGGCAAGATCTGGCGCGCCCCATGGCAGGCGCGGGTCGATCCAATGCCCGCTGAGAAGCGCAAAAGGCAGCGTTGCAAGCGCTCCAAGACAGCTGGCGCCAAATAACGTGGCCACGGGGTTTAAGTTTTGAGTTCCAAACCGCGCAACGTAATTGCCCTCAAACCCATAGCAAAGGGGCGCAATGACGGCTAAGAAAATAAATCCCACTTTTGAAGAGTCGGGCAAACGCGCCTCTGGCAGCACCAGCAACATCACACCACAGAGCCCAAAAAACAGCCCCAAGAGCCGGAATTTCGCAAAGGTTTCATTGCCCATCATCACGGCAATAGGAAAGCCGAACATGGGTACAGTGGCGATAATCACCGCCAAAAACCCCGCCGGCAAGTGGATAGCAGCCGTATAAGAGGCCGAATTTGGCGCAATGGTGCCCACGCAGGCGATGATTGCAAACAAGCGCAGCGCGCCGGGCGTAATGGTTAAGCTTTGACGCCGGACCAGTAAGACAATGCCCAAAACGCTGGCGCAAATCACCTGTTGCCAAAAAATAAGGCCAAAAAACAAATAGCCATCCGAGACAATTACTTTTGTCAGCGGGATCGTTAAACCCCAGGCGGAGCCAATGCATAGCACCGCTAAATACGGCCAAATCCGTTCAATCATAAAGCCGCCGGTTGCAATTGACCGCCCACGCGGATCATCCTTACATTCTGCGCTTTTCCAGTGCTATCCTCAGTTTCCACGTAAAGCCCAGCAAGCGTGGCAGGTCCATCTGCCGGGCTGAACCGCGCCTTGGGCATACCCGTCACAAAGCGGCGCAAGGGTTCGGTTTTTTCCATCCCGATCACGCTGTTATAATCGCCGCACATGCCCGCATCGCTTTGATAGGCGGTGCCTTTGGGCAAGATCATCGCATCCGCGGTTGGAATATGCGTATGGGTGCCCACCACAACGCTGGCCCGCCCATCACAAAAATGCCCCATCCCCATTTTTTCAGAGGTTGCCTCGCAATGAATATCAACCAAGCTGGCCTGTATTTGCCCGCCCAAAGGATGACTACGCAACACCGCATCAATCGCCGAGAAAGGATCATCAAAGGGACGCTTCATAAACACCTGCCCCAAAACCTGCGCGACCAGAATTTTGCGCCCGCGCGCATCACTGAAAATACGCGCTCCGCGTCCCGGCGCGTTCTTGGCAAAATTTAAGGGGCGAATAATTCGTGGCTCTTTTTCGATAAATCCCAACATGTCTTTTTGATCAAACGCGTGATCGCCCAAAGTGATGCAATCTGCACCCGCGCCAAGCAATGCGCGCGCATGATCGGGGCTTAATCCATGGCCACTTGTGGCGTTTTCAGCGTTGACCACGGCAAAATCAATCTGCCACTCGGCTTTCAACCGCGGCAGTTTTTCAACCAGAGCTGCGCGACCTGCGCGCCCCATCACATCTCCAAGAAAAAGAAGCTTCATGGCGCCGTGCCTAGGGCCTCTGCCCTGAAAGCGCAAGCAAAAGCCGGCTATGAAAACTGATATTTCGCCCCGTAAGTGACCGGAAAATTAACAGAACGGGCGATAAAGCACCGCTCTGAAACGCGGTGGTGCAGCAGGTCGGCACGGCTGGGATCATCGCCGTTCGACAGCGTAATCTGCGGCCGTAACGTTGCCGCGACAAACCGACTGGCGCCATTGGCAAGCGTTTCACCCTGTGCAATGGGGTGATCTTGATACGCTTGAATACATAAGCCGGCCGCACTGGCCAGGTGCAGATACCATAACATATGGCAGGCGCTCAACGTTGAAATCAACAAATCCTCAGGATTATAAAGCGCAGGATCCCCACCCAAAATTGGATCATTCGAGCAGCTTATCAC
>Ga0115572_10003698_pt1 | contig 12026 bp, 11 predicted proteins | sample COGITO_mtgs_1206_FD_88681 | JGI IMG/M metagenome (GOLD analysis project Ga0115572, IMG submission 88681) | Pelagic marine microbial communities from North Sea - COGITO_mtgs_120607 | ecosystem: Environmental > Aquatic > Marine > Epipelagic | place: Germany:Helgoland, sampling site Kabeltonne... | reverse complement strand
CACTGTCTGTAGCGGCAAATACGTACGGAGAAAGCACCAGTAAATGAGTTATTCCATTTTGTTTGAGCAATGATATATATTCAAGTCGCTTGAACTTTTTCATTTTGTTCCAAATTTTTTCTGGAATTCCAATTTTTTTAGTTTGGCGGAGCCGAGGGCCAAGGCCCACTTTTTTCATCGTTTTTTGGGTTTGTTTGTATATATTGTTTGCTGTTATCTCTTTGTTTGCTGTTATCTCTAAAAAATCGCCAGCATCCAGACTCTCTCCATGATTATTATTTATTTTCATTAATTCCTTCCTGTCATATTGTTGTTTCGACTCTTTGGTATCTTTTCTTTTGATAAACCAACGTTCTCGAGTTTCATTGTTCTCATCCTCATTTTTATAAAATATACGTTGATCACCATTGAAAATTGTTTCTACAATACTTCCATGTCTGATTTGAAAATCTTCTTTCACATAAAATTGCTTATATTCACCACTACATTTTTTTGATTCCATATTCAATAAAAAATCTTGAAATTTATAGTACAATTTCACAAGGAGGCTAAATCTAAAATATGAAAAACCTATATTTTCTTCACATATTTTAGAAAAAACACCGGAATATCATATATTTCGGGCCTTGGCCCTCGGCTCCGCCAAGAAAATATTAAATTTTATATATAATTATAAATCATAAATGTCAAACAAACGACCCTTGCCAGATTCAGGGGCGAGTGTCAAGAAACGTCAGAGAACTTCGTCACAGTGCTTTGGAATAGAAAATTTGGTTTTTTTATTCTTTACTTTAGGCGACGGCTATGTTCCTTGCAAACCAGAAAAAGCCAATGCGATTAAAAAAGATGGCATAATCTACAAACAAATTGGACATGGATTCGATCAAGCCTTTGCCAGTTTAACCTGCCTGTTTATTCGGATGCGTGCAAGTTTTAAAGGGTATGGAACTCCAACAGCTAAACATGACCACGAGGGTCGGTCGAAAGTTACAATTAGGGATGACAATGGTAAAAAAATGGTTTCACAAGCCTTGAAATTTGGCTGTCTGGCTTGGGGTCAGTTAACACCAGCGGCCAAGGCCGGTACCGCTGGTATGCCCCTCCGAGGTTTTGGGCATGCCTTTCAAGTAGATCATATTGACAACAACAAAAACAACAATAATGTCTCAAACGGTTTGATTATGACAAAAGCCGAACACCATGCAAAAACGACTCGGTCGGCCGAACAAATAGCCAAGACTGCAATGACTAAATCAGCCCCCTGCACCATGACTGTTTTTGTTTCCAAAGGCAAGCCCCTTCACGATTCCGAAGGCAATCCTGTTGTCATAAATTACGATCATCGCAAAGAAGTTATGGACGAATACAAGCTTAAATCAATTGACATTGTAAATTCTATTAAATATGAAGATATGCCCAACAGAAATAGTTTGGTCAAGATCAATTACAACGGTCAGGATTGCTTGGCTCAATTTTCCTGGTTCGACGTGCCCGATCTTGAAGGTGAAATTTGGAAACCCGTCACGGAAGCCGATCATCTAACTTTGAAATTACCGATATCTGAACAAAAGGAATACTACGTCAGTAACTTGGCAAGATTCAAAACTGTGACGAAATCGACTCAAAATGCAAAGATTACCAATTACCAAGGCCAGAAACGCCCTAATTTTAAGTTGATGACGAAGCATCTTTTATTTTATCGTGTCGTTGCCTTGGTATTCCACAGAAAACAAATGAATGAATACATTGCCGAACAGAAAGCCAAGACAGACATAGTTTGGACATTTGCTACACTGCAGGTGGATCACATTGATTTTAAGTCAACCAATCACTGTGCCAATAATTTGCAATTCCTGACACATGAAGAGAATAAGCAAAGATCACTCAACCGTCCTTGCATTATTTGGGAAAAAAACAGCTCGGAGGATACCAAAACTGAGTACCCATCGGTTACAGCTGCAGCCAAGGCGATGGGATATAAGAGTACGCAGTCAGTGCGCAAAATTCTTAAAAACAATACACATAAAAAGTGGGGCGGTGAATATTTGTAAAAATAAATTTCATTTTTGGCGGAGCCGAGGGCCAAGGCCCGTAACCCTAAACTTTTTTTTGTGATTTTGATTCTGGCAAAAACCTATATTTGTAACGAAAAATGTGAAGAAAATATAGGTTTTTCAGATTTGGCTGAAAAAAGTTCAGTCGAAAATTCTAAACTTTATTTGATGATTTTGATTCTGGCAAAAACCTATATTTGTAACGAAAATCCTGAAAAAAACACCGGAATATTCCGGTGTTTTTTCCAAAAAATGTGAAGAAAATATAGGTTTTTCATGTTTTCGATTTAGCTGTGAGCAGAGCTCAGACTGGTGGAGCCGAGGGCCAAGGCCCAAAAATTCTAAACTTTTTTTTGTGATTTTTACTGAGCACAAAAACCATAAATGTTACGAATATTCTGTTTTTTTTTGGCGGAGCCGAGGGCCAAGGCCCACTATAAATAATGTAGTTTTCTCAAAAAAAAATGGAGGCATTTTTTTCACAAAATATAACGGTTGTTTCTTGCGTTTGTAAATATTTGCAACCGAAAGAGGTTTGTAATACTCGACGAGTCTGTAAGTTCAATGTAGAACACTTGTATAATTTCCAAGAATTTGCAGAGTCAAATGGTGCAATCAAGTGTGGCGGATGTCCAGCTTTACGAAAGCCTCGTTTCCTTGAACACTGCCCAGTTTGCGAGAAAGATGTGTGCGTTGATCACTTGGAGCAGTGCTGGGATTGCAATGAAATCATTTGCTGTGATTGCCGTGGGTTTTGTTGTAGGTAAAGCGTAGCATAAAGTAAATATAATGTATAAAGCTTAGTTTGAACAATTTCGCAATTTTTTTTGAAGGGTTGAGGTTTACGTATATGTTACACATATTCTGACTTATTCTGATAACTGTTATAGGTTTGAAATGTTTTAGATCTCCTACGAAAAAAAACTCGACAAAGCTTGTAACCCCAATAAATGGATGACATTGTTTTTACGTTGGTTTTGGTTGTGTATTTGTACATTTTTGTTGTAAATCTCTATTAATTTTTTACGAGTCCGATCGATGATAGGTTTAGTAACTTTTAACACATCCGCAACAATTGTTTGTTGTGTGGTTATTCCAATACTACTAAAAATAGAAGCTTCCCACATTTCATTGATTTGATTGTAATTAGTATTGTAAAACCATTTATCATACTCAACCAAAACATTTTTGAATTCAGTTCTGTAGTCTTTACTCATTCCAATTTCTTTTGTTATTTTGTCAACAGCATTGATTTTTTCATAGTAGTTAAAAATTTGTTTATCAAATAACACCGGACGATGATTCATCTCCACATATAATTGTTCGAATGACAATATTGTATACATCTGGTGCAAATGAAGATTCAATCGCTCGATAACAGTTATGGGAGTTTTTAAAGTCGATTCATATATATCAGTGTACACACGCATAATACTTAAATCAATATCTTTGTGTTTGATCAATTTTGATAACATATATTCGGCTTCTGGTGTCAACAAAAACTTGGAGTTTGTTGTTTCTTCCGTAAGAAATTCGAGTGCAGTTTTTTGATCTTTTGTTTCTTTGGCATTAACTTCTAATCCTTTAATTTCCATAAACAGATCAAATATTTTTAATCTGTATTCCTGATTAATACCCGTATTGCGTTTTGTAACAGCTAACATAAACGGTGTCCAACCGTTCACATCGGCTTTGTTTATCATTTCAGGAGTTGATTTTTCAATCATTTTTTTAAGGATAGCATATCCACCCTCGGTATTCTGTGCAGCGGACTGCACAGCAATATGTAGATAAGTCCATTTGTTTTCGTTTGGTTGACCACCATACTCTCGAGGTACTTTGTCGGGTGAGTGAAGCGACGCCTCCATTATTTTAAATGCGGAAAATCTGTTTTTGACGATTACATTTTCAATGTTTTTCTCAATATCAATGTTCTTTATAATTTTTTGGTAGAATTCTTTAGAAAGTTCACTGTCTTGCATTATTGTTTCAGATTTTTCATCGTTTATCATTAAACTAAATGCTTCTTCATTTCCATTTACTATTTCATTATTGGGCAATTTATCCAATATTTTATTCAGAATTTTAAAACCCAATCTTCTGTCTTCCATTTGATTGATACGGATATACTCACCATATCTATTTTTTACAAAATTTTTCATAATATTATCATAGATATCTTTGTATTCAAGGGGAGTTAGATTGATACCAGTTTGAAGTATTTTGTTGCAAATGATATAACCATTTTTTCTACTATCTGAAAATCTCCCTTTTCGTCCTAATGTGATTTCTAATAAATAATCAAAACCAGATTTATCGAAATTATCTTTTTTATGAATATCAATGTTTTTGCCTGATTCCTCCAACAATTGAATAACTTTTTCGAGATCTTTTCTCCAAATTGCTTTTGTTAACAGTGAAGCTTCCCACCTTCCATACCTGAAACTAAATGATTTTTCGATTTGATTTGCTTTAGAGACAGCTGGTACAGATGACGGATGCAATAGATTCTGTTGTGAAGGTATTGAAGGTATTGGAATTGATGGCGCGACAACAAACGGTACATCCGTTGATGTATCAGTCACAACAACTGCATTGCTATTGGCTTCCACGCCGTTTGACATTAATGCGAGAATAGCGATTGTAAATAATGATAAAAATTTTTTAAATTTTGGTTCGGTACCCATGAAAAGAGTTGAATGGTGCTTTTGAAAAAATGCTAAATCTTGAAAATGCTTCGGAAATGAAATAATCTCAGGCAAAGATGTACTACGAGAGCTCCTACAAGCAATCCTATGTACGACTGACGTAATTTCTTCAATACTACAGTTTGTTTTAAGCATTTTAGAAAATAAATTTAAATCTGATTCGTGTGACGGTACAGTGTAAATATTAAACATTTAATATTTTTTCCGATATTATATAGGTTTAAAACTTAAAAGTTGTGTACTCATTTTTGTAGTGCGATGTCAGTGCACACAATTCTTAAAAACAATACTTGCGTAGCAAGGAGAGGTGAATATTTGCGGTCATTTGCCCACATTTTATAATTTTTGCTTCGCGCGGGCCAAGGCCCACATTTTATTCGAGGGCCAAGGCACAGTAATTATTTGCGGTATTTGCTCCGAACCGTGAAAGAATCGGTGAAAAAAAACTTGATATATTTGTATGTTTTTCCGTTTTTTATGATTGAAAGCTTTGTATCAATATCTTCCAATTTTTTGTCATTTTGAATAGGTTGTGACTCTCTTAAGTCCGAACTTGAAAAAAGTAGTAATTTGTCGTATGTTGTGTATGTGCCCACATCTGTCTCTGATAATAACCTTTTTATTACAGTCTTTATTGTATCTGATGATTTAAAAAAAAATGTAAACTTTGTACCAATTACTTCAGAAATTGAATTCCCTGCTTGCCAGATTTCAACATATATTTTTTTTATTTGTGTTGCTTTTAAAGGCTCTGACGGAGAAAATTGTTTAAAAGTACTCATTTCGAAATTAAACAATCTTTTATATACCGTTCTTTTACCACTTGAAGCTAAGAGCCTTTGGCCTGGGAACCGCCTTCGGAAAAATTCACTATTAAAAATCTATTTTGTATCCTTCAGTCGGTTGTTTCGATATAAGTGGTGTTTTTTGTTCAGTTTTTTGTTCAGTCAGATGTGGTCGAAATGTACGAAATATAATAGCAAAAAATACAACAACAGTCGTGCTAACAACAACAGTATGTTCGTACAGTATTGCGAATAAAGTTATGACACTAATGCACAGTCCCGAGAAAATGGCCCATTCGCGCATACCAAAAAGAAATGCCAATAAGACGTATAATCCGCCAAATAAAGCAAACTGATAGAAAATTGGAGACGATATTCCCGAAGGAATATAGCCAGGTGTAATAATGACTGCAGATACACCTCCCAAAAGAACATGAAGGCACCACGCCCATTTCCGATACCATTGTGGGCTTGTAGTAATTGGTTGTAGGTAGGCATACCAACTGTATGAGTCCCTAATACCGCTATTGAACACAGAGACTGCCCAAAAACCAAGCAGACCCATTAAAATGTCAGAGACCAGTGTATCAACCTTACTATGCTCTGCCCAATATTCAGAACCAGGAATCTCTGAGAAGATGAATTCTCCCGATTCAAATATATAGATAAGAGAGAGACTGATCCAGATATTTTCTATATAGAAATATAATAAAGCAGGCATAAAGATATGAACCATAGGCCACTGTGAACCATCCTCAATTGCATCGATCCAGTCTTCAATCATTGTCTCTGATATTTCATAATATTTTATAATATTTATAGTATTGTTTTATATATTTTTCATTACTTGTGAATATTTTCAATCTTCTATATAAACAGATGTTGATTAAACACGATGAAAATACTACATCTTCTAATAGTTTTCATCACTATTTTCGTTTGGATATTCTCTTTACCAATAATGGCGGTCATGACTTTCTTATTTGCCCCAATTCTATTGCCATGTGCAATTGTATCTTTTATATTCTCTGTTTACACCATCAATCTTAAACCCCGAACACATTCGTTTCTACGCAATTTCCTCGTGAGTTTTCAGCTTCATAATTGGTTTCCCTGTAATACTATTGTGATCAAAAAACAAAGAGTCATCTCAGTACATCCGCACGGGTTGTTAAGCTGCGGTGCCGTCGCTGGGGTTCATTTTGTCGAAGGATCGGAGACCATTTTCTGCGTAGCTCCGATCCTATATTTTGTGCCGTTATTGGGCCATTCCCTGAATGCTCTTGGATGTATTCCTGCAACACGTGCAAGTATGGAAGGAGTGCTTTCGGATGGATATTCTCTTATCGTAATTTCTGGAGGTGTACCCGAATTGGTATTATCCGAAACAAATGACGATACTGAATTTTATCCACGATATGGTTTTTTAAAATTAGCAAGAAAATTCAAAATTAATATACTATCAGTTTTTGTGTCAGGCGAAACAAAATTATATAATATAATACAATTACCATTTTTACGAAATCGAGTCAGATTGTCTTGGTTCTTTAATATGCCATTCATGTTTCCATTAATCTCTGGTTTTTACGGGACGTGGATACCAAAGCGCAAAAAATTGATTTTGAGGAAAAAAATCATTGATTTCAACTGTTCAAGATTAGAATACAAAAATCAATTAACAAATTTAACACAAAAAGAAAGGGCCAAGGCCAGAAAAAAAAATCCGATATCCGTATCAAATATATAAGTATTTAATGATAATGTCTATAGTCAATCAAAACTAAAAAATGTCTTATCAACCAAGTAAAAGTTCTCTCCGCGCTGACACAGTTGTCGAATTTGTCAATAAAAGTTTGCTCGAATTTAAAATGAATGAAATTCCAGGACTTGGCCCCGCCAGTATCGAAAAATTTAAAGACCACGGTATATATACTCCCGCTCAAATCTTGGCAAAGTTTTTAAGCTACGTCCATTCTTCTGATGTTGAAGCAATTGACGTCTGCAACGGGTTCTACGATTGGGCAAGTCCGATTATGGGCAAAGCGAATACACACAATCTAACGTTTGCAATGGCCAACTACTGCGGTGAACATGGGTTGTTCAATTATAAATAGATCACAAAAAAAAAATTAGATCACCCTGAGTAAAAAAAAAAATACAATAATACAATCATTTCTATAAAGTTTTTACTTTTATGTACAAATTCTGCAAAAGAATACTATTCCTATAATAAAAATACTTGCAAACCCAATTTGAACGAAAATTTCATGTTTATTATAAATTGCAATCGAAGTGCAACTACCACCAATAATAATCAAAAACAACGTTAATATAGTATTGCCGATATTCGATTGTCTGGCAGGCATTGCCTTACCCTCTGATTTTTGAAATTGATACATAGCTTGTTCTACATCGTATAAATTTCTCACTTTCCTTCCCGAATAAACGGACATGTATTATTCTGTATTTATTAAGTTTTATACCGTGTTTTAATTTTGAGAATTTTTGTTAAACTATTTCCAGCTAAATCTAAAACATGAAAAACCTATATTTTCTTCACATTTTTCGGAAAAAACACCGGAATATTCCGGTGTTTTTTCCAGGATTTTCGTTACAAATATAGGTTTTTACAACACAGGGAAATCAAAATCTTTGGGCCTAAAATACGGGCCAAGAATTATTGTCAAATTATTATATACTTAGTAAAAAATTCAGGGGTTTCTTGGTAAAGAGGGCGTCATCCCGTTCAGTATCAGTATCAGCTTCCGCTATTTCTTCATTTGTCATCGGTTTCATTTTCTGTGACGTATTTGGGTTCTGTTTTACTTGCATATTATTGCGTTTGGGCATTTTATTGCGTTTGGGCGCCTCTTCTGTGTCGGGATCAGTCATCTTTTTTCCCCCTTTTTGAACGACATTTGCGGCTTGCTTTTTCCCCTCTACTGTGTCTACATTAATTATATTTTTTTCCACTTTTTGAACGACATTTTCGGCTTGCTTTTTCCCCTGCTCAACCGTTTCAACGAGATCATTGCCGTCCAAAATATTTTCTATAACTTTTTCAGCACGTATGACGAGATAACGGAGTTCTGTAGCTGTTGGATAAGAGTAAAGCGTTTTAATTTTATCATCGTCATCGTCGTATGTCGTTTTAAAATGTGGAAATTCTTTTTTGTAAATTTCCCACAATTCTAAACTACGATTACCATACTCTTTGACTTCGTCGACGTAGATGCCATTCAAATGTAGAAGTGTACGAATAATGTTGTTATCAGAGACAATTGTGTATTTTTTAGAAAATATTTCAAAAAAATCGTAAGCGTTTGTAAATTTGCGAGTGGGCAAACCAATAGAACAGGCAATAACCAACAGCAATAAACCTTCTTTCTTGTTCTTTATCGCCTCCAGTTTGTTACTTCTGCCCTCTACTTTTTTTGTTTTTCTCATCAAAAAATTATACAAAGCTATTTTCAAAAAGTTCATGTGAATGACAGACTTTTTACTTTCGATACGTGTTTGAGATTTTAACGTGATAGTATGATACGCTTGTGATTGTGGCGTAAATAAGAAACCGTTCTTATTTATTTCGACATCTATATCATGAAAGATTCTAATAAATTCGCCAATTGTTTGTTTGTGATGGTAATGATGACCTTTTTCACCACCAGTATCACGTCGTAAGAGCATTTTGTTCTCTAATTTACTGTCAGTACCAGTACTGTAAGTTGCAGCGGATAAAACCCACGTGTATTCCACAAGGATTTTGAAAATTCGAGCGGTGTCAACCAATTGTGACACGCAAAATTTTGTATTTTTTTTCACGGATATCATGTCACGATTCTGTATGTATAACGGTACATCACTTCCAGTTATTTTGCCTTGCATGAAGTCGACCGTGGTAGTTGTTGCAGCTTCCTCGTCGACTAACGTTTGAATCGCTGTCACTGTGGTAGTTCGTGTATTAACTGCGTCCACATTTGCTTTTTTAGTTGCTTCCTCAATTGCTTCCTTAGTTGTCTTCGTCACGCCTTTTGCACTTAATATTTTATAGTATCTGAACTCGTTACCGTTCTTCACTTTGAAATATTCACCTAATTTGAGATTTGCCAGACCATCGCGTATACTTTCTTTTTCGCGTATACTTTCTTTTTTTACACCATTTTCAAAATCTTTCTCTTTCAATTTCTTTGCACCTTTGGCACTGGCTTTTCTATAATATTTCCAAGGATTCTTGTTCTCAACTTTAAAATAATCCCCAATCTTCAAGTCTCCAATATTCAAGGCATCTATTCCTTTTTGTATCGATCCCATTGTGGGTATATCTGTCGAATCTGTCGATTTCGTCTCCCCATCTGGCTCCACCGCAATAATTTTTTTTTTTGGTTCGGCCGCGAATTGTATCATGGTTGGCTTTCCTTGATTTTTAGTTTTTCTCATATCTGTTACGAATATCCAGCTTTAGTATATATACTGATAATATGAAAACAAAGAAATGAGCAAAAAAAGACCCGCTGCCGATTTGAATAAACAAGCGGACAATGGCGAAAGAAAACGTGCAAAGACCCACATTAGAGGCCAAAAAAAGATGAGTGTCATTTTCGACGGCCGTTCCATCCAAAATGCACTGGTACGCAATATCAAAAGAGAAGACACAGCATACATTGTCGGATGTTGCTCTTGGTTATCTAACAAAAGAATTTTGAAAACGATGGCCGAAAATGTCAAAGGTGTAACATTAATAGTAACCAAAGACAAGCTCTGCAACAGAAAGACCAACCAAGCCGCATACGCCAAATTATCTGGTTGTTACGCTGGTGGTGTTATTAGAACTGTCGGGTCTGGACGCGGAAGATTCAAATCGTTGCTTCACCATAAGTTTTTGGTTGGTTTGGATGAGAACAGAGAACCAATATGGGTAAGCAATGGTAGCTTTAATTTAACAGAGAATGCCGTCACAAACATCGAGAATGTGATGATCTTTGATGATCCTGAAATTGCCACCGATTTTTTCGACGAATTCAAGAGAATCTATGCAATATCTTCGCCTTTAAAAATTCGGGCCAAAGCCCTCGGCTCCGCCAAAAAAAGTACAAAAAGAAAGAAATAATTTTTTTTATCGTTCTTCAATATATCTTAACTTTCTACGGGCAATTCTTTGTCTCAAAGAATCACTGGTTTGATTCTTGTGATTATTGTGTATTTTTATTGTTTGATGCTGAGGAGCATCTGGATTACCATTTCTGTAAATATATGAATAGACAAATAATGTACTTATAATTACAAAAAATATTATAAAAACATTGAAAAAATCTACTGAATTTTCCATTTTTATAATATTTGATATTTATTTATTAAATCGTAAGAATTATTAAATCGTAAGAATTTCCGGGATTTTCGTTACAAATATAGGTTTTTGCAATATTTGAAATATACATACAAAGTTTTGCGCAGGCTGAATTTTTGTCAAACTTTTTCCAGCTAAATCTAAAACATGAAAAACCTAAATTTTCTTCACATATTTTAGAAAAAACACCGGAATATTCCGGTGTTTTTTTCAGTATTTTCGTTACAAATATAGGTTTTTCCCAGAATCAAAATCATCAAATAAAGTTTAGAATTTTTGTCAAACTTTTCCCAGCTAAATCTAAAATCTGAAAAACCTATATTTATATCACATATTTTAGAAATTATTATATTTTGTATAAAACAAATGGCGAGGTGAATATTTGTAAAAATAAATTTCATTTTATAATTTTTCTAATTCTTTATAAATTTTATTATGACTTACTCCAAATGGTAGCGTATTTTTTAACCAATTACGATTTGTTTTTACCTTTTCTTTTAGTTGTAAAATCGTAAATACACCGACTGCGGCCATTGCTGCGACAGATTTGGGACCGATTCCTCTGATTTGTATTAGTTTTGATATTTTTTGGGTGGTGTAATTTTTTTTCACATACGTTTTTTGTAATGTCTTTTTTGTTCCAAATGTCAAATCCATTGGTTTCTTTTTAGGAGCTTTTTTCGGCGTCGCTGGCGTGCCCTGCAGTACTTTCATTGGCGTGCTTTGCGGTACTTTGTTTGTCGATTGTTTATTTGCAACGTATTTGCAGAGTTCAGTCAATGCACGGGCATCTGCTATTGCGACATGGGCGTTATAATCTCGCTTGAAAATTGCGGAGTATAACTTGGGCTGACTGTAACTTTTATGGCCTGGTATCATTTTTTTAAAGAATTTTAAAGAATCGTGCTTTTTAATAGTATCTGGTATAGCGACACCCGTTCTTAGTGCACAACCCTGTAGTACTTTGTAGTCAAAGGACTTGCCGTTATGAGCGATCCATGCCCGCCCAGCGGTGAATTCGATCAATTTCTGCAGGGCTTCCTTTTCTGTTAGCATCTGAGGCCCGATTCCAGGGGTATTATGCCATCTTGCGAGGTCATTGGATTTGTTTATAGCTGTCATTCTGTTCCAGATT
>Ga0115572_10003693_pt1 | contig 12034 bp, 15 predicted proteins | sample COGITO_mtgs_1206_FD_88681 | JGI IMG/M metagenome (GOLD analysis project Ga0115572, IMG submission 88681) | Pelagic marine microbial communities from North Sea - COGITO_mtgs_120607 | ecosystem: Environmental > Aquatic > Marine > Epipelagic | place: Germany:Helgoland, sampling site Kabeltonne... | reverse complement strand
TCTGTTGTAGACTCTGTGGATTAGAAATAAAGTTGTTGATTGCCTCAACTTGATAATCTCGCAGAATAATTTCTTCACCTTCTGCTGGGTGTCCTTCCGGCCACACAACACCTTGGTCTGCCCAATAGCGTTCTGTAACTGGAGTAAATTTTAAATCAATTGGATGTCTTCTATCTTCAATGTCAACTATTTGTACGTTATACTTTTCTAGTACTTCGCTAACTATACCAAGATGATTAACATAACCAGTGCCGCCTAAACCAAAGAATGCAACTTTGCCATCCCAGCGACCAAGTTTATACTGAGGCATATAACGTGCATACGGCACTTCAAACTTTAGTGCATTGCTAAGTTTACGACGAATATCAACATCAAGACCTTCTAGTTTGATGTTTACTTCATCTTCAATTATAAGTTTACATGTGCTCATATTTTTTGTATCGTTCCAGTTTTCTTAGTATAAGTTCCAAACTGTGATTCTACTTCGTCATGATGAATAATCAAATCGCTAACAAGATAATGTTCTAATTTTGTATTTCTAATACTTTCTAAAAACAATACCGACTCCATTTGCCAATCCGAATTAAAAAGAGGTTTTGGAAACTTCTTACTACTACTAATATACACTACTTGTGTATCTTTTGCAAGAGTATTATTTAAGTTATGATCTTTTATATATTCATTAAATTCTTTGTCTGTTTTATTATCTAGTCTAAACATTATTGAAATTTTGTCAGGTTTGACAAATCCTTTAAAACTATTATATGTAGTTGAAAGGTAATCTAATGTATTTGTATCAGGTAACACTATTAATAAAGGAAATCGATTTAATTCAACAATTGAAGATACAACTGCATCAAAGTGCCATTCGTTTTTTGAAATAAAAATACTAGGTTCGTTTCTTTTAATAATTCTTTGGGTAAGAATTGATTTACTATTAGTATATGTATGTATATCATCAAAGTGAGTTAATCCATACAGTAACGACCTATCTTTGTATAGATAAACATTTTCAGTAGTTAATTCGCCAAGGTGTTTGGTAATTTTTTTGTTTAAAGAATCTGTCGTATTCTTTAATTTTAAATCATATACTCCGGGAATATAATCTTGTGGATTGTTTTTAATAACTTTAATTTGTTCTACGTATTCTAAAATTTCAGAATCAATATCATAATTTTTATTTTCAAATGCTTCTACAATATCATACAAAGTATTTTCAGTTATTTTAAAATAATGTATGTGCGTTCCTTTTTCATGATAGTATCCCTGTCTATGCTTATAAGCAAGAGTTTCAATTAGCATAATTATTTTTTTACTAAAAGGAAATCTAATAGCAACATAAGAATCTTTACTTGGTTCAGGTTCAGTGGCTTTTTTTAATCTTGAAGATACAAATTGTGGTTTATTCATAACAGGCTTATCTACAATTCTAATCCATTGAGAACGATCAACTGATCTTAATGGTTGTCTTGTAGACTGCATACTAACAATATCTCCTAAGTTAATATATCCCGCAGTAGTAAATTGCTTACTATACTGACTAAGTTTTAAGCATACTACATCAAGTTGCCTATCAGTAAATGCTTTACCTCTAAAGACTTGTTTTGCAATACTATAAAGAATAGTGCAATCAGTACTTTCAATTTTAATTTTTGTATCACCTTGTAGTCCAGCAAGAACTTCAAGATAATCTTCAACTGTTTCTAACTTCATGCTTACATTATACTATATTATAACTTAGAAGTCAAGTGTTTAAGTGGGATTCCTTTAGAAATTTCTTCAACGGTATATTCAGTATGTGCGTAATCGTTAAGCCATTGTGTTCGATCACTATACAGAGGGTTTTCAATGTTATGTAAATTTTGTTCTGCAACATCAAATGCTAAACTACTTGGGCCAGTAAATGCAGGCACACCGTTGATTACACTGTGTATACCTGGGTTACTTGACCAACTTACAGTAGCCCATATGTTATTAAATTGCATATCAAAGTCGTCATATGACCCTTTAATTTGTAAGGGATCTTGTCTTTTTACGTCTTTAAATTCGTGTTCAATAGCCGGTAGAGGACAGCGTGGATGTGGTCTAAATATGATAGGACGCTTCGTTTGGGATCTAATGAATTGTATAGTATCCATTACCCATTGACTCATGCGAGGCATATCTTGCCATTGTAAACTTTTTTCGTGTTGGCCTGCTATAAGAATATATTCACCGTTATACTTCCACGGTTTTAGTTTAAGTCCTAGTTCATTGACACGAGTATTATCGTTGCCACTAGGACCAAAGTAAGCATCTCTATTAATGCCATTTAGTCCAACTTTCCATGTAGTTCCGCGTTTGATCCCGCCAACTTCTAATACTATTGTTGGTTTTTTCTGTTCCCAAATTGCTTGGTTTGGAGCCATTCTACCGTTCCATAGTACACTCCAAATAACATTAACATCGGCATCATTATCATTATATACAACAGTATGCTTGCGATCCAAAAGACTGCGCTCGAAAGCAGAAAAAATAGGCTTGCTATTAAGTGCGCCATAATTAGTCCAAAGGCTAAATTTCATTCCAATATGCTTCTTTCCGATGACTCATTAAGTCTTTACGCTTACTATGTCCATCGTGTTTGCGACCACCCTTCATGTGATCAATCCATCTACCTAATTCAGTATTAATTAACGGATGTCCGCCGCCACCTGTTTTAGCAGTTTTAACATAAATTGCCGCACTGTAATCTAGTACTCTTGGATTATAGTTTCTGTGTTTATTAAGTATATCACCAAATACATAACTGTCATGCCATTCTGCTAATTTAAATATTCCGTTAGGCCCTTCGGCATCTTCGTATGCTTCTTCAAAGTCTGCTAAAAACTTACGACATTGCTTGTCTTTAATATTAAGACCATAGAAGCCACACTCTGGCCATGTCTGTGATCCTTGACCTCTACCTACATATGTAAGCCAACTTTCTTTTGGTAATAGCCTAGCAAAATCTTCATAACTCCACGGACTGTGTACATAAGTATCTCCGTCAACCCAAACTACATAATCTGTATCTTCTGTTTCACATGCATCAAATACTGCATATACCTTGTTAGCAAAACGTACTGCGTCCCATTTAAATTCTTTATGATAATCTCTTGGACGTTTTTCTGGCCAAGGGCATTTGCCATTTGCCTTTGGTACATCTTTCCAACGTTGTTTAAATGCATTTAATTTTGGTAATACAAATTTAGCATCAATTACTTCAACATTGGTTCCGTTTATTTCTGGCTCGCAATCTTCTGCATACACAATTAATGTAATTTTAGGATCTACATGTTTTTGCCAACTATCAATTAAACGTTGTCCATATGTTAACATGCCACCTGCATGAAATGTTGTTACTGCTGTAATTTTCATATTATTCCTTTACTGCCCATCTACGCAAATGGCGCCAGGCTTCTCCTGTTGCTAATTCGTCTAATGTCCAATGGCACTGTGCTAATTTATGTAACCAAGGGTCTCTATCAAACATTTGTGGATTTTCAATTGCCTCAAAATTTGTATGAACTACTTCGCTGGCTTGACTTCTACTTGCATCTAATTGTATAGTTGGTATTCCTTCAATAGCACTTACAATAGCAGGACTACTGTTATAGTTTACTACACATTTTGCAATAGCAAAGTCTTGCATAATATCTTCGTTAGAACTTATACGGATTTTAGCAATTTTATATTTTGCTAAATTGCGTATATGATCTCTTTTCTTTTTATCGCCGGGATGAAATCTAATAATAATTTGTCTGTCAGTATGATGTCTAATCTCATTAATAGTTCGCACTAACCAAGGAACTACTTGTTGCTCATCCATACTCCATCCGCCGTCACGTTGACAACAAATTAGTACAGTAGGTCCGTTATCAAGGTTCCAAGGTTTGACTTTAATTCCTAATTGAGTTTGCATCCTTGCCCAACGATTAGGATCGGGTGCATCGTAACAATATTCACCTGTAGTAGGAAAAATACCGTCATAACTATATCTTAAATATCCGTGTTTATTACCACGATCATATGCTAAAAATAAATTAGCATCTACGATCATACAACGCTTGCCTCTATTAATTTGATTGTCAAATACTCCTTTACGCAAACGTAAGTGTCTAGAGTCTTTACTTCCAGGATGTACAAAGCCTTGTATAACACCAACATCGGTATTCATAGGATGCCAGCCTGTAACAACAGCACCTTTATCGCCACACGCATTTACTCCTTTAATAAAGTTATGGATAATTTTAGGTTTTTCAGGATTTGAATTACCTGGTGGAATACCCATTAAGTATGAAGCAACTGACAACTGGCTCATCTTATATCCCACTTTTCTATAACGTCTAGTGCATGTCCAGATGACATTTCTTCAACTCTAAATTGACAGTATGCTAACCAATGTTGCCATTTGCGTACTGTATAATCGTCTTCGTAACGAGGAGTTTCGATCTTACTAAAGTCCTTTTCGCACAACATATCTGCCGCACCCGGCGCTGATGTAAATGCAGGAACACCATATCCTACTGCTTCAGTTGCCGCAATACTATTGTAAGTTACTACTGCAAAAATTTTATCTTCGTCTAGTTGGTTATATAAACTTCCGTCACCGATACGTTCTCGACGTAGTCCTTTGTCTCTAATAATTATAGGACGGTCTGTATTTTCTTTAATAGTTGCAACAGTTTCATTGACCCAATCATCTCTTTTAATTCCATAGAACTTACATGGTTTTTCACTTGGTGTTACAATTAATATTGCTTTACCATCTCTTTTCCAACCAGGAAAATTAATATTCATTGTTTTACTATCGTAGTCTAATTTTTTCCAACGGTCGTCGGGTACTTCAACATAATTGCTGTGTTGCATTCCGTTGAGTACTACACGATGATATAACTTACGCTTTTGTCTATTACCTAAATATCCTGTATCGATATAAAAATAATCGCGTCCTGTTTTTTTACATTCAGCAACAATCTTACGACCAGTCATACCTCTAAACGCTACTGGTCTGTCAATAGGCCAGTTTCTTAAATGTTTCCAATTATCTAACCAGTGTGCTTTTGTTCCTTGTTGCCAGCATAATACTATACCGTCATGAGGGTCAATTGCTAAATGATTAATTACACTTCCATCATTGATTTTAGTTCTTGCTTCCATAATTTGTGAAATTCGCAGTTCCTATAATTTTCGAACCACGGTCCTCCTTCTGTATAATGTATTAATTTTGGTGTTTCGATATCGTCATACACACCAACTAGATAGTTCCATGTATGATCTAATTCACCGATTTCTTCGTCCTTTAACCAACTAAAGCGATGTAAGTATGCTCCGTTAATTTCTGGACTGTTTACTAAGTCTTGTGTAAGGGTAGCATTACTAGGATGTCCGCAATTAAATAACATTACACTTGACCAATTCTTGCGTGGATAGATAGTTTGTTTTTGTCCATCCATTTTAAATTCTTCTTTAACTTTGTAATCATGTTGCACACACATAACAGCATACTTGTCATCCGCTTGATCAAATAGTTCTTTAATGTCTGTTGTAAGGATCATGTCGCAATCCATAAACACTGCCCATCCTTTAAAGTTAGTAAGTTCAGGAATAAGAAAACGTGTAAAAGTAAATTCAGTTGATGCTAGTTTATCAATAGGACGATTATACCATCCTGCTTCTCTTAATTCTTTTTGCTTCAATGGACGTACATCAGCATCTGGTTGTTTAGTCAAGATACTATGCTTACATACTTGATATGCAATATCTTCTCTAGTGTCATATCCTACAAATACTTTCATGTTTCTGTTCCTTTCCACAAAGGCATCTTAAGCGTAAGTAAATTTTCTTCGCTTGGACCTTCAAAGTCTGCTGTAGCATGAGCACAACCTACTTCTGTAAGCACTGCCTCTGTTGGTAATTGAAATTTTTTAAAATCGCCAATACCATCTATTAATTTATCTTTATTATTGGTATAAAATTCTATACAGTTTTCATGATGCGGAAACGTAAGTCCCCAACTAATATGTTCAACTGGTTCTCCGTTTACACTAAACAAAGCGTAAAATACAATAGCCCATTTCATGATGTCCTTCTTTCTATGTCTTCTTCTATACACTCACTACCCCATTGTATTTCCAGTATGTGTGCATTTTCTGTTCCTTGATTGGACGGTTTGTGCCAAACTTCTTTGTTTATTTCATAAGGCATACCGTGTGGTATAAGTTGTTTATTATCAACAACTCCATTCCATTCTGTTGTCATATTGACTTTGCCTTCTAGCACTATCCATTGTTCAGATCTTTTAAAATGTTTTTGATCACTTAAACTTTTACCAGGGTATATTACAAGTTCTTTTACCTTATAACCTTTTTCTGGTTTATGATCTAACACTCTCCAATATCCCCAATTACGTTCGGTCTTTTGTGTTTTCCATTCGTCTAGGATCCAACTGCTTGAATTCATCTTATTGTCACCACCTACTCCAAATACAAAATCACAATAAGGCAAATCGCCATATGTTTTGTATTCAGGAGTAGTAGTATTTGTTCTATCTCCGCCATTGGCGAAAATAACTTTTGTACCACTGCTGTGTGTTGCTAGTGTTTTGTAGATTGCTCCACATGCACTATCGTCAGAATCATCAAAACTAATAACATCGTCAACAATGCTTAGTTCTTTTATAATTGCAATCCTATCTTTAAACTGCATAAAGGGCCTACCTTTTTTACGAGTTAGCCAATCATCACTATTTAATCCGACGATTAATTTACCACCGAGTTTACGTGCTTCTTTGAAATACTCAATATGTCCTGAGTGTAGAGGGTCAAACCCTCCTGTAACTAATACTACGTCCATGTAGATATTTATGTGCGTAGTTAATCGGTAAATAATATTATGGCACAGATTAAAAGTTTATACACTGGTAGTAAGCATACTGTTATAAGTTTTAGTGGTGTAGGTAATACACTACAAGGCACAAACTTAGAGTTTTACAATCTAAAAAATTACGGTTACAATGTAATATGGGTATTAGATGAAACTAGAAGTTGGTTCAACAATATTGATCATAAAGAAATTGTTAAGCACATTAAAACTGATAAAGTTTATGCTATTGGTAATAGCATGGGTGCCTACAACGCAACAATTTTTAGTTTATTATATAACGTTAACAAAGTATTAGGATTTGCTCCACAATACAGTGTTGATCCTACAATCGTTCCTTGGGAGAAGCGTTGGCATAGATATAGGAAAGATATTAAAAAATATAAACATCCGCATTTAAAATTCTTACCTTGGATCGACTACACGTTTATATCAGGACACAAAGGATATGAAACTAAACACATGGACCTTATTCCTAATAATCCAAATATTAATAAGTTAGTTACATATGGCAGTCATGACGTTGCAACTAAATTTAAAGACTCAGATAAGTTATATGATGTAATTAATTTATACTTTAAAGAAGATAAAGTAATAGAACAGAGTTACTTAGATAGTTTGTTTACTTAAAAAATTTAGCAACAAAGTTTTCAATAATAATTTTTACAATATCATTATTAACATGTCTTGTTGTATTATCTTCAAACAATGTAGGAATATCTGTATGTGCACCTACCCAACGTACCATTTCAAAACTAGGCCAGTAATGAATATTATTGTGCTTGTTTTCATTAAAGAACTGGTCTAAACTTACACGTAAGATACTTTTACTAACACAGTCACTTACCATTGTAGGTCGGTTGCTGAATGTTGCATTTAGAGGTACTGGACTTAGTGTAAAGATTACAGTTTTATCTGCACCTGCATATGTTTTTATAAGTTCAACAATGCGTTTCATATTATCTACATTTTCTTGTACCGTACTAGATACACATTTATGTTTTGCAGGATCGTAACTTTTTGCAGGAACACCTCTCCAAAACACATTGTTTGTTTCTACATCTTTCCAAACTTCTCCCAAGCCAAACGTAACAACTACTGCACTAACTTCTTTAAAGTGTTGTAATAGTTTTTGTTGTTCTTGGTCTGGTTGCCACTGGAATGCTCCTAGCGTTTTATCGTTATCGTACCAATATGCATCAGTACTTCTGTCACCTGTTAATGCCCATTCTAAATATTGCCTGACTGCAAAACTATTGTTTAGACCTTCTGGTACATTGATATAACTAGTGCCTTTGCCGTTTGCATTTAACCAATTACGCAATCTATCTGCAAAGCAACTGCCCATAGTAACTACTGTATCGTCGTTACCAAACATAGGTGTATCAGGACCATAGCCTTTAAATATAAACTCTTTTGCCATTGCATCTAAGTCTGCAAACTGTTCTTTCTTAGCAGGAAAATAATTTACATCGCCTTTGTGCCATGCACTTTTTTCTACTTTAAAATTACCAGCACTTAGTTTAGCACTATTAGGATGTATTGTTATATCTGCAAATTTATTCTTAGGCATATCTTTTCCTTAAATGTTCCCACGGCAATCCTGCTAGGCATTCGTCTTCTCGCCATTGGCAGTATGCTAAATTATTTAACCATTGTTGTCTTTCAAACATTTGTGGGGTTTCAATGTTTGCTAAATCTTTGTTGCTACAATCCCATGACATTGAACTAGGACACATACTAAATGTTGGTATGCCTTCCATTATACTTTCAGTAAGTCCGTTTGAATTAAATCCTACTACACACCAAGCATTATCAAAGTCTGCTTGTAAGCCTGCGCCGCCTGATAACAATCCTGCACCTTGTAAATTATCACTTACTTGTACATCAAAGTTTTCTAAAATTGCTCTTTGTCTATCAATTCGTGATGGATGCATACGTACTCGTATAGGTCTATCAGTATACTTTTTTATTTCATTTAGCGTATATGTAACAAATCCTTCATAACTTCCGTGCTTTTTAAGTAGGTTTACTAAACTACTATCGCCCGGACGCTGTAACATTACTAAGACATAGTCACCTTTAGTGCGCCAATCTTTAACAACTAAGTCTTGATCTTTTTGAACTTGTTCCCATCTATCACTAGGACTGTTGGCATTACAATAGTCACCTTCGTCTCTAAAATAACTTGTCCAACTAAAGCGATGATATGTTTTTCCTGGCTTACCGGGATCTGGGTCTGCCATATTTTTTCTAAAGACTGCACTTTCTGTTACAATATAAGGTTTCCCGCAATCTTTCACATAGTTATATATGTGACCAAGTTTGCGTTCTTTTTTACTTCCTGATTGGTTTGATTGTACAAGTACATCTGCACTGTTAATAGTTGCCTTATCAGCATATGGTACAACAGTCCAATTGGTCGGTAATGGATGCCAACTCCATAATAGTTCTTGTATAGCAACAATATTATTCATTATTATAATTTTTCCATTACAAAACTTGCTATTTTTTTATTTGTTTCTGCCCCAGGATGTTGATTATCTCTAGCACGGTCTATTCTATCTATTTCTTTAATTCCAAAGTAATCTGCACTACTACTATTTAAAGAATAATTTATTACTGGTATCCCTAAACTATTTACATATTCAAATGCATGATTACTTGCTTTTTGAAAAGCCTTAGGCGTGTTTAAAAGAAATTTAAATACGTATAATTTAGATTCATTCACACCAGCCGCTGTAATATTAGTTGCCCTGTTTTCCGCAAAAAATGTATATCTGTGTATTTCCGGCCATTGTGCGAAAATTGCTTTTGGTTTTTTATACGATGACATCATCAGTCGTTGTAAATTTTGAGACATAGCATTAGATGCACTACCTCTGATTCCCAAATTAATTATAGGGGTTCCGAGTTGTATTTCTAGCATATTTGCCGCTGTATCTTTATCATGCAGATTTTGTCCGAATGTATGACTACACCCAAGCATAAGATAATATTCGTCTGGTAGATAGTCTTGTTTTGTTCTGTATCCAAATTTATTTAATTTTGTTTCTATAGGATTACTCTTATAGTTAGCGTATTTCCACGTCGGCCCTAAAGACTTTGCTAACTTTTTTACACTTTTTTGTTCGCCACGTTCGAATAAAAAATTTTCTTTACTACCTACAGGAAAGAATGGCTCCATTAATTGCTACCACGTTCATTTTTAAAAAGTAATCCTGTTCGTGCTAAAAATCTATGTTTCTTTTTGCTACCCATAGTAGAGTGTCTACGCATTTCTAATGTTAAGTCTTCAAGATATTTAAACCCATAATCAGACATTGTTTGAATCCAGTAATCTTGTGTATTTTCGTTTACATGATGATGGCCACCGTGACCAACAGGAGCATAAGTCATAATTAAAAATTTACATTTTTGCATTGCTTGAATATAATTAGGAATGTATTCTTCGTATACATGTTCAACAAATTCAACACTCCATGCTAAGTCGTAACTCCCACCTACCGGCGCTGGTCCTTTAGTAAAGTCGTGTATGATAAATTTAGATTCGTTATAGCGTTCAAGAGTATAGTCGCCATCAACTCCGTATGCATCAACATCTAAACTATTTGCAAGTTCAACCATACCACCTGGACCACATCCAACATCTAACATTGACTTTACTTTTAGTTTATCTATTGCCCAACGAAGTGTTCCTTCATCAGTGTGTGTTTTACCTTGATGTCCGCCTAGGTGTGCTTCAAGTTCCATGCTTCTCTCTCAATGCCCGTTCTTTTGCTAATGCAAATCTTTTTAAGAATTTTTGTTGTAAACGTTCTTTACTTTTGCCTTTTGTGTGTACCATATGACTATTAATTCCACTATTATTAAAAGGACTTTTATTATCTTTTGGTGTTGGATTTAAATTAAGGAATGGACTTTGATCTTCAAACCCTAATCGTAATTGATAGAATACCCAACTGTCGTGTGTTTCTCTTAGATGTTCTAATCCGCCTGTGTATTCATTTTCAAATTTTGTAAGAAAATCTTTAGCAAATTGTGTGTTTAGATTGTAACCCATTAGTCCGCATTCATCATATTCTGCAGGTCTACCTAGGTAACTAATTGCTTTATCATCTGGCAATAAATTATCTAACCATTTATGATCAATCATATTATGCATAAGCACATCAGCATCTAACCAAAATAGTTTACCACTGTCGTGTAGTTTTGCTTCTTGAAATATAGCAAAAGTTTTGTGTGCAAACTTAATACCTTTCCATTTAAAAGACTTACTACTACCTTCTAACTTACGACCAATTTGACCATTATAGTGTGGATCTTCTTTGTGCTTATTAATAAATTCTAGTAAAGGTTTACTATCATATAATGGCTTTAAACTTACACGCGGCTCCGGAAAGATGCCAATGTCAATGTCTTCTTCACTATAAATTACAATGTTTACATCTTCTGGTAAACATTCTACCCAACTATTAATATTAACTTTGGAAGTTGAATTCCAATATGCCTTATTTAGGCTAGTAACAAATGTATACATTAAACGGAAGCGTCCTCCATGCCAGCAACTCTTAACTTTACAATATTAGTTATCTGCCATTGCTTTTGGTCCAGGCCTTTTAAGACTCCTAACCATTTGTTACGCATGAGGGCGAATTCATTTATAATTTTTTCATAGTCAACGACATCTGCTTCGCCGTCAACATATCTATCAACATCTCTGCTTGACAAAGAACGTTGATAGTTTTCGAGATATTTTTTAAAATACGAACTACGTAATCTACGTAGTTCGATATTCAAGTAGTTTAAAATGGCTTCAATTTCTTGAAGTTGATTAAAACGATGTTCAACCAAACCGGGCATAGCACTAGAAGCACGTTCAACGTTACCAGTTAATTTGACTTCATTCTTTGCATCATTTAATTCTGCTTCAAAGTATGCAATCGCATCAGGTATTTTGTTTATGTTTCTAGATACTTCACTATACCACATTATTCTTCCCAATCATATCCATCTTCGTCGTCGTGTACTTCTTCTTCATCGTCTAGATAATACTTTATTGCATTGTCTAGTGTTGTACACGATCCCATTGATTCTATTAACACGTGATCATCTATGCCATAGTCTGCTA
>Ga0115572_10003692_pt1 | contig 12035 bp, 7 predicted proteins | sample COGITO_mtgs_1206_FD_88681 | JGI IMG/M metagenome (GOLD analysis project Ga0115572, IMG submission 88681) | Pelagic marine microbial communities from North Sea - COGITO_mtgs_120607 | ecosystem: Environmental > Aquatic > Marine > Epipelagic | place: Germany:Helgoland, sampling site Kabeltonne... | reverse complement strand
TTTTCATTGATGGTACCAGAACCTCAGTGTTTTCAACTCTGAAAATGAGCCATGTAAAGAAGATGAGAAATTGTGTGACCAGCCATGAAAGGAGGAGTCCGAGTCGACCTGCTGCAGTAAAGAAACGATTTACGAAACCGACTCGACTACCAAATCGGTGAGCAATCAAGAGAAGGCCATGAACAAAGCCCCACAGGACAAAATTCCAAGACGCCCCGTGCCATAATCCGCCCAACAGCATCGTCATCATGAGTGCGAAAATCATCCTGTTTCTCCCGTTACGTGAACCTCCCAGTGGGATGTAAAGGTAATCTCGCAACCAGGTAGAGAGTGAAATGTGCCAGCGACGCCAAAAGTCTTGAGGCGATGTTGCAGCATATGGCGTTTTGAAATTCTCTGGAAGTTCGACACCAACCAGATGTGCTGAGCCGATGGCTATGTCAGTATAGGCTGAAAAATCACAGTAGATTTGAATTCCAAAACACAGCGTCGCCCACCAAATCAAACCGATATTCCCTAAATGCGCTCCTTCAACAAAAACGGCGTTCGCATGAAGGGCGACGTTATCCGCGATGACTAATTTTTTGGCAATTCCATAGATTATAAGGGTCAATCCAAGCCGAAAGCGGTATGGGTTGGTTGAAAGCGGTTTCTCAATTTCTTTTCTGAAATGGTCTGCTCGAACGATTGGTCCTGCCACCAATTGAGGAAAGAAGGCTGCATAGCAGGCAAAATCAAGGAAGGAGTCGTAGGGCTTTTGTTTTTTCAAGTAAATGTCAATCGTGTAAGACATGGTCTGGAAGGTGTAGAATGAAATGCCGACCGGTAAGGCTAGGCCGAGCGTGTCAGCCTCAAGCGCTCCGGAAAATCGAAGACTTGCAAGGTTCCAAGTCTCAATCAAGAAATCAAGATACTTGAACACGGCAAGCAAGGATAAATTCGTTACAAGACTTACTCGAAGCCATCGTTTTCGTTTGGATGCTTCATCGTTCGCCTGAATCTTCTTTCCTGCCGTCCAATCAATCGTTGTTGAGATGAGAAGTAGAATGATATGCCATCCTGAGGCGAGCCAAAAGAAGACATAGCTCATCGAGAGAAGAATGAGAATCTGCATTCTTCGGCGACGCGAGGCGAGCCCCATGGTAAGAAGGACAACAAGGGGTAAGAAATACAGATAATATTCCGTCTTTACGAAGTCCATGTTCAGTCCTCCGTATCAGGATCATAATCTTTGTTTGTAGTGATTAAAAGTTGATCAAATTCAACACCATCTTCTCTCATCGTCACAAGGATTTGGATGATTTTTGGTTGGCTGATTGTGATGTTCATTGGCTCATTAATTCCCTCAGGCTCCCATTCCCACTGGCCCTCCGAGTTCCACGCATGGGATGAGATGAGAGTTTCAGTTCGGGTGTTATTCAAATTCCATGAAAGGCTAACAGTGTCATTGCCATATGAGTTGCCTCTTGTCGAAATCCACACGTAATACGAGCCATTGCCAGGAAAGTAAACATCATAGATTAGTTGAGGTCCAGACAAATCTTCTCTCATGTGGACTCTCTCATCAGGTAGAGCATGAAGATAGGTATCTTCGGACGAATTCCCATCGTTCACACGAACCCATTCATGCCCAATTGACTCTCCTTGCCCGTACTCACAGCGTGTATAGTTTTCTGCTTTAATGAACGTTTGGCCTTGAGGATTTATTTGGAAAATTTCGTCAGACCCTTTACACAGTATTTCTCTAGATGAAAGTGAATAAGGATCTGTGGATTTAGGGTTTAATGATTCTATATTTGTAATCAATATTTCATCCAACATGACACCATCTTCTCTCATCCAAATACTAAGGGTGTAATCTTCACCAGCAGTCGCATTAATCGACATCGGTGGACGGCTAAACTCGGGCTCCCATTCCCATTGCCCTTCGGACGACCAGCCGTATGAACTGTATGTCTCAAGTTCTACATAATCTTGTGAGTACGCCTTCCAACTCATCCCAATAGTATCATTTCCATACGAATTACCCTTCATTTTAACCCAAACGAAATATTCTCCGCTGTCTTCAAATGTTAAATTGTAATCAAGACGACTACCTAGAATACTGCCTTTGTACTGCGAAACGTCCTCAGGTAACGCGTGAAGATACCCACTTCCTCGATGGTCTCTGTTCTGTAACGTAATCCAACGATCCTGAAACCCAATCCCTTCTCCATAAGAACAATCAGAATAGCTTTCTGCTTGAATAAATTCTACCTGCGATGCGATGGATTGAGTTCTGTCTGTGCCCCGACATTCGGACTCTAAAAAATTAGAAAGATCGATGTTTTCGTATTGAATGATGTTCTCCTCGAGTCCACCGAACTCTAGTATTTCATCAATATACGGAGTGATACGTTCACAAAAATATTCCCTTCCATTAATTCCGAGATGGTTACGGTCGCGGAACATGGAACTGTGCCATTGCTCCCAGAACATATTGATACCATTCACGCCAGATAGATTCGAATAACGTTCGAAGGTTTGGTTAAATCCCTCAAGCTGTTTTGGCTCCAAATAAGAATAGACCATTGGATGGTGTGGAGTGGCAATCAGCAACACCGGGATTCCTGCCGAACGCAACTCCTCAATCATGTATTCATAAGCAATATGATTTAATGTACTACTGTTTTGAGGATTATACACCCCTTGTTTCGCTTTTCTAGGCATTTTCTCTTCCATGTACTGGTATATTTCCTGTTGGTTTTTTTCTTCAAAAAACGGCTCTCTCGGCACATATTTGTAAGGATTCATCAAATAATCATCCCAACTTGCATCTCCCGGCGATGGCGCTCGTTGTTCGTATTCTAAGGAATCTACATAATTAGATACGAAACCTTTCAAGTGCTCCTCTGAGGCTTTCTGAGAATAGGATTGGACTAAATTCATTCTTTCTAAGTGCGTATAGCCTAGCCATTGACGATCAACTTCTCTAATGTGTTCTTTCCATTCACCAACATCACCTTGACTCATAGAGATACTGTTGATAGTGAATCGAAATTGTATATATTCGTTAAGATCATCACTTTCATAGAAATTCCAAAGCCCGTTCGGACCTAAATCAATCATCACAAGTTCAGGATTTGCACGTATTACAGCCGGTATTTGAAGCATTTCTGTGTAAGGGTTGGCCCCTGATATTGCTAAATTATATACACCTATATCTTTCTGATTTAACGATTCACTCACGCAACTTCCATCAAGTGCTGCTTGTAGAATAGAGGCTCCAACTGCTACAACGGAATCTTTACCATTATCTTCAATATAATTGAGTGCGGGGAAAGTTACACCGTATCTTGAATTTGAAGTAAGAGGGCTAGAAATCAACTTCTCAGAAACAACCGGAGCTACTGAAGTTGATATGAGGAGAGAAATAAGAAAAAAAACCACTAGTGAAGTGATGACTCCCATTCGAGTTGACCCATGAGTATCATCCATGAACTCTGTACGAGGCATATTGCTATTGAATCATTCTCCTACAAAGTAGGCTACACTTCCTTTTAACAATATTGTGGTTGATATGCACTCCCGATTCTATACATTTGGTCAAGACTAACAATTAAAGGCTGAAAACTCCCCAAGATATTGAATACGAGGAAAAAAGGGAGCGTTTCATGCATGAAACTGGAGGAGGTGAATCGACGCTTGAAATCATTAATCCGATTTCAAAAACTTCAACAGCCGTTTTTGAGGCATGTGGGAATATTTGGAAGAGCAAAGGGTTGATTCGAAACTTTGTCTCGAGAGATATTTCTCAAAGATATCGAAACTCGATTATTGGATATTTCTGGACCGTACTTGAACCACTCTTGCTTTCAGCTGTATACTACTTTCTTTTCACGATTATCTCGGGGAATCCCGAGGAACGATATCCTCTTTGGATTATTTTAGGTGTAGTTACATGGCAGTTCTTCTCGAGGGGGCTCAACGAATCGGTGAATTGCCTAACAGGTAATAAAAATATGATACGTCAGATTTTTTTCCCAAGGGAAATTTTTGCTGTCTCAAAGGTATTCTCTCAACTTATCATTACCACAATGAGCCTCTTTGTAGCGATTCCTTTTCTTCTGTATTTGGACATTCATTTGACGTTACAAATCGTCTACATACCAATTGCACTGTTGTTGGTAACGCTTCAGGTTCTTGGAGTAGGATGGCTCTTTGCAGTTCCTAATGTTCACCACGGGGATATCGCCCATCTCACTCGTTTTATTACGCGTGCAGGATTCTTCGTCTCGCCAGTAATGTGGACCATCGGAATGGCAAAGGGTGGACGTGAAGCATTGTTAGAATATATATTCATTAATCCGATGGTTCTACCGCTTGAACTTATGCGTGCTGGTTTTGATGGCAGTGAACTTGCAATACCCATGTGGGCTATCATTTGGAGTGTCGCATTTAGTTTCTTTATTGTTGCGATTGGACTCACGGTGTTCAAAAGAACTGAAGCCAAGGTTGTGAAGCGATTATGAGCGAATATACCATTAAGATTGAGCATATTACCCTCTCTTTTCCGCGACATAGAATTGGTCTAAAATCTGTGTATAAATGGTTTCATCGCCGTATCGGTAATGACCTTGTAACCCCACCCTTTGTTGCATTAAAGGATGTGTCAGCAGTCGCCAAGAAAGGTGAAGTATTGGGGATTATTGGAAAAAATGGATCCGGAAAGAGTACGCTTTTAAGAGTGATGTCTGGCATATACCAACCTGATCAAGGTAGAGCTCTAGCGGCAGGACCTGTTCATCTCCTATCGAATGTACGGATTGGATTTAATGGCAACTTATCTGGAAGAGAAAATGTATAACTTTATGGAAGCATACTTGGACATTCAAGAAATACCATGAACAGGTTAATGGATTCAATCATCGAATTTTCAGAACTTCACGCCTTCATTGATCAACCACTTCGTACATATTCGAGCGGAATGCAAGCTAGACTCGGTCTATCAGTTGCCAGCGCAGTACAGCCTGAGATTCTATTGATTGACGAAGTCTTGGCAGTTGGTGATGAGGCCTTTAAGGATCGAAGCCGTGATAGAATAAAATCAATGGTTGAGGATGCTGCAACTGTCGTCATTGTATCCCATAACCTAAATTATCTCAAACAAGTGTGTGATCGTATGATGGTCATGGAAGACGGTGAATTGATCTTTACCGGACAGCCAGAAGATGCAATTAACGAATATCGTCGCCGAATCAAGAGATGATTGAATGAAATTTGACAGCATTCTGGATAATAAAAAGAAAGGCACGATTGGATGGACAATCGCAAATGGACAAGAGGCAGATGGGTTATTCCAAGTCTATGTACAAAACATGTCCCTCAATAGAGGAGACACTCTCTACATCAGAGGTTGTGCCGGCACCTCCGAGGCCATAATTTGCGAAATGCGATTTTTAAGAATGGGTTGGTATCAAGGAGCGGGTGCAAGAGAGGTTTTGAATGAAAAAGGCATTCCCATTTCTCCCGGAGAAATATGGGGTAAAGAGGATAAAACCAATGAAGAATTTGTGTTGGATGGCCCTCCATGGCCTATTATTCATCAGCTACAAATACCAAATGATTGGATTGATGGTCTTTATGTTATTAAAGTCACAGAAAATACCGGAAAGTCACTGTTAGCTCCATTCTATTTGACGACACCTCAGGAAGCCGAAGGCGTTACAGTTTGTTTCTCACCCCTAAACGTCCAAGCTCGAAATTGGTGGGGTGGAGCTAGTTCTACAAAAATTATCAACGGTGCTTCTGAAAGCGTCCGCGGCCTGTATCATCGGGTTGGGAAACGGACCTTGTCGATTAATCGCCCCATGTTCAATTCCCGTGGAGGAGATGTTTTGCGATGGGCATATCCACTCATACGGTTTATCGAACGGCATGAATTACCGGTAAGTTACATTACAGACATAGACATTGCAATTCGGGCACAAATCCCAGATGCAATAACACATATTACCACAGTTGGACCAATGAGATACTGGACATCAAAGTTTGAACAAAAAATTACTAGATTCTCTAACACCCTAGGAAAAACCTACGCGCATTTAGGCTCAGAAGCAGGACAACATATCGTTCGTTTTAATTCAAAGAATGGTAAAATACACATACATGGAGATGGGTGTTATGAACAACTAACAAACCCGCTTACTGGAGCCAAACCATCGGGATCCAAACCTCGACCGCCTTGGGGACATATGAAATTTAGTCATTCTTCAAGAAGACCAAATTCAAAGATTGAAGGGATTCTCGGTTCTTCATGGGATCGATCAACCGATGAACGCAATGTGATTGCTAGTGGAAAAGGTAAACACAAATTATTTCGACGAAGATGGGCTCAAACTACACATCACAATATGGGCGGAGAGGTCTTCAATGCTGGTGTTTCAAACTGGACATGGGCGCTTTCTGCAATTAGGCGCAGTGGAAATGTAAAAGTGAATGAAGATGTCCAAAAAACCACTCTTGAAATTTTAGGTTATGATCCAATTTTACTTAACCCAGATGTAGATACTGACATGATTTCTGATGATCGTGAAATATCCGATCTTTCCTTAGATGAACTAGAAAATATTTTGAAGAACAATCCAGAACAATTTGATGCATTACTTGAATCAGGAATCAAACTATTTGATAAAGGCAATTATGATATCGCACATCCTAGATTCGTCAAAGCGCATATACTCAGACCACGTTCAGTGTTGGCGACATATCGGTTAGCACGTAATCATCATAAATTAAAGAATTATGAAGAAATGGTACCACTATACCACGAGTTACTCCGACAACGCCCCGATACATATCATTACGTCTTACAGTATGCTACACTGCAATTAGCCCTAGAAAACGAAGACGAGGGCCTTCAAATGATGAACTATGCAAAATCGATTCGTTCAGAAGATCTGAGTCCAGATCTCACAATGGCAGGATATTATCGCAAGGGTCAAAAATTTGAGAAAGCAAGCAATTACTTGGAAGAAGTATTGAGTTTAGAACCAAATAATGTTCGGGCATTGGCAGAAAAAGCTACTTTATTTGAAGCAAAGGGAGAGTTCGCGGATGCAGAAGAGATTTGGAAGAAATTACTTTCTCTGGAACCAACAAACGAACGAGCTCGGATGGGGTATGCTAGGTCTTTGTACAGGAATGAGAACTATGATATGGCATTCGTTAAATTAAAGCAAATAATCAATGACGGGATCCTGAGATATGTTCGAGAATGCGCTATTTACTCCCTAAACATTGCGGCAAACCATCTCAAAAGCGGACAAGAGATCATCAAACTTTGCAAAGAATTATTGACAAAATATACACGGGAGCTAGAGCTTGGAAATAATGGCCATGTACCTGTAACTCATCTCTGTTTAGAACTGAGTAAAGAGAACATGTTAGGCCAGGCGTTAGAATATCTCAACAAATATAGTTATCTTTATGACAATATGGCAGAATTTAATTTAGTCAAGGCTCAGATTTGTCAAGAAAATGGAGAAGTTGAGAAATATTTCCAATGCGTGAAAAATACATTCACTGTCGAAGAACTGGGAAATGATTGTTTTTCTTCTACTGATGATGAAAAACGACTGTTGGTTAATTCTCTAACCTCGACAAACTCGAATACTAAAGCCAATGGCCCGCTTGTTTCGGTAGTAATGACAGTGTACAAAGATAACGAAATGCTCGACTCAGCCATTAATTCTGTACTTGAACAATCCCACGAAAATTTAGAATTAATCATTGTCGATGACTCGAGCCCGGATAATGTAATGAGTTATCTCGCTAATAAAGCCAAAAAAGACAATAGGATAATATTAGTTAGAATGGAGAAAAATGGAGGAACTTATCTTGCTAAAAATCAAGGTATGTCAATATCTAAAGGCAAATACATCGCATTTCATGATTCAGATGATTGGCTTCACCCACGCAAAATTGAGATCAGTATTTCTCACCTGGAGAAAAATCCAAATTTGGTCGCTGTATTCTCCAACTATTTCCGTGTAGATGAAAACGGTACTATATTCTTCAAAGGCAACGGTGCAATAAGACCTGCATGCATTTCACTTACGATGCGGAGAGAAGAGGTTTTGAATGCTTTGGGTTACTTCGACTCGGTTAGAGTTTCTGCAGACTCAGAGTATGAATATAGGATGAAATCAGTTTTCGGAGCTGAGCGAATAAAATATCTCCCAACACCTTACCTAATAGCCAGCGTACGAAGTGAATCTCTTTCACAAGGTGGGCGTTTTGCAGTAGGTTGGAGCGGTTTGTCAGGTGTTCGTTTGTTATATCGCCAATCATACACTGCCTGGCATCAATCTGAACAATTTAAGGAAGATTGCATGATTGAAAAGAACCAATCGAAGAAAAGGAAATTCCCCGCACCTAAAGAAATCTACTAAAATCTAAAATTATCGGCCCGACATTAATAAATGCGCATTATGAGAATTAACTGAGAGAGATTTGATGTTTGATATTAAGAATAGACCCCAACGTTGGATTCTTGAATTCAACAAATTAATTTTCAAACATCCAAAAATGGAAATCTATTGGGAGGTCCCTGATGATTTCTCCATGCCATCAGTAAATGTATTGGGACTAGCGGAATATGTCTTACTGACACCATTCAAGGAAACCGTAATACTTGAACCCAAGGATTTACAACTTCCAAATCCAAAGTTTGAACAAAATGCCCCTTCAGAACTCGAACAAAGTATTCCAATCATCGGAAAAAAAAGGAACGTGGGAGTAGCGTTTTCGGGTGGAATTGATTCTACTGCTGTGCTACAGTTATTACCTTCTTGTATACCGATATACACTCAAGTGAGTAGACCTACTGGCATGCACAGAATTGAAAATGCTCTGTTATCGGTAAAGGAAGTAAATGGTGTGGCAGTCGTCTCTAACTGTGATGAGTTGCCTCGAGTTTATGGGCGTGGAAAAGGATATTATGGAAATGCTGGCTTTACGACGACTGGGATTTTATTTTCGGAATATTACGATATCCACACACTTGCTGATGGCAATGTACTAGAGAGAATGTATCTTTATGGCCCAAACGGACATGGGACAAAGTATCGGGAACAAGACCTCAGTGATGTCATGGAGGCTTTCCGCGGGATAGGTCTTGAATACAGCGTTCCATGTGCTGGTTTAACCGAAGTTCTTACTACAAAAATAGCCGATCAAATCGGTTTGAAATTTTCAATGGGATGTATGAGAGGGGAAAAAGGAGAGCCTTGTAATAATTGTTTGAAATGCTTTAGAAAGAGAGGGCTGCAAGGAAACCCGCTTCCGACTAACAAGGAGGTGGAGAAGAAATTGGACAAAGAATATCTGCCAATGCTTCCAAGTCTTCTATGGGCGCGAGACAATAGGAAATTGAGACATCCAAGGTTTAATGATTTAGAAATGGATATTTCATGGGTCGACCACTGGTATGAGAAATCCTTGGAATATATTCCAACTTATCTCCACAAATACTTCTTATTGAAACTAAAGGATTTTGGTATCAAAAAAATTGAGAATGTTCAGCCGCTGCTGGACTTTACATCCATTAGCAGATAATCAATTTTATATTGGAATTCTCGAACTATTCGAGAAGATTCAACAAAGAAGATGCTACCTGTTCGGCTCCGTTTTCTTGATGTAACTTTGCGCAAGCACTACGCATATCTTCTCTGATATTATTTTGCATGAGTGCATCTATGCTCAGACGTATCGATTCCTCGCTCTTTTCCATCAAAGATAAACAAGCCCTTTTTTGTTTTCCAGCAAGTACACGCGAGGATTGGTCATCCATTCCGGTATTCGAATTAGGAATGAACAACGTGGGCAATTCGAATGCTATTGCCTCATGATAAGAATTGTATCCTCCTGCCATTACTGCAAAATCGAATCCCTGAAAAAACATTGAGTTCGGATAATCTCGTATAATCGTTAGTCGATCACCTTGAATCTCCAGTCTATCACCGATGATTGATTCACCGACGACAATGTAGATTTTCTTATTTTCATTCAATATTCGTATAACTTTTTCAAGGTCGTTTTCAATTTCGTTAATCTTGCCAGCACCAAGTTGAATGTATACTAGTATTGCATCCTGAGGCACGCCAAATCGAGTGCGAACCAAGCTTCTTTCCATTAATTCTGATTTATCAGCTAATAAGATAGGATTCACATGTTCAATTGGAATCGCTAAATCTATCTCTTGTGTTTGAAATTCAACGCTGTCCCCCGGCCTGATCACTTTGTGAAAGTGCTGTATACTATCGATTGGTATTTTGGTGCCACCTTTCTTAAATGCGCCTCGTCTAAGCCAGATGTTTTTGAGACCATGCCGGTTTTTTATCGCATTGAGCATTCCCCTATAGGGAAAGGCGCCATCAAAAACAAAAACACTAGGACGGTGAATCTCGAAAACTGTTGCCAACATCTCTTCGGTGATAGCGTTCCACTCACTTGACGACATATCTTTGAACATGTATGCTCCGGGTAAGTGATAAGACGGGATTCCTTTGGTTTCCAAAAGATGCAATGCAGCCATAGTAGTTACAAAAATTATTTCAACTTCAGGGTCTTTTTCCCGTATTCTTTTAGCAACAGCCAAAAGTCGTGTAAAATGACCGAGACCGACTCCATTTGTAGGAAAGAAAACAATACATCGCTTAGGGTCAATGATTCTTCGATCACTGATTACTGTATGTGCGGATTTCTTACCGAGACGCTCCAAACCGTACATGAAAGTGAAACCGAAAAGCCAAAATGGTAATATCAATAACAGCAGCGGAAACCTTAGTGATTTAGCAATTATCTGGCCCGAACGAAAAGAGAATGAGTTGCGAATACGATCAAGTTCTCTTGAAGTTTTTTCTCGACGGATTTGAAGAAGATATTCTTCCGATACTTCGTCTTCACCCATTCAATTCACCTAGGTTTTCCAACTGCGAAGGTCTCCCAACCCAAATCTGCTAATGCATCAAGGTCTAAGACTCGTCGACCGTCATAGATTAGAGGGCGACGCATTGACAAAAGTAATTTTTCCCAATCCAAATTTAAACAGTCATCGTGGGCTGTTACAAGGATTGCCATGTCAAACTTTTCTTGATCTTTGAAGGGATCAACAACAACATCAACGCTTGAAGGAAAGGAATGAACCTCAAGGTGTGGGTCCCAAGCGGAAACTTGTATGTTTTTTTCAACAAGAATCTGCGCCAAAGGCTCTGCGGGCGTTTCCCTTGGGTCTCCAACCTCAGCCTTGTACGACCAACCCAGTAGAAGCACTCTCCCTTCTCCGGAGGCAACTCCGAATCTGTACAGTATATCGTGAATAACTCCACCTACATGCAGAGGCATTGTTCGATTTACTGCTCGTGCAGCAGTAATAAGTTCAGCAGGCACGCCAACATCAGCGGCTCGTTGCATCATGTAATATGGATCCACAGGAATGCAATGTCCACCCACGCCAACTCCTGGTGTGTATCTGTGAAAGTTCCACTTCGTTGCGGCTGCCGATAGAACATCCTCAACATCCACATTTAACTCAGGAAAAATTCTTGCCAACTCATTCACTAACGCGATATTAATGTCTCGTTGGACGTTCTCAATAACTTTGGCAGCTTCAGCAACTTCAAGCTTCCCTACATATCGAACATCTTCACATGTTAAACGGCCATACAGCGCAACTAAACCGTCCCCTACATCTTTGTTTTCACACCCGATCACACGAGCAACTTGACGTACGCCATGTGCTGGGTCTCCTGGATTAAAACGTTCAGGACAATAAGCGATTTCAACATCAACACCAATTTCGATTCCTAAACGCTCGATTTCGGGATACCATGTTTGTGCAGTAACACCTGGATAGACTGTTGACTCTAGTACTACAACAGTACGTGATTGTGGTAGAACGGATGAAAACACATCGATTCCGGCAGAACGAACGTAGCTTAAGTCTGGTTTTAGATCTGGAGTTACTGGGGTCGGCACGGTGACAAGGAGAACAT
>Ga0115572_10003691_pt1 | contig 12036 bp, 10 predicted proteins | sample COGITO_mtgs_1206_FD_88681 | JGI IMG/M metagenome (GOLD analysis project Ga0115572, IMG submission 88681) | Pelagic marine microbial communities from North Sea - COGITO_mtgs_120607 | ecosystem: Environmental > Aquatic > Marine > Epipelagic | place: Germany:Helgoland, sampling site Kabeltonne... | reverse complement strand
GTCATTGAAATTGTGTAGTTTTCCATCGGTGTCTATGGTGTTTATGAATATTTGGTCTGCCTGTGGATACTCGCTGGTGGTAGTACCCATAGCATACATAGCAAACATAGCTGGACTAGCCGAACCAGCGGGATTAAACCGCCACGATCCTCTTTCCAGCGTAGGTGCTAGTGCTTCAATTTCTTCTTCTAGCTCTACTATTTCATTTTGAAGTTTCTGGTCATTATCGTCTACATACTTTTTAGTAGCCGCATCGTAGTCTTCAGTAGGATCGGCTAGGTTAACAATCTTATTGCGACCCCCCTCGCCTTCCATATCAAGCTGGCCTTCCATATTGTCGCCAGCTTTTGCAACATAATTTTCGATTTGGTCAAAAAGCTCTACTGCGCTAGGCGTTCTAATATGAACTGGTTCGTCCATAGATAATTGAATTGTGTCGTTAGTTGGTCTTACATGACCTAGCCATGTATCATGGTCGCGCTGGTCTTCCATCACAAAGGTACAAAACTGCGTTTGTGTGGATGAATACACAATACTAACGCCTTGCATGTAATCAAACATTGTTACAGGTGCGTCGTGGTTCCTAAGTGGGATGCCGTTTAAGTCGCGGCTTGCAAAACCCCACTCAACAAACTCTCTTCTACTGTAATTATTTTCTGGAGTTGGATTGGTAGTGCTGTCTTTAGTTCTTGCGTAGCATGTTCCCTGCTCGTCATTGAAATCGTCTGGCATTACCAGCCTGTAAGAAGCAACAAATGGTGTTGGTGGTGCTGGCATACTTGCTACTGATGGAGAGCCAGAGAAGTAAAGAGTGTTTTCTCTGAAGGGTACATTGTTCTTTGCTTTTGAATTGTCAAAGTAAATTTTTATTTCGTCGCTTGAGTGGTAGAAATCAACACGGGTAATTTCAGAAGAAAACGCCCACGTCATGTGGCCTTCGTTCTCAAGATCGTAAGTCCACATAGTAAATGGACCTTCTTTCCAAAACCAACTTATATTATCTTTTACAGTTTCTCCGTCGTACCGTTTGTATCTGTCATCTACTTGACACAATATGTAAGCAATGTCCGTGCCATCAACTACGTTACCTTTGTCGTCTGAAGAGAACGCAGTCATTTGCGGCGCGTCTGGCTCGACTGCTGGAATTGAAGGCGTGAAGTTTTCTTCCGTTACATATTTGTAAGGAAAAGTCATAGTCACTTCATCTGCGCTTACGCCGTCAACCATCTCCCAAGTCTTTTTGCTGTCAACGTATCGGTACAATGCGCCGTTGCTTAATAAAACCTCGTCGTTGTTTGCAGGGTTTTTAGGGAAAACGTATTCCATTATACCTTGTCTCCTTTAGTGAGGCGTTGCTCCAACGTAGTGAGGCGTTGCTGTAAGGCAAAAACTTGTTTCTTAGTGTCTAAGTTTTCTTTGATAAGATCATAAACTTTGCCCTCTATAGCCACGGGTGGGGCAACAGAGATGTACGCCTCAGACGCTTCATCGTAGATGCGAAGAGCCATTTTATCTTGCTCGTTATCAAACCACATATTGCCATGAATTGGATTGTCTGGCGGGGCGTCAGATAAAACTGTAGAGTTTTTAACTTTGTTGTAGAGGTAATGGTTTATGTCTAACTGGTTTTCTAAGAGTTCTGCTTCTTCAATTGGTATGTCTAACTTGCGAGCAATCACGTCTGTCTGTGCAGACACTAAGTCTGTAGTTAGTAATTTCCATTCGCGCGTTAAGTTTTCTGCGTCTTCACGGTAAGTAAGCCATTTGTTATTGCGCAATACTTCTGGCGGCCTAAGAACGTAATCGCCAAATGCGCCGCCGTCTTTGTATATTGTTACCAAGACGTTGCTGTCGTCAAATGCTACGCCCTTGCCTTTAGTTAACTCAACTTCAAACTCAACAAAGTCAGAGTTAGATAGGTCTATTTCCTTAATGACGTAGCTGGCGTAAATATCATCTACTGCTTTAGTAGATGGAAGCGAGCCGTCTTTCTTTGGCTGAAAGTCTAAGTCAATCATGTTGGTGGGAATTATAGTATCCCAGAGATGTAAGGCATCATCGTTGTCGTATTTGCTCAGACGCAGTGTGTTTGTTGTTTGTAGTAAGTCTTCGCTCTCTAAAGAAACGACGCCAATGTCAGAATGGTTCTTGTCTACGTCGTAAGTCCACTCACTTTTCTTTATGTAACTGGTTACGCCGTCTTCGCCAGCCTCGCCTTGCTCACCTTTAATTTCTTCTTTCTGTTCTGGCGTTAAGCTGTCGTAATCAAAGCTTTCGCCATCGTCGCCCTTCTCACCTTTAAGGTCTTCAAGTTGGGCTGGTGTGAAATCATCGTAGGTAAATGGATCGCCTTGCTCACCTTGTTCGCCTCTAATTTCTTCCTTTTGTTCTGGCGTTAAGCTTTCGTAGTCAAAGCTTTCACCGTCTTCGCCGTCATCGCCCTTTTCGCCTTTAAGCAATTCAAGCTGAATGTCTGTAAAGTCGTCGTAGGTGAAGGCATCGCCCTTCTCACCTTTAAGATCGTCTAACTGGTCTTGTGTAAAATCGTCGTAAGTAAAGGCGTCACCTTGATCGCCCTTCTCTCCCTTTAAATCGTCTAGCTGATCTTGGGTAAAGTCGTTGTAGGTAAAGTCTTTTCCGTCTTCGCCTGTCTCACCTTTTAAGTCTGCAAGCTGTTCTGGTGTAAAGTCGCTATATATAAAGTCTGCGCCGTCCTCACCCTTCTCGCCTTTGAGATCGTCTAGTTGATCTTGAGTGAAGTCGCTGTAGTAAAACGGATCGCCCTTATCACCCTTATCACCCTTATCACCTTTGTCTCCCTTATCGCCCCAGCCAGACGTGAGGTCGAAGGTTCCGTAGGCTATTACAGAAAGAACATCTCTATAGCTTGCAGGGTCGTAAAGAATTATTTCATGGCTGCTGTCTGCGCTGAAGTCTAGCGGCGTTAGTTTGATGCCGTTTAAAAATACGTCTACTTGGTTGGGATCAAAGATTAACTCTTCGCCTTGGTCGTCAAAGCCAGAGAAGACTGATTGTTCAGGCTTGGATGTGAAGTAAAAACGGTCTGCCGTGTTTGTTGTTAGAGCGTTAGATACAACTACCCATGACTTGCCGTTGTATACTTTTAGTGTGTTGGTGCTGGTATCGTAGTATAAGTCGCCAGCATCTAAGGGCGAGCCGTCTGGGTCTTGCGTTGGTGCGCTAGAGTGTGGGCCAAGGTATTGGTTTAGGAATATCTCTGTGTTTTTTGCTGCCGTAACTACGTCGTCGCTAATGCTGGCAACTACTACTACCTCGTCGGCTATGCTGGCAACTATCTTTACTGCTGGGCCTAGCTCTATTATTAGGTCCATGTTTTCGGAAACACTTATTATGTGTTCGATGTTTTCAGCTATTATCTTTAGTTCTTCGTGCAGTTCACCAAGATTAATGATGTGTTCATTGGTGGCCCAATACTTTGCGCTGTACTCGCCAGTTGTTCCTACAGGGCCATCCATTTTTATGGCCCACTCTTTTGAACTTCCGTCTGAGGGATCGTTCGGGTTGTCGCTTGTGCTTACGCCTACGCCACCAATTGCCCATGCCTTAGAAGAATAATCTACTTCGTCTATCTTGCCAGTCTGTTTGATTGCCCACTGTCTGGCGTCTGAGGTATCTACTATCTTGGTTGTGTGAGGAGACTTTACCATTTGCTCTTCAGTAGAAAAGGTAATGTCGTGCGTAGTTATGCCGTGGACTATGTATACGTCCTTGGTGCTGGCCTTAATTAAATCGAATTGGCGATAAGGGCGAAAGGGTACAAACTCGTCTGTTATCTCAAAGAATGGAGTTATGGTTATCCATGCTTCTTCGCCAGTTGCGAAGTGACCTATGCGATATTGTATTTCGCTAGTTACTGGATCGAACCTAAACTCGAAGTTGTCTGGGCGAAAGTCGCCTGTGTCGCCATCAAATAAATCTAGGAGAAGATCAGCAATTGTACGATTGCCGTGTTCAGCCATTTCAATGTAATGGTCAAGTATCCACTCGTTGTGGGGTGGGTTTTGATCGCCCGTCCTATAGCTGGAAAAACGTATCTGCTCGCTGTCTGGGCGTGTTCTACCTGTCTTCGACATTACTTGTAATACCCCATCTGCTTCATTATACGGATTAGCCCAGTCTTAGTTAGCTTGTAGTTGTCTCGCGCCAGTTTGCTTTCTTCGCTGGCTTCAAGTTCTGTTATGCGGTTTTCTAGGCTTCGTATCTGGTCTTCTAGTTTTGTGATGTGGGTCGTGTTGTGGACGTGGCGCGTGGCAGCCTCACGTTGTAAGGATTGCTCTACTTCTTCTATGTAATTTAAGACTGGTGCGGGAACTGACTTGGATAAAGCTGCGCGCTTCTTGGCCTTGGATATTGTTGTGTCGCCCATTTTACTGACCACTCTGCTTCTTTTGCTGCATTGGTATTAGGTTGCCCTTTTGAACTTCGTTCTGGACATCACCTTGAGGCTGTACGGATGCGCCGCGCATTTTTTCCATTAGCTGCATTTGCTGGCTAGGACTTGGTCCCTGCTGTTGCATTTGCTGCTGGTCTATTTTGAACCTGTCTAAGTCTGTAATGCCCATGGCGCGGATCGCCTCTTCCGCGATTGCGCCAGCGTCATACTCCATGTTAAGGCCAGTTTGTGACATTATTTGGAGCATGTTCATCCATGTTTCAGCGTTGCGCGTTGGCTCTAAGGGAAGTGTGCCGTCTATTACTAAGTAGTCTATTTCGCCTTGTAGGTTTTTTTGAACGTCGTAATCTAAATAGCCGTCGTCAACCATGCTTGAGAGTTGGTTGGGCATGTTCTGCTCGTCCATCTTTATGCTGCCTTCCATGGACAAACTGTCCTGAATGTTGGCAACCATCATGCGTACCATTGGACGTATTGTAGTGGCTGACATTATGCGTGAAAGAACGCCAAGACGTTGAGAGCCAAGTTGGGTTAGGCGTTGTATTTCAGTGGCACTGCGTATGCCGTCTGAGGTAGGCATACCTTGCTGTGCGTCTGAGGCTGCGCTGACGCGCTGCTTGAGGTCTGACATTGCGGCAATGTCGTTGAAGTGACCGCGCGTTACGTCTGGGACTTGAGCTATGAATACGCCGTCGCCTGGCTTACTGCCTGGCAGGGTTCGGACTACACCCCATGGGTTACGGTCTATTAGGTCTGGGACGCTGACTTGGGTCGGGTCTACGAAGATGAGGTTGTTGAGGGCTGCGCTAATGTTGTCTATGCGTGAACGCATTAAATATGTTGCGATGTCGTGCATCGGAAGAATGAGATCGTAGAGCGATTGGCCGTAGGTTTTGTGCTGGTCTTGGTATAAGCCGCCAATTACTGTGGGGAATTGTTGGCCGTATGGATTGAGTTGTAGGCGTATTACTACGTTCTCGTCGAGAATTGTTACGACTAAGAATATTTGCTCTATGCTTGGTATGTTTATTTCGTGACCTGATAGGCGTACCCAAGCCTCGTCTACCACGCGGCTATCGCCAAGTGTGAAGTAGGCGTGACCACTCGCGTCGCGTTGGTTGGGTGAGGCAGGGTCTATTGATAGGCCACGGCCTTCCTCTTGATGCCACCTGTGCGCTTGCCAGCCAGCACGGTGCGCTGAGACTTTGTGGCGTAAGGCAGGAAACATCTTTAGCTTTGGGTACATGCCAGAGTAAAGGAGACTGTTGAAGCTGCCGTAGTCGCTGAAAACTATGTACTGCATGTTGTCCCAGTCACCCCAATTTACGCGGGGATCGGGGAAGCAGCGGCGGGGATCGAAGTTTATTATTTGGTTTTGGTTTGTTTTGGCGTCCCAAACTATTTTTGTGGGAGCAAAACCGTAGCGTATGCTGTCAAGAAGCATTTGAGCTATTCGTGCCTCGCCAGCCGTGCGGCGTAGCTGTTGGTGCAAGACGCGCTCAAGGATTAGGGATGGCTCTCTGGACTTTCTGTTTAAGCCTTCAAGCTGAAACATCGGGTTGCGGCCTGTAAGGGCTGCCATAAGGTATGTTAGAACTGTGTCTGCGATGGCGCGGGTATCGGCGATGACTGCCTTTTCTCTAAATTCTGTGGCGTCTGGCCTAACGTATACGTCGTGCGCGCGGTCTGCTTCCTTCCAGTGAGGGTAGCGTTTGCGCACTTTGTGGTATGACATATCTACCATTGACTTGACGTAATCTACTATTCGTAGTTCTTGTTCGTCGTTTAGAAGGTGAGAAATGTCTTCGTAATTTGTTAGCTGTTGAGCATACGCACTTAGATCAACCACTACGCCATCGTTCGGGCCAGAGGTGTATTCGGCGTTGCGGTAGCCAGTAGTGTTGTTTTGGGCTTTCATCATGTGGTATGTCTACCTGTCTGGGGTTTAGTGTGTCGTCCGTTATGTGATGCCCCATCCTGCCCACTTCTGATGCTTTTTGTTTCTGCTGTTGCTGTCGCTGTGGCTTTGGCTGTGCGGTGTGCTGAAGCCCCTGCTTGAGAGTTGTTGGGAAAGGGATTGACCAAATTGTTGGCCAATGTTTTGTGCCGTTAGGGACTGGGCGGGGTCGCTGTGTAACTGCCACTGTTCAGGAGAGATGCTCGTTCTGGAGAGGATGTCGATAGCCATTGTTGTGGCGTCTACTTGGTCGTCGTGGTTGCCGTTGGGGAAGGTTACTGTTTCATCTATGAAATTGTCTAACCAGTCTGCTGCGTCTGGGATGAAGACGCGGCCACCCTCTATTATGGGAAGGATTGCGTTTACTCGTGCAACTTTGTCGTTGACTACTTTGTAGGGGATTACTGATATGCCGCTCTCGCGCTTGAGTTCTTGGAGTAGGGATTGGCCAGAGGCTTTGTCCTCTATGTATAATGCTCGTAAGCCGTTGCCCCTGTGACGGTTGTTTAAGCGGATTAGGCGTTGCTTGAGTTCGGGGAAGTCGTACTTGCCGCGCATAATGTCGATGATGTATATGTCGCCGTTTCGGTCCATGCCAGCGGTGACGGCTACACTGTAGTCGGCTGTTTCTGTTTTCTTGAAGGCGGTGTCGCACGTTATTATTAGGGTGGCGAAGTTTTGTGGGCGTAAGTCGTGGGGATACTTTTGCCACCACTCTGTTTTGATTAGGTTGCCGCCTTGAATGAAGGGTTCTTGCTGGTAAAGGCTGGCAAATTCGCGGGGGTTTAAACGGCGGCGGCGTTGAAGATCGTCTAGCGGAAAGCGTGAAGGCCAGAGGGGGACTTCGACTATTACTTTTTCGCTGTGATTTCTTTGGTTGTTGGGTAGCTTTCTGGCCTCTTCTATGGGGAGATGCTGGGGGTGGGATGTGGGGAGCTTGTGGCGGCCTGTTGTTTTGGTTTTGGTTACTTGTTTTATTGCGGGGAAGTTTATGTGCTTCCAGCGTTTTTCGGCCCAGTCTTCTGTTTGCATAAGGCGGCCAGCTAGGTCGTCTGGATGCCAGCGTGTGAGGATTATGATTTGCTTTGGACGTGTGCCGTCTAGTTCTGGTTGAAGGCGGGTGGCGAGAGCGGAAGTGTAGTAGTTCCACGTCTTGTTTCGTTGGGACATACTTTCGGCGTCTTCTCTGGCTTTGATGGGGTCGTCTACCAAGAGTAGATTTGCTGGTCGGCCAGAGGTGGTGCCGCCAATGCCTACTGCGAAGTATGCGCCGCCCTCTTCGGTGCGCCAGACGTCTGCTGCGCGGCTGTCTGTTGATAGGTGGAAGTCGGGAAAGGCTTGAGGGATTGCTTTGTCTTCGACTACGGAGCGAATTTGTCGGCCAAAGTCGGTGGCTAGTTGGCTGTTGTAGGAACATGACATGGTGTAGCGGCTAGGATTGCGCATCATGTAGTATGAGGGGAATAGGACTGTGCCGAATGTTGATTTTGCGTGGCGAGGTGGCATTGTTATTAAGAGGTTTTTGGGGGACTTTGCTTTTTCGAGGTCGTCTAGGGCGTGGATTAGCTCTAATTGGAAGTCACTGAGGGTCCATTCGGGATATAGGAGACGGACGAAACCTTCGAATGTTTCTGAGGCGTCGCGTAACTTGAGGAGTAGGGCGGCGGCTTTGCGTCGCCGCACGCTTTCGGCAGAGTTGTAGTTTTTTTGGGGAATTTTTTGTGTGGTCATTGTGTGTGGTGCTTGCTTCTTGGCTCGCTGCTTAGCGTAGGGCGCGGCGTAGGCGTTGAGAGAGGAGTAGCTCTGCCTTTGTGGTGGGATCAGGTGTTGATTGGGCCATTACTGTAATGAAATGGTCGAATATGGCCGATGCGCGCTTGTGAGGGGGTACTGATGATAAGTCTTGTTGGGACATAGCGTGGGCGAATTGGTGGATTGTGGCCTCGCTTTGGATGGGGGTGGCTTTGGGGTTGGTTCTTTTCATTTGTCTTCTTTGCTTATGCGTGGTTCGTGTTCTATTAGCTTTGCGCCAGCGGCTATCTCTTCTAGTTCTGCGCGCGAGAGGTGGGTGATGTCTTTGGTCTCGACTTCTAGCTTGGTGTGGTTGCTGTTTAGGTCGGGAATTACTTTGTTAAGTAACATGCCAAAGACGCGAGCCTGTGTGGGCGTCCACTCTTTGTCGTGCATCACTACTTCGTTGGCTACGACAATTTGCTCTGTTACAAACTCTGCTATCATGCCGCGTATCTCTGAAGTTTCTCGTGGGGATAAGCCACGCGGAGCGTGAGTGTTAAATACTTTTAATGCGGTGGTCATTAACTTTACCTGTTTGTTATGCTCTCTAGTTTTCCAGCCGTTTCCTGCTTTAACTTTTTCTGAAATTTTTTTTGCGCGTGCTTTTTTTGCTTCGTCGGGCATGTTTTTGAAAAGGTCGCTCTGTTTTCTGCATTTTTTGCTGCAATATTTTGAACCCCTTGCCACTCTTGAGGCGATTTCTTCGTATTCTTTATTGCATGTAATACAAGTTAGTATCGTCCTTGAGCGTGTACGGAAGTATTTCTGCTGTAATTCTGTGCCTTTGTTGATGCCATCGAACGATTTCATTTTAAAATTTTCTTTCGCTTACTCGTGGGAAGTGACAATCTGCGCGGGAAAAGCAAACGGCGAAGTGGCCTAATCCCCCCCCCATTCAAAATAGTGTCAAGATTGTGGCAATTTGCTTCTAACATCTTGTTTTTCCTGCGTTTTAACACCCCTTCTAGGGGTGTTAACATGGATTTTTGGTCTTCGTGCGCGTTTAAAAAAAAACCCGCGCGAGGTCGCGTACAATACTTCGAAGAAGTATTTTGTGTTTGATTTCATCACTTTGGCATTTTTTGACCAAATGGTCAAATATTGGGGTCGTGCATGTGTAGATATGCACAGGTGTAGCTACACATACACATATGAACCGAAGGTTCTTAGCCCAGTAGAGATTTCGATTTCCGATTTCTCGTTTAACTGGAAAGTTTTCACATGAAAGCCATCGAAGTAAAATCCGCGATGAACGTCGCAAAAGCTTGGGTCAACGAAACTGCCAAAGGTCGCAAAGAAGTCCTCGCACTTGCGCTAGAGATTTCGAAGAAATCTCCGAAGAAGCGTTGGAAGTCGCTTGCGAAAGCGATGACCGAAAACGATGCACCTCGCGTCAAGGCGTACTCGTTGCAAGGCGACGCGAAGAAAGCAGCTTTCGCGGCTCTTCGAGCCGCTGCGAAAGTCGCAGAGCCAGAGGTCGCAAAACCGCAAGCGAAGGCGAAGCCCAAAGCGAAAGCCAAGGCGAAGCCTTCGAAAGCGAAAGCGAAGCCAGCGTTGAACATGGATGCGCTGGCAGCGCAGCTTGCGAATGTGGACGATGCGCAACTCGCCGCTTTCTTCAACGCAGTGGTCGCTGCTCGCACATAATGGCGAAATCAGGAGGCGAAAGCCTCCTGATCCGCGAGAGATTAGCTCCTCGCGCTGATGATGCCAGCTTGCACAAAACACAAGGAAATCAACATGGAATATCCTCGCGTAGTATGCCCAAGATGCGAAGAAGCACTTGCGGAAGATGGAACCGACGTTCGCGTTATCACGACGCAAGGCGTCATCGTTACCGTGTGCGAATTTTGCACATATCCCGAAGAACAAACATTACCTGCGCCACAACATGAATGGCCAGCTTACGCATAACGCCATAAACACGAGACCCCAGCGCATCGCGTTGGGGTTTTTTCTTGCGTTCAAAACAGGAGAAAAATCTATGCACGCAATACAAAAACATCACGCTGACATGCGTAAACGCTACAACGATTATCTTGGGATGGTTGACCCCGACAACACAGGCATATGCGTGTTCTCACGCGAGGCTGTGCTGTCAGTTTCGGAATGGTTGGACATGCAAGCTTGCGACTACGAGGTGGCAACATGATTGGACACAGAAACATGACGCTACGCGAAGCTTACGACAACTACATCGCGCTTGCAGACGATGGCACAGGCTGTGAAATTGGCACGGGCTTGCCGCTAAAAACCTTCGACGAATGGCTTGCGGCATAGCCTCTCGCATGCAGCGCACGTGTGACGCACGCCAATTTACCGAAGGTTCTTAACCAAGTGGAAGGAAAAACTTCCAGCCTGACACTTCCTGTGTCGGGCTTTTACTCGTTTCATCAGGAGAAAAAACATGCAGAAAGCGATAGAAAACGCGATAAAATACGAGGTCGTTGTGGCTTGTGATTGGCTAGACCAACACCCCGAAACCACTCGTTGGGATCACGAAAGCGACGCGATTGATTGGGCAGAGAGAACGATTGAAGGCGGCGTAAAACAACGCGAGCTAGATCAAGGCGAGCCAATCACCGAAGAAATGCGTAGCGAATTTCGTGAACAAGAGGCTGCGTTAGTCCAAATTTATGAAGTCTGGGCTTGAGATGAAGCCTCTCGTATGCAGCGCACCTGCGCTGCGTACCAATTTACCGAAGGTTCTTGTCCAATTAGAAGATCAATTTGATTTTCAACCTGCCTCGCCTCGTGCGGGGTGGGATTTTTTCGTTTCATCAGGAGAAAAATAACATGAAACTAATTACCGCAGCACAGCGCAAGCAACTTGTGAAAAACTTCCACGCCACAGAGAAAGACGAAAACGCTTGCAACCACAAGCCAGTGGTGAAGCTGTTCAATCCCGTAGGCGCAGCAACGTGGCTCATAAGCGAGATGAAAGACGATGGCGACACGTTGTTTGGCTTGTGCGATCTTGGCATGGGCTGTCCAGAGTTTGGCTACGTTTCGCTTGCAGAACTTGAGGCCATCAAGGGACCGCTTGGCTTGGGCATTGAACGCGACGCATGGTTCGAGGCCAAGATGTCGCTCACGGATTACTACGAGGCCAGCGGGAGAGAAGGCCGCATTTGCGCATGACTTACACACAAGACCTGAAACGGCGTCGCAGATTGCGACGCCTAAAGCAGCTAAAGTTTGGGGGGCGGCACCGCAAGGTGTCGCTCTCTCTCGTTCGGCGTTTGACAATGAGGTGTAACGGAGGTTATACACACCTAAAGACGTCACCAAAAACCACAACCACAATCACAATCACAAGGAAATTAACATGATCACCGACAGAAAATACGATGCAGAATTACGCGACGCACTAGCGATTGACGACTTTACTGCCAGACGCAAAGCACTACGCGCCATAGCCGCAAAACGCTTGGCGTTTATTCACCAAGCTCGCATAGAAGAAGCGTACAACAAAAGCTTTCTAGTTGGCACGTTAACAGATCAAATCAATCCACGTTGCACGCATAGTGGTTTGCGCGACGCCTTATGCGAGGATGTTTTGATTGGTCTGGCCTACGGCGGCGTCACTGCTGACCACGTCCTTCAAGCAATTAGCTTCCCATCCAACGCACGGCCAAACTCCGCATCTAAAACAGGCTACGACTTTGGATGCCCAGACTGGCTTCCGCATGGCGACAACGCAATTGGCAAACTCTTCACGAAAGAAAACAACACAGTCAAGGAAATCGACAACATGGGATCAGACACACAAAGCTTGGCCATTGTAAGGCAAGCGATTGCACAAGCAGTGTTTAGCGGGTTAGCCGACACCACTAGCGAGGCTGCCGAT
>Ga0115572_10003690_pt1 | contig 12038 bp, 7 predicted proteins | sample COGITO_mtgs_1206_FD_88681 | JGI IMG/M metagenome (GOLD analysis project Ga0115572, IMG submission 88681) | Pelagic marine microbial communities from North Sea - COGITO_mtgs_120607 | ecosystem: Environmental > Aquatic > Marine > Epipelagic | place: Germany:Helgoland, sampling site Kabeltonne... | reverse complement strand
ATTCTTCCAGCGTGATCAAAGCGACCCAGGAATGGATGAAGCAATTTGATGCCAAGAACAAGAAGCATGCCCACCATTTGCTCGAAGCTCTTTGGGTGCACCAGCAGCACAATTTCCGGAACGGACGCTTGCTCAATCAACTTCTCAAGTCACCCCATCCGCATGCCCGGGTGGCAGCCCTAACCGTGCAGCACCATTGGTACAATGCCAATCCCACAAAGGGGGTTGAAGAAATTGAGGAAGAGCATATCGAAGTGGTGGCAAAGTCAGGCGTTCTTTCTGATACACCCGATTTAACTACCGTTCGCATCGGAACTATCCCCGAAAAAATGAAGTATGACCTTGCCGAATTTACGGTTAAGGCAGGTAAAGCAGTTAAACTTATTTTTGCCAATCCAGACTTCATGCCGCACAACCTGGTGATGGTTAATCCTGGCAAGGCAGACGAGGTTGGACAGGCAGCGATTAACTTGGGAGCCGGTGGATTTGATGTAGCCTTTGTGCCAGAGAGTAAGGAAATTCTCTGGGCTAGCAAATTGATCGACCATAAAGGCGAAGAAGTTATACAGTTCACCGCACCGGCAAAGGCTGGTGACTATCAATATGTATGCACTTTTCCTGGCCATCACTTTATAATGCGTGGAGTGATGAAAGTCCGTTAGGTCACCCTTACTTTCCTTTTCCTAAACCTGCCAGGTGAGCGGGAAAAGTAACAATGTCGTGAGTATCTATACTGGAAATTTCATGAACAAGGAGGGCAGTAGGCAACCCGAATGGGGAATTGGAAAGGTATTTAACTCAATATAAGGTGCTCCAATGAGTGTATCGATTTGTATGACTTATGTAAGGACATGAGGCAGTAACATATTGTCGATTCAAAGTTCCCCAAACTAGTGCAGAAGAAAGGTCAATTAATGGCTTAGGCTCGATCTCCTTTTCCTGGTTTTCTTCTTTTGCCTAGAGATCGTTTGACCTTCTCTTCTCTCTGTTGAGCTTTCCTTTTAGTGATGTTTAGTTAGAGTTTAACTTATGAGTGAAGTCGAAGAATTCCGTGCCCGTTCGGGTGATGAAGTGTTAGCAAAGAAACTGAACGGTTTGGCATGGGTGGTATCAGCCGCTGTACTAGGTTTGGTGGTCATGATGCAGAAGATTAAAATCCCACTTCCTGATGGAGTTGAATTCAGTTATCTGCCGGGCTTTCATGCTCTGCTCAATTCAGCTGCAGCAGTCTTTTTACTGTTTGCACTCTGGGCGATCAAGCTGGGAAAAGTAACCGTGCACCGCAAAATGATCTATGCTGCTTTTGCCTGCTCTTTTATTTTCCTGCTCTCCTATGTGGTCTATCATATAACCACCCCAGCTACCTTGTTTGGTGATGCCAACCAAGACGGGTTATTAAGTACGGCTGAAAGAGAAGCAGTTAGTGGGACCAGAACCTATTATTTATTCATTTTGATTTCTCATATTGGCTTAGCTGCACTGAGCTTCCCATTCATTTTGCTCACCTTTGTCCAAGCCTTCACCAACCAGTTCTCCAAACACCGCAAGCTCGCCAAGCGTGTCTTCCCGGTCTGGCTTTATGTGGCTGTCACCGGACCCGTGGTTTATTTCTTTCTACAGCCCTATTATTGATTAAAATTTCGTTCATTGAACCAATCAAGGTTCTGAACTTATTTTTAGGCATATTTTCCCTAAACGATTGCATCTATGGGTAAAAATTTGCCATGATGACGACATGTTAAATATACAAAATTACATAATTTTTATACTAGCTTTTTTCTTTGCTGTTCAAGCATTTGCTAAAGTCCCGGAAGTACGTACTGAGACACGCGAGGAGAATGGGAAGAAGATAAATTACATGTTTATTGATGGGGTCAAGGTACATGAGACTAACCCTGCAAAAGTAAGTTTCCCTCCGGTGGTTGAGCCAAAGCCCTACGATCCCCAGTGGGGTAAACCGCCCAAAGGTGCGATTGTTCTTTTTGACGGCACCGAGAGTTCGATGTCTAATTGGACGGCGATGAATGGTTCTCCCACCAAGTGGACATTCGAGGATGGAGCTTTGGTTGCGGTTCCTCGGAGTGGATACATTCGATCCAAGCAGGATTTCGGTTCCTGTCGTTTGTACCTAGAATTTGCCACGCCCGCACCATCCAAAGGAACTGGGCAAGCGAGTGGGAATAGTGGGGTATTCCTCATGGGGAAATATGAGATTCAAGTTCTTAATTCTTTTGGGGGAAATGCCAATTCCACTTATCCCGATGGTCAGTGTGGTGCACTTTACGGCCGGGCCAAGCCTATGGTCAATGCCTCCCGGGCTCCCGGTCAGTGGCAGACTTACGATATTACTTTTACCCGTCCACTTTTTGATGAGCAGGGCAAGGTTACCCGACGGGCTAAGTTCCGCGTGATCCATAACGGGCACTTGATCCATGATGATGTCGAACTGACCGGTGGAACGGGATGGGCTGGTCCTCACGCGGTCCGCCCTTATAAAGTGCATGGTGATAAGGGGCCTTTGAGCCTGCAGTACCATGGCAATCCCGTGCGATATCGAAATATCTGGGCTGTAGACATGGAAGAAAAGAAAACAACTGGTTCTACAAAAAAGGCATTAAAGGCTCTATTTTTTACTGGTGGGTGTTGCCATGATTATGGGCAGCAGAAGAATATTATTATTGAGGGAATCAATGCCAGAGTGCCGACCAAGTGGGAAGTATTTCATGAAATGGACGGGAAGAAGTCCAAAGCTTTTCTCAACCAAACGGGTTGGGCGGATTCGTTTGATTATATTGTCTACGATCATTGCTACGCCTCTGAGAAAGATGTAGAGTTTATTGAGTCAGTAACCGCTGTGCATGAAGCAGGAAAGCCTGCACTCGCGTTACATTGTGCCATGCACTCTTATCATTGGAATGTGCCTGCGAAGGAAGGTGAGGTCAAGGCATGGCCAAAAATGTTGGGTGCCAGTTCCAAGGGTCATGGACCTAAAGAGCCTATCACTGTAAACATTGTGAAGAAAAATGAGGGGCACCCAGTTATTAAAGATTTGCCTGATGGTTGGCGTACTCCAGAAGGAGAGCTTTACAATGTTCAAGAAATTTATCCCGGAACAACAGTGCTTGCTTATGGAGACAATGGAAAAAACAAAAAACCCTTAGAGCCACAAGCGTGCATTTGGGTGAATCAGCACGGGAAGGGAAGAATTTTTTCCACTACAATAGGTCATCATAACTCGACGGTTTCCACCAAGGAGTACCTTGATCTGTTGGGTAATGCGGTACGCTGGGTAACCAAGCAGTAACAAATCCTCTAGCTATTTGAATTTTATGAAAGTACCATCATTCCTTACCATTCTTCTCCTCTCATCTCTTGTCGGTCTTTGGGCGGACGATCATTCAGGTAAGCCTCTCAAGGGGCTTCTTGTAACTGGGGGAGGGCATCATGATTATGGTTTCCAACAAAATGTTATCATGGAAGGGGTTAGCCAACGCTTGCCGGTAAAATGGACGGTGATGTTTGACATGGATCCACGCGAGAGCAAATCCAAGTTAAGTAAGGAGGGTTGGGCAAATGGCTATGATTTTGTTTTTTACAACCACTGCTTCGCTCGGGAGGATGACAAGGCTTTCATAGATTCGATAGTCAAGGTGCACGAAGAGGGAGTACCCGCCATCGCCATGCACTGTGCCATGCACTCCTACCATATTTTTGTTAAAGGCCAAAAACCGATTGAGAAGAGTTGGAATAAATTGCTTGGTGTACATTCTCACGGTCATGGTCCGCATGTGCCATTCGATGTCACTAAGGTTTTAGAGTTTTCCGATCATCCGGCGATCAAGGACATGCCAGACAAATGGAGGACCCCAAAGGGCGAACTTTACTTTGTCTTAGATGTGGGCGAAGGCACAAAGGTACTTGCTTATGGAGACAATGGAGCCAAGCACAAGCCCGCTGAACCACAGCCCTGCGTGTGGGTGAACGAGTATGGGAAAGGAAGGGTCTTCGGAACAACTATTGGTCACCACAACGAGACGGTATCGACCAAAGAATTTCTAGATTTGATTAGTAACGGTGTTCGCTGGGCTACCTCTAAATAATATTTCCGTTTAACATTTCCTTCCACTGTTAGGAAGGCTACCTAGCAAGGTGGGGATAATACGGTTAAGGGTAATTACTTTTCGTATCTCCCCGATGATTTTTTGCGGAAATTTCCGCCACCACCGCCACCTTTGTAGCCGCCACCTCCACCCTTGCGGAAACCTCCTCCTTTACGAAAACCTCCACCGCCACCGCCGGTGCCGCCAAATTTCCTCCCTTTGCCTTCTGGGCGAGGTCGGCCACGATCGATCGAGAGATTAAGCTGGTGTCCTTGAACCCAAACTTCTTTGAGCTTTTCCACGACATCATGGGGCATGTCCTTGGGGAGATCGATAAAGGAATAATCCTTAAACATACGAATTTTACCTATAAATTTGGTATCTAGCCCAATCTCATTGGCAATCGCTCCAACTAGATCGCGCTTCTCTGCTCCATGGTATTCACCGACTTCCACCCGGTAGCTTTGTAAGTCGTCGTTACTAACATATTGTTCATCCCTGTTTCCATTTCGCTCTCTTTTTTCACGCTTGGATCTTTTAGGCGTGGGCATTTCATCATAAAGCAAAGGTTTCTTACCGGCATCGAGATAAGCGAGGGCTGCGGCTACATCGACTGAGTCTTTTCCACTTTCTTCGAGAAATTGTTGGATGGCTTGTCGGTAATCAGACAGATCTTTGGCAGTAAGAGCATCTTCCATACGGGTAAAAAATTCTTTCTGTTTTCGCTCGTTCATTTCCTCCAAAGTAGGAAATGTGTATTCATCGCATTTGGATTTTAAAGTTCTTTCGATTGCATTGAGCATTCGCATCTCCTTATTGGTGACAAAAAGAATGGCATCGCCTTCCCTACCTGCGCGTCCAGTGCGTCCTATCCTGTGAGTGTAGGACTCAAGGTCAAAAGGTGCGTCGTAATTAACCACATGGGTGATGACATCAACGTCGAGCCCACGGGCGGCAACATCGGTAGCCACAAGGACTTTGATGTGACCCTTACGCAGTCGGTCGACAGTTTTCTCTCTAAGGTTTTGCGGCATGTCCCCATTAAGTGCTTCCGCAGGGTATCCTTTTGCCACCAGTGTTTCAGCAATATCGGTGGTTGCATTTTTGGTGCGGGCAAAAATAAGCATAGCTCCAAAAGTCTCTATTTCGAGAATGCGGGATAGCATGTCGATCTTTTCGTGCTGTCGTACCTTGAGGAAACGTTGTCGGATGTTAGGTGCATTTTCTCTTTTGACTGCAATGGTGATTTCCACTGGTTCGTTGAGGTGCCTGTCCGCCAATTTCCGAATCTGTTTTGGCATTGTGGCTGAAAAAAGTGCGGTTTGTCGGTCGCTTGGAGTTTGTTCAAGAATCCATTCGATATCTTCGATGAATCCCATACTTAGCATTTCATCTGCTTCATCGAGCACCATTGCTTTTAACTGCTCGAGTTTCATGTATTTTTTCTTCACATGATCCATGACGCGTCCGGGAGTGCCCACAACAATTTGTGCCCCTCTTTTAAGTTCTCGGATTTGCTCGCTGTATCCAGTGCCTCCATATACGGGTACAATCCGTAAGTTGGGAATATTTTCCGCAAAGCCGTCTATGGCATCAGCAACTTGTATCGCAAGTTCTCGAGTAGGTGCGAGGCAGAGCATTTGTACCGCTCTTAGGTTGGGGTCGAGTCGGGAGAGCAAAGGCAGGGCAAAGGCGGCAGTTTTACCGGTTCCAGTTTGGGCTACACCCAAAAGGTCGTGCCCCTCGAGGATTGGCGGTATAGACCGGCGTTGAATAGGGGATGGAGTCTCATAGCCAGCACGGGCTACTGCTTGTTGGACTTCAGGTAAAAGATCGAAATCTTCGAATTTAGGGCTATCGGTTTCTTTCTGTTCTTTTTCCTCTTTAGGGAGTTCTTGATCGCTCATAAGATGTAATTGGTTCTAGGGGTTGCTCAGGTTCATACCACATTAGAACCTTTGCTCACTTTTCTTATGAATCCATACTATCCATTTGTGAGCCTCTGTTCCAAGGCGTGATTATTTATTTCAAAGAATCACAATAACACTAATCTGGCATATGACGAGTCGTAAAAAGGGCAGTTCTATTGTAAGCAATATTGAGGCTGATTCTTAAAAATCTGAATATATTTTTTTGAATAAAAGTGCAGAGACAACTTTATCTTTGCCATAAGGTTATGAATGGGGGAAAAATCATTTAACTTATTATTATTATGATCATTTCCATACCTAAGGAAACTCAAGCCTCAGAAAAGAGAGTTGCGATCGCTCCGGACAATATTTCGGCATTCGCCAAGCTCGGATACGAGGTAGTAATTGAACAAGGAGCTGGAGAGAATGCCAATCTTTCCAACTCCGCGTACGAGGAGGCTGGAGCACTTATTGTAGATGATGCAACTACGGTATGGTCGCAGGGTGATCTTGTTCTTAAGGTGACTCTTCCAAGCCTTGAAGAGGTGGGGATGATAAAAGAGGGATCCACCCTAATTAGCTTTGTTTATCCTGCAAGAAACGAAGAACTGTTAAAGAAGCTGGGAGAAAGGAAGATCAATTTATTGGCTATGGATTGCGTGCCCCGTATTTCACGGGCTCAATCGATGGATGCCTTGAGCTCCATGGCCAATGTTGCTGGTTATCGTGCGGTGGTTGAGGCCTCACATGTATTTGGGCGTTTTTTTACCGGGCAGATTACTGCAGCCGGTAAAGTTCCGCCTGCTAAAGTCTTGATCATTGGAGCAGGGGTTGCCGGGCTGGCTGCGATCGGAGCTGCCCGTAATATGGGAGCGATTGTTCGCGCATTTGATACCCGGCCTGCGGTTAAAGAAGAGGTGAAAAGCCTGGGTGCCTCATTTCTAGAATTGAATTTTGAGGAGGATGGGTCTGGGTCCGGAGGTTATGCCAAGGTGATGAGTAAAGAATTTATCGAGGCAGAGATGAAGCTATTTGCCGAGCAGGCGGCAGAGGTGGATGTTATCATTACTACTGCGATGATCCCGGGGAAAAAATCTCCGGTATTAATAACCGAAGAGATGGTAAAGAGTATGAAGCCCGGATCTGTGGTTGTTGATCTTGCCGCAGAAGGTGGTGGGAATTGTGAATTAACTGTGAGTGGTGAAGTTACTGTTGCCCACGGGGTCACAATTATTGGATACACTGATTTCCCTTCTCGATTACCGACTCAATCGAGTCGATTGTACGGCAATAATTTAGTCAAACTAGTACAGTTACTCGGCAATGCCGAAGAATTTAAAATTAATCAGGAGGACGAAGTGGTGCGCGGTGCCTTGGTTTTGGACAAGGGGGAATTAAGTTGGCCCCCTCCTGCGGTCGAAACATCGGTCGCACCTAAGAAAATGCCTGAGCTCAAATTAGAAGGAGAAAAAGTTGAGAAAAAAAGCAATCCTTTGCTTTCTGGAGGTTTTCTTCTCGGTCTGCTTGCTGTTGGTTTACTTGCACTTGGATGGAAGGGCTCGAGTGAGTTTCTTGATCAAATTACCGTATTTGTTCTCGCTTGTTTTGTCGGCTACATGGTGGTCTGGAATGTAACACCTTCTTTGCATACTCCATTAATGAGTGTAACCAATGCAATCAGTGGAATTATTCTCATTGGAGGAATGCTCTTTATGGCAGGAGCCAATCCCTGGCTCGCCGGGGTGGCCATATTTGTCGCCACCATTAATGTGGCGGGTGGATTTCTCGTAACCCAGCGCATGCTGAAAATGTTTCGCAAGTAATGAACGAAGGACTAGTTACAACATCCTACCTCGTATCGGGGATCTTTTTCATCTTAAGCCTGGGAGGACTTTCTAAACAAGAGAATGCCCGTCGCGGGAACTTGTATGGAATCATCGGGATGGCATTGGCCATATTTGCCACTTTCATGAGTGGTAAGGTTTCCAACTTCGAGCTGCTGATTCCTCTTATGCTTGGAGGTGCGATCATTGGGGCGGTTATGGCAAAACGAGTAGAGATGACATCGATGCCAGAATTGGTCGCGATTCTGCACAGTTTTGTAGGTTTGGCCGCGGTTTTGGTCGGGGTTGCAAGTTTTCTTGATACTACTCACACTTCACTCGTAGGTACGGACAAACTCATTCATGAGATCGAAATTCTGCTTGGTGTGTTTATTGGTGGTGTGACCTTTACGGGTTCAGTGGTAGCATTCGGTAAATTACGAGGTTCGCTGAGTGGCAAACCAATCCTGCTTCCTTTTCGACACTTTTTGAACCTTGGCATGGTTGGGGCATCCATCTATTTGGGTGCACAGTTCCTTGGTCAGGGGCACGATGCCGCACTTATCACACTGCTCATTATCATCGCCATCTCTCTCGTGCTTGGTGTGCATTTGATCGTGGCGATCGGAGGTGCAGATATGCCCGTGGTGGTTTCCATGCTCAACAGTTATTCCGGGTGGGCCGCCGCTGCAGCTGGGTTCATGCTCAAGAATGACTTACTTATTATTACTGGTGCGTTGGTGGGAAGCAGCGGAGCAATTCTCAGTTATATCATGTGTAATGCGATGAATCGTAGCTTGGCCAATGTAATCTTTGGAGGCTTTGGGACTGGTTCCGGCCGAGGAGGGGCAAGCAGTGAGATCGAAGGTTCGATTACCGAGACAAGTGCGTTGGAAGTTGCCGAAGAGTTGAAAGATTCAACTGAAGTAATGATAGTCCCGGGGTACGGAATGGCTGTTGCCCAGGCACAGCATGTGGTCAAAGAGATAACTGAGACTTTGCGCGATAAGGATGTAAATGTTCGCTTTGCGATTCATCCCGTTGCTGGCCGACTGCCGGGACACATGAATGTATTATTGGCAGAAGCAAATGTCCCTTATGATATTGTATTTGAAATGGACGAGGTGAATGACGAATTGCCTGAAGTCGATATTCTGATGGTCGTAGGAGCTAACGATATCGTCAATCCTTCGGCACTGGAAGAGGAGAATAGCCCGATTGCAGGAATGCCCGTGATTGAAGCTTGGAAGGCAAAGACGGTTATAGCCCTTAAGAGAAGTATGGCTACCGGATATTCTGGGGTTGAAAACCCACTTTATTATAAGGAAAATTGCCGGATGTTATTTGGCGATGCCAAGGATTCTTTGGGGCAGGTATTATCTGCTTTGAAATAGTTTTAAATTAATTCAAGGACCAGGGCCTAATTTCTTCGCCCTGTGGATAACTTGCCTTTCTCAGGGGCTTGCCAAAACATTGTTCTTGTGTAGATTAAGTGTCTTAATTTGTAACTTAAACCTACCTATTTATGAGCACAGAAAATTCATCGCAATCAGGGGGCGGATGCCCTTTTGGCCACGGTAAACAAGCACCTGTAACAACCATAGACAAATGTCCGGTTGAGAACGCTGCCGGCGGAGGTACTTCCAATCAAGATTGGTGGCCCAATCAATTGAAGGTCGACATTTTACATCAGCACGATGCCCCATCCAATCCTATGGGAGATAATTTTGATTATGCGGAAGAATTTAAGAGCATTGACTACGAAGGTCTTAAAAAAGACCTGGTCGCTTTGATGACCGACTCTCAGGACTGGTGGCCGGCTGATTTTGGTCACTATGGTCCCTTCTTTGTTCGTATGGCTTGGCATGCCGCTGGTACCTATCGTACCGCAGATGGTCGCGGAGGGGGAGGTACGGGCGCTCAAAGATTTGCACCCCTTAATAGTTGGCCTGATAACGGGAACCTTGACAAAGCTCGCCGGCTCCTTTGGCCAATCAAGCAAAAGTACGGGAGGAAAATTTCCTGGGCCGATCTTTTTATTCTCACTGGTAATGTGGCTCTTGAGTCTATGGGCTTCAAGACTTTTGGTTTCGGTGGGGGGCGACCTGACATTTGGGAAACTGAGGACGATATTTATTGGGGTGCTGAGGGTACATGGTTGGACGACAAGCGTTACACGGGGGAGCGCGACCTGGAGAATCCACTTGCCGCCGTACAGATGGGCTTGATTTATGTTAACCCAGAAGGACCCAACGGTAACCCGGACCCACTCGCTGCTGCTCACGATATCCGAGAAACTTTTGGCCGGATGGCGATGAATGATGAAGAAACTGTGGCCCTCATTGCAGGCGGTCACACTTTTGGTAAGACGCACGGAGCAGGAGATGCATCTCATGTCGGACCTGAGCCCGAAGCCGCCAATATTGAGGAGCAGGGATTTGGATGGACCAGCAGTTATGGATCGGGCAGTGGTTCGGATGCGATTACTGCGGGACCGGAAGTTACCTGGACAAATACTCCCACCAAGTGGGGAATCAATTATTTGGAAAATCTTTTTAATTATGAGTGGGAACTAACCACCAGCCCTGCAGGGGCTAAACAATGGGTGGCCAAGGATGCTCCAGAAACTATACCCGATGCCTTTGATCCCGGAAAAATGCGCAAGCCGACGATGCTAACCACTGACTTGTCGATGCGCATGGATCCGGCATATGAAAAAATCTCCCGTAGCTTCTTAGAGAATCCAGATAAATATGCCGATGCATTTGCCCGTGCCTGGTTCAAGCTTACGCACCGAGATATGGGGCCAAAGTCCCGTTATCTTGGGCCAGATGTTCCTGCTGAAGAATTAATTTGGCAGGATCCCATACCTGCCTGTGATCACAATTTAATTGACCCTGCGGATATCTCTGCACTTAAGGCAAAGATTCTTGAGTCCGGTCTGACTACCGCGGAGCTGGTCTCCGTGGCCTGGGCATCTGCATCTACTTACCGGGGTTCCGATATGAGAGGTGGAGCTAATGGATCTCGTGTCCGCCTAGCTCCCCAAAAGGACTGGGAGGTCAACGAACCAACTCAGTTAGCGAAGGTTTTGGAGCGATTGGAAGCGATCCAAAGTGAATTCAGTTCCGCTGATAAGCAAGTATCTTTGGCTGACTTAATTGTACTTGGTGGAGGAGCTGCTGTGGAAGCAGCCGCGAAACAGGGGGGTGTTGAAATCACCGTTCCTTTCACTCCCGGTCGAATGGATGCTTCGCAGGAGCAAACCGATATCGATTCGTTCGAGGTAATGGAGCCGATGGTTGATGGATTCCGTAATTTCGCCAAGAAAAGATATAGTGTTTCTATGGAAGCTTTGCTTATCGATCGTGCTCAATTACTCACCCTGACTGGTTCCGAGTTGACTGCCCTTATCGGTGGCCTGCGTGTACTTGGGGCCAATCATAGTCAATCTAAGCATGGTGTGTTTACCCAAAGCCCGGGTGCATTAACTAATGACTTCTTCCTTAACTTACTCGATATGGCCACCAAGTGGTCACCAGTAAATGAGGAGGCTGAAGAGTTTGAAGGGATTGATCGTAACTCTGGCGATGTCAAGTGGACGGCAACTCGGGCAGATTTGATTTTTGGATCGAACTCCCGTTTACGTGCTTATGCCGAGGTTTATGCATGTTCAGACTCTAAAGAGAAATTTGTGCACGACTTTATTGCCGCATGGACAAAGGTAATGAACTTAGATCGTTTTGATCTAAAATAAAACCTTTTCTATTTTCACCATAAAAGACCGATGGTTCATTCCATCGGTCTTTTTTTGCCCTATTTTTTTAGTGCAAAAGTATTGCGATAAGGCCCTTATTCATCCAGTCAATTTAGATGAGTTTTTCCATGTATCTTATGAAGGTATTTTTCCCAGTTACTCTATACTCGATTTTATTAACATGGGTTTTTGCTCATGAAGGCGAGGCGTCCAAGCCTTTCCAAATGCTTCACCTTCATGATGCTATTGATATTCATGCTCATGGTGGTTGGGAGAGTCGCTATGCACTTGAAGGTCGGGACTCCCTAGATGGTGGGTCCCTTTGGTCGAGTAGTGTGGAGGCATCTTACGACCACTTTTTTGGAGGTCTATGGTATGGTCGTTCCTCCAGTAATGATTTTCGCGAGCTTCACCTTGGAGTGGGAGTAATTCAAAGAACTGAAAATAT
>Ga0115572_10003688_pt1 | contig 12043 bp, 10 predicted proteins | sample COGITO_mtgs_1206_FD_88681 | JGI IMG/M metagenome (GOLD analysis project Ga0115572, IMG submission 88681) | Pelagic marine microbial communities from North Sea - COGITO_mtgs_120607 | ecosystem: Environmental > Aquatic > Marine > Epipelagic | place: Germany:Helgoland, sampling site Kabeltonne... | reverse complement strand
TTATTCTCTTGATGTATCATCGGCATCTACTATTGGTGATGTTGTCTCCATTATTAATAATAGTACTGATACTTCACTGGCTGGCATTCAAGCTAGCATTCTTCAAACTGACGAAAACTCTTTTTCGGTAGTAATCAAATCCCATTTTGGGGAAGACCGCGAATTACAGATTGTTGACAGTGCTGGTTCTACTTTTGAATTTAGTTCATCCACTGACGCAGCTCACCAAATCAGTGGGGGTGTTAATGCCTCTTTAACAGTTGATGGCATTAACGTTTCACGAAACACAAATGTCATTACTGACCTTCTGGATGATATGAGCGTTGAAATCACAGCTGTAACAACAGCAACACAAACAGTATCAGCCGAATATGACAAGGCAAGTGCTCTCACTACAATGAACGGGATTGTAGATGAGTTAAACTTTGTTTTGGCATTTTTAGATAAAGAGACAGGAGCGGGTGAAAATGGGGAAGATGATGGTGGATTATATAGAGACCCTTTTGCTGACTCATTAATGAATAGTGTAAGAAGTTTTACAGCCAGCCCAATAGAAGGGTTTGCCGCAGATAGTATCTACCTTTCTTTCTTTGGGGTTCTTACGAACAGAGATGGCACACTTAGCCTTGATGAAGATACGTTTTCTACCTACTTCACAGCATATCCAGACCATTTCTCTACGCTAACCCAATCTAGAGCGACAACTGACAATGCCGCTGTTTCTGCTTCTATAACTGGTGATTATTTCACCCCCGGAACTTATTCCCTTGATATCCAAAGCAGTGCAGGAGAAATAGAAGATTCAGACGGCAATAAAACGACCCTAAGCAGTTCATCTACTATTTATGTAGCTGCTTCTGGAGGAGCAACAGGCTTAAACTTAGAAACAAGTTCTACCTCCACGTCTGCAAATGTTTATATGGGGCGCTCGTTTATAGACACAATTACAAATTATTTTGACGGCATTCTTGAAACTAATAGCGATATTGACACTAAACTGCAGACCCTAGGAATTAATAAAACGGATTATGGCGTTGAACTTGAAGATTTAGAATCAAGAATGGCGAGCAAAAGAGAAGTATACCAAGGTCAATTCGGCGCGATGGAAGGTACTGTCGCCTCTTTTAAAAAGACTGGTGATTATATGACTAACTTTATGGAGAGCTGGCGCGCAGGTCTCGGTTAAAGAGTATCTAAAATGCTAGCTTTTGTTTGAACAAGTTGAGCAAGAGCTGGAAATTTGTCATTCTTTTCCATAGACCAGCCCTGAGGCGGAACAGGCATCCCATTATTCCTCATTGCAAATAAATAAGCCTTAAATCGTTTGCGTGAATTATCTGCCGAATAACGCGGTTCCTTATCACCTTTAAGCGCACTCCCAAAAAAACCTGCAATCTTACGCGGCGTTTTATCCATTTCATAGTTAAGCCTAAAATAACAAAAACCTTCAATAATAATAGTGGCGTCTTCACCCGCTTTAGCATCGTTAAGAGTTGAAAGTATTTGCTCTGCACATACGACAAAATGGTGCAGTTCAATTGGGGCATAATGGTCTGCCATTCCCGTTTGAAATTTCTGGGCAACCGAATCTAAAGAAAACGGACTTCCAAGGAATTCCCTAGCCACGGCACATGCTGCTACATCAAAAATCCAGTCAGGGCAGTGTTCCACGTTCTTTCCTTCCGAACGATTTTGAATTCAAGAAATTAAACTATAATATAAACATCTATTGAGCCCCAGAGTTATTTTTAAAAAAATATATTACTCTCTGTAACTCCCTTCCAACAACGATTCTACACGAGCATTTAGTTCTAATAAAAAAAAATTCGAAAAAATTTCTAATAATATTTTCATCATGTCGTTTGCTTTCCTGATCCGAGTATTCGGTAACGGCTATCCAACAAAAAGGAAAATATTATGACAGTAATTAACACCAACGTGGCTTCTTTGAAAGCTCGCGTAAACTCTCTCAAAGCTAATAATGGCATGGAAAAGGCCATGGAAAGGCTCTCATCTGGTCAGCGTATTAACCGCGCTGCTGACGATGCCGCCGGTCTAGCGGTTTCTTCTAAAATGACTGCCCAACTCAAAGGCATCAATATGTCAGTGCGTAATTCCCAAGATGGCATTAGCTTAGTGCAGACAGCTGAAGCTGCAATGGCGGAAGTCATGAACATGCTCACTCGTATGCGTGAACTAGGTGTTCAGATGAACAACGGTGTTTACACAGATGCTGACCGTGTTAATGCGAACCTAGAAAAAAATCAGTTAATAGCTGAAATAACAAAAGTAACAGATAATACGCAATTTAATAACGTTACGCTTCTGGATGGGTCGTACGATAAAACTCTCCGGGTTGGTAACTTGAACACTGAAGTTATCACTGTGACGATTGTCGATATGGGCGCTTCTACTTTAGCTACTGGAGCGGCGACAACCCTTAACGATATGACAATATCAACACAAGCTGGCGCAGCCTCAGCCGTAACAATTTTAGATACGGCAATTGCGAATTTAGCTGAATACCAAGCTACATTAGGTGCTAAGCAGAACCGTTTGGAGCATACTATCGCGTATCTATCAAACGCATCAGTCCTAACTGAGCAAGCTAAGGGGCGTATTATGGACTCCGACTTTGCTACAGAGTCGAGCAATCTTGCAAAAGAACAAATACTGAATCAAGCAGCAACTGCAATGTTAGCTCAGGCTAATCAGTCTAAGCAGTCGCTAATGGGCCTAATCCAGTAACCTAAATATTCACAAAAAACTCTGGGCGGCCAAAGCAATTTGGCCGCCTTTTTTAATATAGAATTACTCTATCTATATGTTTTTTATGATTTTTTAAAATATTTTTATCAAAATACTAATAGTTTTTTAATTGTGTCGTTTATTTTCCTGACTGAGAAATCGGTTACGGCTATCCAACCAAAGGAAAATGTTATGACAGTGATTAACACCAATATTGGTGCCCTAAAAGCTCGCCTTCACTCCATCAAAGCTAATAACGGCATGGAAAAAGCCATGGAACGGCTCTCATCTGGTCAGCGTATTAATCGCGCTTCTGATGATGCCGCAGGTCTAGCTGTTTCTTCTAAAATGACTGCCCAGTTAAGAGGCATTAATATGGCAATTAGAAATGCCCAGGATGGTATGAGCTTAGTAGAGACTGCTGAAGCTGCCATGAGAGAAGTCATGAACATGCTCACTCGTATGCGTGAACTAGGGGTCCAAATGAACAACGGTGTTTACACAGATGCTGACCGTGTTAATGCCAACCTAGAAAAAAATCAGTTAATCGCTGAAATAACAAAAGTAACAGATAACACGCAGTTTAATAACGTGACACTTCTGGATGGCTCTTACAGCAAGGAGCTTCGGGTTGGAAATTTGAACACAGAAGTAATCACTGTGACGATTGTCGATATGGGCGCTTCTACTCTAGCTACTGGAGCGACGACAACTCTTAACGATATGACAATATCAACACAAGCTGGCGCAGCCTCAGCCGTAACGATTTTAGATACAGCAATTTTAAATCTAGCTGAATATCAAGCTACTTTGGGTGCAAAACACAATCGTTTGCAACATACTATTTCTTTTCTATCCAATGCATCTGTTCTTACTGAACAGGCTCTCGGCCGCATTATGGACTCTGACTTTGCTACAGAGTCTAGCAATTTAGCCAAGTATCAAATATTGAACCAAGCGGCGACATCGATGCTTGCTCAAGCCAACCAATCTAAACAAACCTTGATGACCTTGATTCAGCAGTAATGCAGCGCTCCCCAACGGTTTAACATACTTCCCTATGCCTTGGGGAACATTATCTCCATACGAAAAATAGGCGCTTTCTGCTTTTTGAATTAAGACACCTATTTGTCTGGGAATAAAATATTTGAGATTCATTAGTAACATTAACTGTATAAAATTGTTAAAAAGAAGGGGGGTCCCCCCCCCTTCCCGGCTATCCACCTAGAAAATTACTTTATTGAAGTAAAGCTAGGACAGATTGTTTAGACTGATTGGCTTGAGCTAGCATTGATGTAGCAGCCTGGTTCAGAATTTGTTGTTTAGCAAGTTCACTTGTTTCTCTCGCATAGTCAGCATCCATAATACGACCAACAGCGCCCTCTGCTACAGTAGCGGCGGCGGATTGAGCATCAATGTTGAATTGCAGACGGTTAATGAATGAACCAACATCTGCTTGAGCGTTCGACAGAGTGTCAAGTCCAGTCGAAAGCGAAGATGCCACTGCACGCGCCAATGCTTGGGTTGATATAGAAGTAGCAGAGTTAGCTTCAGCCGCATCAATGTCTATAACCAGAATCTCGGTTGTCGCATCTCCAACTCTCATCGACATGTTTGTGAACGTGCCGTCCAATAAATCATCACCGTTGAATGTAGTATTATTTTCGATGACTTCGAGTTGGGCTTCAAGAGCTACAAATTCCACGTTCGCATTGGCTCTGTCAGCATCTGTATAAACAGCGTTAGACATTTGAACCGCCAACTCACGCATTCGCTGCACGATATTTACAGCGGTTGTAAGGCCTGCGTCAGCAGTTTCAAGTAACGCAATAGCATCACCTGAGTTTCTTATACCCATGTTGATGCCCTTAAGCTGAGAAGTTAATTTATTGGCAACTGCCAAACCCGCGGCATCATCAGCGGCAGAGTTGACTCTTAATCCAGTAGAAAGACGACGCATATGAGTTTGCATCCGGCCGTCTGCTAACTTTGCACTTGTTCTCGCGGCAAGTGCGCCCACATTTGTATTAATAGCGGTCATATTCAAAGTCCTTTTTTCGGTCACAGCGAATTAATCTAATAGAAAGAACGACGAATAAATAAAGTTTTTAATAAAAGAAGCAAAAGTTGGCATATATTTTGCTCTATAAGTTTGGCATAGTATTTGTTTTTTTACTTAAGTATCTGATTTTGATGTTTTTATAAGTCTCCTCTCTATTTCAATTTTCTTTTTTCTTCTTTCCATCAAAGCTTAATTTTATTTTATTTAAAATTATAATCACTGAATTTTAATGAAAATATTCTTACAGTGTTTGTCTACAGAACTTATTTTTTCATTTTTACAATTCAGACAACAACATCTTATGCGCCAACAAAGATGGCATAGTTATTGCTGAAAAGACATATTGTAAAATGGAGTCTTCAATTAATGAAATTTGCTGTAGCGAACTCAGATAATCCTTTAATTACTCTCCAACGTCGTTTTGACCAACTTTCTACAGATATAGAAATTTGCAGTAGACATGACGATGAAGGCAGGTTGAGACAACTTGTTGATGAATATCGGATGGTCACAGCCAGCATGCAGGCAATTGATGAAAATTTTCCAAAATTTGATAAAAAAGCCACACAAACTAAGGAATTTCTTACTAACTGGCGCCAACGCATAGGCCTTATAGGGGGACCTGAAGAAATTAATTCTCTTCTATGGAACTCTGAGATCAGTCAAGTGTTTCTGGATTGCAGTCTGCCATTATCATGGAACTTTGATGTAGATTTAATTGCGTTAATTTGCCCATCAAATGCTATGTTAGTAGCCGCACTCTTGGACCGTGGGCAAAAAAATATTCTAGTATTTGACCCTGAGGCTCCAAAGGACAAATATGAATTACTTTCGAACGATGGATTTAAAGTTGTAGATGAACTCGAGCAGATCGAAGGAGTTTTTAATTCAATTAAACATCCAATGAGAGCTACCCAAATAATATTTTGTAGCGCATCAGAATTAACCAAAGAGTTCAGGGAAGAAATTTCCTCATTAATAAAATATTTCGTAAAACTACATAATTTAAATCAAAATACCTCGCAAATGTATCAGCGAAAGTGGTCTGAAAACTTTCTAGATAATATCAACTATATCGCGAGCATCCCTCATTTATCAAAAGTAAAAATCAGCAAAACAGAGACTGCAATCGTAGTTGCCCCCGGGCCCTCACTTTCAAAAAATATTCACCTGCTCAAAGATGTCAAAGGAAAGGCTTTACTGATAAGTGTGCTACATGCGCTACCTGCATTAATTGCAGAAGGCATCACTCCTGATATTGTCATTCAGGTAGATAGCTATGAAAATGAAGGATTCATTAACAGAATAAAAAGTCAAATGAAGGCCAAAATACCAATTTTTATTGGAGCTACGGTCCTTCCTAAACATTATCGTGAATTACCAAGCCAAAATACAGTTTGGACTGAACCGATAGCTACAATTAATAAAGAATTGAATGGTTTATTAGGTATAAAATTTCCAAATTTGACAGCTGGAACTGTTAGCATCTATGCATTCAATTTATGTACCCAGTTAAATATTAAAAATATAATTCTTGTTGGACAAGATTTAGCCTTTGACGGTGACGCCAAATATACAGGAGAAGATGGATTACTGGAAGCTGTCGCTCTTCGGGAAAAAGCACAAGAAAAAGCTGCGATACCTCTTTTAGAAGTTGACGGATATCATGGGGGAAAAGTTTCATCCCCTCAAGACTATGCAGCCTATATTGAAATGTTCACAGACTGCTCAAAGCATCCCCTTCATAAAGGGATAAAACATTTTAATTGCACAGAGGGTGGCGCAAAAATTCCAAATTTCACTCAAGCCCCACTATCACAAATGATTAAGGAATTGAAGCTTTCACACCCTGAAACCTGTAATTTTTCTATTGATATAGAGGAGCATGACGTCGAAAAAACACGCGCTATTTTTCACGAATATGCCACATCACTACTAGAAAATTCGCAAATTTTTATTGATAATATTAATATTTGCATCAAAATTTCTAGAATAAAGAAGCCCTCAAAAAATCAACTAGTTATAAAGGAAGAGGCAATTACCAAATTGAAGAAAATAAGCTCAAAAAACCCAATTTTAGAGGGCTTCATAAGTCCACTAATTATAAAAACGAACCGGAAAAATTATGGTATAATTAATAGAACATCACCTGGTGCTTTTTTTGCTGAACTAAGGTCAGAGGTATTTCATTTTAGGAATAAGTTATTAGAAAATATTCAATTCTGATAATTTTTGTCCCATTAGGTTATTTAGGAACATCCAAATGCTTTGGGAGAGATACAAATTTGATGAGAATACTATCTATTCAAACCATGAGGGTTTAGTGAATTTATAATATTATTTTTGAAAGCTCATCCATAGTCAGTCATTAGGCAAGGAAAAGTATCTTATGGCAACCAAAGTATTAGTTACTGGCGCGGATGGATTTATAGGGTCTCACCTAACAGAAACCCTTGTACGGCAGGGCTTTGAAACAAAAGCTTTCGTAATGTATAACTCTTATAATAAATGGGGGTGGCTTGATAATGTTAATAAAGACGTATCCGGACAGTTTGAGGTATTTTCAGGAGATATCCGTGACCCACATGGAGTATTGGAAGCTTGCAGAGGAACGGATATAATTTTGCACTTGGCGGCTCTCATAGCAATTCCCTATAGCTACATATCACCAGATGCATATATTCAAACAAATATTACAGGAACTTTGAATATTCTGCAGGCCGCCAGACATCTCGAAATTCAGAAAATAATTTGCACTTCAACCTCCGAGACATATGGCACTGCTCAATTTGTTCCAATTACTGAAGAACACCCTCTTAATGCCCAGTCTCCGTATGCAGCATCTAAAATAGGCGCTGACCAATTGGCATTGTCCTATCATCGCTCTTTTGATTTACCCATATCTATTTTACGCCCTTTTAATACATACGGCCCTCGTCAATCAGCACGCGCTGTTATACCTACAATAATAAGCCAGATTGCTTCAGGAGCTAATGAAATCAATTTAGGAAACATGCTTCCAACGCGTGATTTTACATTTGTTCAAGATACTGCAGAGGGTTTTATTCAGGCAATGCTATGTGGAGAAGCAGTTGGAGAGGTGATAAATCTTGGTTCAGGATTCGAAATTTCTATCAAAGAAACTGTTGAAGCAATTTCAAAAATCATGGACAGAAAAATAAACGTAGTGGAAGACAGAAAAAGGTTTCGACCAGTCAAAAGCGAAGTTGAACGTCTCTATGCTTGCACTAAAAAGGCTGAGAAGCTTTTTCAATGGAACCCTCACTTTAGCGGTTATGGTGGATTTCTAAACGGATTAAGAGAGACTATTGAATGGTTTGAAAACCCATCAAACCTAGCCTCCTACAAGACAACACACTATAATATCTAAGGTTTTTTCATGGTCGCCAACACAAAAAAACAGCTTAATGTGGAAGAATTTTTTGAGAGAATTAAGTTCGTTGTAGGCTCAACAGAGAAGGAGGTTCCTTTACACACTCCTGACTTTGATGGAAATGAAAAAGAACTTTTATGTGATTGCATAGATAGCGGATGGGTATCTTCTGGTGGAAAATATGTCGAGCAATTTGAGCAAGAGATCGCCTATTTATGCGATAGAAAATTTGGCATCGCAGTAAGTAGCGGGACCGCAGCATTAGAACTTGCCATGAAAGTTATTGGCGTCAAATCTAATGAAGAAGTTATAATGCCGTCATTTACTTTTGTTGCCACAGCGAACGCAGCTCATCATCTTGGAGCGTTTCCCCATTTTATAGACATTAATGAAATCACATTAGGTATGGACCCAAAGACGCTCCAGCAGCATCTTAGGCTTATCAGCGAACGCCGGAATAATGGAACATATAACCTAAATACAGGTCGCCGAATAGCATGCATAGTTCCAATGCATACGTTTGGTCACCCGGTAGATTTTCAAAATTTAAGAGCCGTTGCCAATGAGTTTGACCTGCCAATTATTGAAGATGCTGCTGAATCTCTGGGTAGTAAATATAGAAACAACCCCTGTGGAAGTCTTGGAGATATTGCAGCTTTCAGCTTTAATGGTAACAAAATCATTACCACAGGCGGAGGGGGTGCAATCGTAACAAATAATGCCGCTTTTGCTGAACGAGCAAAGCATCTTTCTACGACCGCTAAAGTTCCCCATTTATGGGAATATAACCATGATGAAATAGGATATAATTATAGGTTGCCCAATCTAAATGCTGCGCTGGGAATTTCACAGTTAAAGCAACTAAGCAAAAAAATAAAAAAGAAAAAGTTACTTAACAAGCGCTATTACGATGCATTTATTAATTTTGATGAAGCTAAAATTTTTCATGATACAAATGATGCCGATAGTAACTTTTGGCTAAATACTCTTATACTTATGGATGAAACAACTTTTGAATGGAGAAACCAGTTACTAAAGAAGCTGCATTCAGAAAAAATTTTAGCTAGGCCTGCGTGGACACCCTTACATCAGCTTCCTTTTCACAAAAATTCCCCTAGGTCAAAGCTACTCATCACAGAGCAACTTTCTCGACGTATAATAAATTTACCCTCATCGGCATCTCTCATCACAGAATAAATTTTCATTAACACACTAAACAAAAAGATTATGTACATTCAACGACTTAATTAAAAGGAAGGTGGCCATGAAAAAAGAAAACAATGTATTGGTCATCGCAGAAATCGGAATAAACCATAATGGCTCAATAACACTTGCAAAAAAGATGATTGAATCTGCAAAGGCTAGTGGAGCTGATATTGTAAAATTTCAAACATTTTCCGCTAATCTTCTTACAACAGATAAAACTCCACTTGCTGATTATATGGGTGCCACCGACGACAATTTTTTGCAGCTTGCTAAAAGGTTGGAGTTAACTTTTGAAGACACCATTGAGTTAAAAGATTATGCTAGTGAATTAAATATAGAGTTCTTGTCCTCCCCTTTTGATGAATTAGCCTGCGAGTTTTTGGGTAGCATTGGCCTTAGACGGCTGAAAATTCCATCGGGGGAAGCTGTAAATCCATTTCTTCTAAAAAAAGCTGCAGAGACACAGCTTCCCTTGATAGTTTCAACGGGCATGGCTACGATGGATGAAGTTTTATGGTGCTTAGATTTTCTAAAACTCCATAAGAGTGGCCCCATAACACTGCTGCATTGTACAACTCAATATCCTGCAGAGGCTCAATTCTGCAACCTCAGCGTAATTCAAACTTTAGCAGATAAATTCAAGATACCAATTGGTTACTCTGACCACACACTAGGCATAGACATACCACTGGCAGCAGTTACTCTTGGAGCAGTAGTAATTGAAAAACATTTCACTCTTGATAAAAGCATGGAAGGCCCAGATCATGCTGCTTCATTAGAACCAAAAGAATTTTTAATGATGGTAGAAGGTATTCGCAGGGTCGAGCTATCCATGGGTAATGGTATCAAACGACCCTTCCCTGTAGAAATCGAAATAGCGAAAATTGCACGGAAGTCGCTAGTAGCAAGACATTTTTTGCCCAAAGGGCATGTTTTAAAATTATCAGATTTAACGGCAAAACGTCCAGGAACCGGAATACCTGCAATACTAGCAGAACAACTCGTAAACCAAAAGTTATTAAAAAATATCAATCAAGATGAGCTTATATCATGGAAAATTGTGGAGCCGTTTTAATTTAGTTATGATTCAATATTTAAATTATAGATTTTAAAAAAAATAATCATTTTTGCATAATGTTGTTCTTTGTTTATCATATTTGACGTTGGGAAGGCAGTATAATGAATTCCTCTTTAGTAATAATAGGTTCTGGGGGCCATGCGAAAAGCGTGGCTAATGTTGCTAAGTCTTGCGGCTATAAAGTATTGGCTTTTGTAGACGATAAGAATGCTGGAACAAACCTGTTAAACATTCCAATCATCAATTCAAATGAAACTATAAAAAAATATTCTGACCAGAATTTTTTCATTGCCATCGGAAATAACGCTACTAGAAAGTTAGTTAGCAAAGAATATAAATCAAAATTACCTCAAGCAAATTTTCCGAGTCTTATTCATAAATCAAGTGTGATTGGAATTGATTGTGTGATTGATGAAGGCACAATTTTGATGGCATTTTCACACATTGGCCCTGATTCAAAAATTGGTAAATTCTGCATAATTAATACTAGCTCCTCTATTGATCATGATTGCAATATCAGAGATTTTACGTCAATCGCTCCGGGTGTTGTAACAGGAGGTAATGTGAATGTGGGTTCTCAATCAGCGTTAGGAATTGGTGCTATTATAAAACACGGAATTGATATTGGAAATAATACGGTTGTGGGTGCTAATAGTTTTGTAAACAAAAATGTTGGAAACTCAGTTGTAGCATTTGGCACACCATCGAAAGAAGTGCGCTCCCTCAAACCTAATGAAAATAATTTATGAGAATTTAAGAGTGAAATGCTAAATGAAGAACCATTCTGACAAACAAAAACAAATTTCTGTAATTACCAGTTCAAGAGCAGACTTTGGCTTACTAGAAAGCGTATGCCAAAAAATTGAGTTAAACACTGAACTTGAATTATCAATGATAGCAACTGGAACCCATTTAAGTGCTGCACATGGCTACACGATTAATGAAGTAAAGTCCTTAAATAGCAATAAACTAGAACTTGTAGATTTGAAAATCGCAGGCGATACAGAATTGGAAATTAGCCAATATACCGCTCGGGCAATCAGTCACTTTGCAGAAATTTTTTCTCTGAAAAGGCCTGACTTGATATTAGTTCTTGGCGACCGGTATGAAATTTTTGGAAGTGCTATTGCTGCAAGATTTTTTAATATTCCTCTCATTCACATTCATGGCGGTGAGTTAACAGAGGGGGCTTACGATGATTTTATTCGCCACTCACTCACAAAAATGGCCTGCCTTCACTTCACTTCAACTCAGATATATGCAGATAGAGTGATACAACTTGGTGAGAACCCAACCTCAGTATTTAATGTTGGTGGTTTGGGTGCGGAGATTATTTCACAAAAAAAGTCCACACTTCTACCAAAACATAAACTAGAAATTGAGTTAGGAATAACATTAGAAAACAAAAGCCTTTTTGTCACATACCACCCAGAAACTATGAGCTCGGATAATTCTGTTAAAGACTTCTCAGTTTTGTTGGATGCCCTTAATGAATTAGAGGATACGACAATCCTATTTAGTTTACCTAACGCAGACACTGGGTTCATGAAAATTA
>Ga0115572_10003687_pt1 | contig 12044 bp, 4 predicted proteins | sample COGITO_mtgs_1206_FD_88681 | JGI IMG/M metagenome (GOLD analysis project Ga0115572, IMG submission 88681) | Pelagic marine microbial communities from North Sea - COGITO_mtgs_120607 | ecosystem: Environmental > Aquatic > Marine > Epipelagic | place: Germany:Helgoland, sampling site Kabeltonne... | reverse complement strand
TTGTCACCACTTTGACCGGTGCCATTGGAGAAGCCGCCGATTCTGCGATTTCGTGGGAGGACGAGGATCTAAAGGCAATGGCCAAAGAAGCAGCAACGCGCCAAAAAGCCATGGCCGAGCGCGTGTCTCGCTTCCAGACAAAGCTGGTCGAGAATGTTGTATCCTCAACCCTGAGGGCTTCCAAGCTTCAATTGGACGTGCGGGAGCGCGCCAACGCCGGCAACGAGCTCGTGGTTCTCAACTCTGACGTCAAAGACAGCATCCGGCAGATCACATCGGGCGAGGCTGGCCACGGCTTCTTTGAGGCATCCGTGGAGCTGAATAGCCTCATGGGCAACGCGGCTCGTCCCATCACCATCAAGGACTTGGTAGGTCGCCTGAGGATGGTGAGCGAGGAGTTCCAGGAGCAGATCCAGCAGTCCATGGCAGTGTCAACGCCGGTGTCGTACACAAGAATTGCCGAGCCTCGCAACTCGTTCATGATGCACTTGAAGCCCGACACCTCCGCTGCAATTCAGAAAGCCTTTGACTTGATTAGCAGCGAGTTGAGCATGTGTCCCGGATACCACCGCCACGTTCATCTTTGGGAGTTCATAGAAGGCAAGGACTGGGTGCTGACAACTCGTTTTGCCGAACTTGTTGGTCTGATGCTTCAGAACACGCGGATGCGATCTGGAAGCTTTGCTGCCTATGTAGGGACGCCTCAGATCATCACCAACACGCAAAATGTGCGGATGCAAATTCAGCGCCTCAAAACGCAGGCGTGCCACTACCTCACTGACGTTGTGGACCCGCCACTCTTCTTGTCGCCCTACGGCCGCACCATGTACTTTGGAGGCACCATGCAGGAAACCGCAGAGGACGAAAGCCGCCGCGCACTGCGCCTGCAGAGGAAAAAAGAGGCCCCATCGTTTGGAGGCGACGGAAGGATTGACTACACCGACTACTGGGGGCAATACCGCGGGACCAAGCCATTTGCCGCACAGGACGTGCTCTTGCGACGCATCAAAGAGCTCACGCGAAAAGTCAATCAAGGCTCCATGGCACAGGATAGGTTTGTTCTGGGCAACGGCGAGCGCCTCGACATGTTCATGAACCCTTCGAAGCAACGCCGGGTGTTTGGAACGGCAAGCTATGGAAACGTGTGCGAAACTCTCTACGCCGAGCTTGTGCAAAAGATGAACGCCTTTTCCAACGGAGACCCAATCGGATTGATTCCGGCAATCGTTCGAGATCAGCACACCACAAGCGTGACCAGGCCATCATCCGATCCAAAAGACTTTTGCGAGCAAAGGTTCGAGGAGACTGCAGAAAATGGCTGGCTGGTTGCCCTGTGCAAACAGATTCGCGAATCGACAATGCGCTTTGCGGTCAGCGAGCGAAAGATGAAAGGGGCATTCAAGTATCCGATCGCACAAGCCCTTCAGGAGCTTAACAGCAAGCGATACTACGTGATCGAGTGCGCAGTCACACGCGAAATGCTCGAAAAAGTGGATACGTTCAAAGGACTGCCGGTCAACGCGGCACACAAAAATCAAGTCGTGCAGAAGCAGGTCGATCGGGTCTTGCACATACTGTTCAACATTCCCGAGCGCAAAAACGGCAGCTTTAAGCCGCATCCCGATTGGCTGAACGGGGAGAATGCTTTTGCAAACAAGTGGATCCGGATTGAATGGCCCCAACAAGACGCACGGCACAAACGGGCCATCGAAAAGGTTTCGGGGTGGCGAGACATGGTTCACAATGCGCTCGGGTGTGAGTTCAACTCACGACACGCCTATGGGATCTTGTTTGGCGTGGCGTCGCTCTTATTGGTTGGAGGAGGCATGAGCGCGACTGGCGCCTCCACGGCCGTCACCCAGGCTGCCACGCCACTAATCGCGAACGCTTACGACCAGGTCGAAGTGTCGTTTCCAACGATTGTAGCGGCGTGCGAACATGCAACAGACTACGCAAGCGAGACGGTAAACTGGACAATCGACTCCCTTAAGGACAGAATACCAGACAGCATACAAGCACGTTCGCTAGAAGTTGAGGCCGTTGGGAGGCTCAAAGCCAACAAAAAGCAGCAGGCTGCCATAAAAACCCAGGACTCGGATTGGGTCAACACGCCTGCTGCCACGGAGCAAATGCAAGTTCTTCAGCTAGAAGCTACTTTCCTTCAAAGCACATTAATCCCCAAAGTTCAAGCATACGCGAAAGCAATTGAAGACGGCAACGAACTTGAAATCAACAAATTTAAAGCTTCAGAAGATCTTCGAAAGTTTAAAAAAAGGTCGATCACGGTCGAGGCCATGCGCAAGACGTTTGGTGCAAGAACCGAGCTCATTGATTCCTACATCAATATGGCAGACGCCTTGAAGCAAGCGTGCGAGGGTGCGTCTTCAGGTGCGCAGTGCTTTGCCTCCCTGTCGCTGGAAGAGAAAGCAAAAGTTCTAGACAAAAGTCAGCTTCCAAAGCAGCTTGCTGATGAAGTAACAAAGGGCATGCAGAGAGAGGTCGCCAAAGGAAACAAGGCCATTGCAGCTGATGGAGATAAGAGTATGAAGGATGCAACGTTCGAGGATACTAGACAGGAAATGGTGTTTCCGTTTGATAGCTTGTCTACCATCACCATGGGCAGCAAAGAAACTATCGTGGAGACCATGAAAGACATTATGAAACGAATTGACTACTATCGTCAAGCAGATGTTCTGGGTGCCACAGAAACCCCGACAAGAGACCAAGGCAAGCAGGTTTACGCCTTTTTGCTGCGGGTCATGAACAGGAAATTGGTTGAAATTGTGCAAGGAGACGAAGCAGAGCTTCAGCGTATCTACGACGGGTTCACGGCCGATTTCCAACAGACCGAATATCCTGCTTCCATTGAGATCATCATGGGTTTCATACAAGGGCTGGGCAGCGCGGTTGGGTTCGTCGGTCCGCCAACCAAATCCTACGTAGGCTATGGCCAAGGGTTTGGAGAACAGGACGACGTTGTGCAGACAGCAAACGCGTTCTTCCAGCTGAGTGCCGCAAACAAGCGCAACTTTGAAAGTGTCGTGATGCCGTATCTGTGGAATCTGCTTCGGCTGAAGCACGCGCAAGCCACATCGCTGCGCGACGCACTGCAAGACACCGAATTCTTTGAAATGGCGGTCAAGTTGCTAGACGAGCAGCCCACTGCATTCAGGGAGCCTCAGGACATAGAGACAACATCGTCTGAGTTTGCTGCAACAGGGGTAGCAATACTCAGAGACGCGCAAGCTGATGGAACCGGCGAGGCGCTTGTGCGATTCGTCATGCACGTGTTCAAACATGTCAACCAAGTTGCTGCCGAAAAGTGGCAAGAAGATGTGAAACTCGCCGAAGAACGCGAAAAGTACCCATTCTTGAATGCGGAGCCGCTCTACTTTTCGACGCGGGAGGACGCGGTTGCAACCGCCAGGGGGTACGGCATGAGCCATGAGGATTTTGATCGCTTAGTGACAGCTGTTCCTCTGGGTCAGTACACCGGCGGCACTTCAGTTCCGATCGTCGATCTCCCCTATGCTTATGATCCGGATAGACAGCCGATTTACGGTGTTGCAGGTGCAGACGACACAGTGTTTATCGATGATGAGGATGAACCCTCACCCCTTGAAGGGAAAGAGGAAGTGGAAGAAATGGACTATGACGCGCCTGAAACCCCAGCGGAGGCACAGGCACGCGAACGGCGCGAAGAGAAGGAGAACGAGCGTCTGCTAAGGGAAGTCGATCGCGTTTTTCGACGTACCGGAGCCAACAACCCTCCCGGGGCCGGCAAGGGTCCCGGGGTCGGCAACGACTAGCATGCTGAGTGTTGCCTTGCGCTAGTAAGTGCGAGGGCTGTGTAGCACTGCTGTGAATGTGTTATGCGTGACGATGGTGGCGTTGAACGATGTGGTGCGCAGACACGGTATCTACGCAGTGTCGGTCGCCTGTTTAGTTGCATTTTCTAACAACTGGCCACTGTGCACGCTAGGGCTGTCCGCGGCAACGTACGGTCTAAGCCGCCACTCGCGCACGTCTCTGCTGTTCCCAGTCGGCGCCGGTCTGTTGTTTACTGTACTTGAAATACTGCTGGTCTCTACACCCACGCGCACCACCCGATACGACTACGCTATCCCACAGCTGGGCGTTCCCTTGTGGCTACTGCCGTGGTGGGCGGTGCGTTCTCACTGGGTTCTGGACATTTACTGTGTGTGCGGAATCTGGAGCAAGAGGTATGCTGACAAGGAAGGCGGAAGTGCCGTGTAAGCCGTGCAAGCCGAGTCGCCACGGGGGGGTGCGCGACGATGCGCGGACATGGGAAGACGACGAGACGCTGTTGTTGCTCCAGCTGCACGCAGTTCTCGGAAACCAATGGCACGTAATTGCATCCCAACTTCAAGACCGCAGCCCCAACAGCGTGCGCAACCGCTTCTTGCGTCTGAAAAAGAACTCTGATAAAAACTGCAAGCCCGGGCTGTCGGGAAACAATTGCCAAAAGTGTGGCTTGAAGAAGAGAGCACACCTATGCACGCTCAAAATGCACATTGTTTTGCCCGAGCAAGTAGAAGACCCGATGTTGTACGAGGAATGTGAAGTCCCGCGCGGCGCGGCGCTCGAGAGGTTTCCGTTTGAGTATTACATGTTAGGGTGTCGCTAAACCTGTCGTATATCAAGTGTTTGACATAACCCACTACACTAGACATTGAAGCAGGGGCGAGGGACTGATGTCCCAATCCAAGCAGGGACGAACGCAGAGTTTACTTAGTGAACTTGCGTCCATACCCGGAAAAGCAGTAGGATTGGTCGGGTTTGGAAGCCTGATAATCTTGCTGTTGTCCATTGCGTTGATTTCGCTGTTTGTTGTCCACCAGCTCACAATATGGCTTAGTTTGGACCCCGAAAGGGCCTTTCACAACGCCAAGGGGTGGGTTAGTGCGTATGCTACCGTGTGGAACACCGCTGGCAACATTTGGAACGGCGTGGTCGAGGTGTTGCTGGTCGCAATCCCAGGGTGGAATGCGGGCGTGGAGTACATTGTGATACCACTGGTGTACACCGCGCTCGACGTGCTCAGCATCGCGTTCACAGGTCAGCCATACGGTGGTATTCTCAAAGAGAGCACCATTCCGTACGAAGGCTTTGTGTGCCCGACGGATGGTTCAATGGACAAGTCCAGCGAGTGGTGTGGCAAGGTCGCATTCTATTCCAAACAGCTTGGCGGGGCGTCTGCGACGTCCACCAGCTTCATATCCAACTCGACTATCGTCCTGTCTACTCAGACAGCGAGGCGTCTGTCCGAAATGACCGGGGAGCCTATTGTAGGCACTCTCGATTTGTCGTTTCTAATGGACGCCATCCAAGCGCTGCTAGGAGCGGTGATTGTCATTGTGGGCGAACTTTCGGACATTGTGTTCCACGTGGCCTGGACTGTGCTGTCGGAGGTGTTTGAACTCTTGTTCAACCTTTTCATCACGCTGATCAAGGCGCTTAGCAGCGTGGTCATGATGCTCGTGCGGAGCGGACTGCTTCAGACCGTGCTCAAGTTTGGAATTGACCTGCTTGTTGTGGTGATCATGGAGATCATGGTCCCGTACTACATGGCAATGCTGAACATGGTGCTCTGTGTGCTGGACCTGACACAGGTCGGTGGCTGGATGACACAGATGGACTGCAGTAAGTTTTTGCCCCGCCTTGCCCTTCACACCCCATTATCTGTAGCACATTTCATCTGACCGCCGCGTGTGTGTGTTTTGCAGTTGAACGCACCTGCTTTCAGGAGGGATCGGACGTGCCGGCGGAAGTGTTCCACACGTTCTTCAGCATCGCGCCGATTGCAAACCAGATACAGCGCGTGTTCATGCGGCTAACAAACCAGCAGACGGGTCAAAGCTACTCGTCGTCGTCGTCCGGGCAGGTTGATCTTCCGGAGGTCGACGCAGGCACTGCCGAGACGCCTCGCGCCCATGTGTGCGGCGACTGCTTCAACTGCAAGGTACGTAAAGCCCTTCCTTTATTCCCTGTAAACCCCTGCACACATTCAAACACACATTCCGCTCTGCTGTCTGTGTGTTTTCCCGCAGATACCCGAACTGAGAGCCTTGTTCCTTTTGGCGGGCACGATTTACGGCTGCGCACTGGACGGGGAAAAGTACTCCGGTCGCGTGGAGGCCGCGTGTCTGATGAACGGCACCGGCTACGTGGATCTTTGCGGCCCTCGCGGATTCCAGACCGACCTCCTGAGTGACCAAGAGTGGCGCGAGACCTACACGCTCCACCGCCGCTTCAAGGACACGCTGCTCCAGCACTACGCAAGCAAGTTCGAACAGCTTTCAATCGAGGAGGGCGGCGCTGGCAACATCGGATACAAGGCACATCGCCTGTCTGTACGCTGGTTCAACCGCGACACTGGCTTGGGAGAAAACCAGGCAGCATCCTTCTTCCGCGACGTGTGCCGGGAGATGCGCAGGGTCAGCGACACGGACGGTGGCCCCGAGCATACCTTGCACCCCGCCGGACGCATGAAAGAACTCACCATGGGCATGCTCTACGAAAGCTGCAAACACGCAGTCGGAATGGAAACGTGCAACGTGGAAGTAGGTCAGAAGATTGTGGACTTTTCGTACGAGGTGAGCTCGTGCTTGAAAAGCCAGCCCGCGTGTCTGCGCAACCGGCAAATCTGCCTCGGCAAATGCGACGGTGACGGAGGCGGCGTGATGACGCAAGACTTTGCGACCGCGATAGTTAAGCAGGAGCTTTCGGTTGCCGCCATCGGGTCCGACAGCATCAGCCGAGGCCGCGCCAATTGCACTGTGCAAAACAGAATCATCGAGGTCCCGCTGTTTGCAACCGGAGAAAGCTTTCGCCTTTTCAGTGCGCGTCTGCGCGTTCGCGGAGGCTTCACCGCCATCGACGTGCGCGCCTGTCGCCGCGAGCCGCTTGCGTGCGCGGCCATCCAGAGGGTGCTAGAAAAGGAGCCGACTTTGACGTACGACACTGCGACCGGCCGGTTCCGCCATGCCTACAGCCTCACACCTCCCTATCCACCGCCGCCTCCGATGCCACCCCCAAGACTGGTGCAGTACAACCTCAAGTCTCCCCCGCCGCCTCCGCCGCCGCCCTCGTCGCCTCCGCCGTGGTACGAGAGCCTCGAGCAGTGCGTTCCTGTCGTGACGCCGGCCGAGGTAGGCATCGAGTCCACCGACACCCAGATCGATGAGGAGCGCGCGCTCTGCCTCTACGTGCGCGCTCTGTCCGACGAGAGGGTGCAGGCAACGCGCTGCTTTGGCGACCTATCGCCTTTCCCACCCCCGCCGCCGCCGCTGCCGCGGACGCTGGCTGCCGCCTTCACAAGCGCGCTGCGTCGCAAGAAGGTCCGGGATGGCGGCACCACGGGCGCGGAGCCGGCTCCGGATCCGATGAACGAGCAGGCGTACATCCAAGAGCACCTGCAGCGCAACCGGGAGGTCAACAGCTTGCTCGACCGCCTTTCGCAAGAGAACTTTCAGCTGCGAGACGCGCTTGCGGAAATCCGTCCCAAGCTGCTCGACCCGGAAGTGCAAGGCAGGCGTCTGTTTGAGCGCCTCAAGGGAACCGGGTCTCACCGACTGGCAGACAACATCAAGTACACGGACATCAGCGTTGGAGGTGGAGCAATCATGGGCGTCACCATCGCTCAGTGCAGCACCCTCTGCGCCGCCCTGCGAAACCAGACAGACGACCTCCACTCTTGCAACGGCATCGCATACCGCATGCTGGAGCCGAGCAACGCCGCAAACCTGTACACCGCGTACTGCTTTCTGCTGCGGTCCACGGGAGCTTGCACTGCGATGGACTTTGCGGCATCGATCTTCAGTCGCCGCGACACGTCGGGCTGCCGCACCCCGACAACCGAAGACAATCCTGCATGCATCCAGCTCGCGCCCGACCGCGCCGACATGCGCGTCTTGGACTACGCCGCCGCCAAGTCGTCGTGTCGGCAGGGCAAGGGCGCGCCTCGGCTTCCGCGTCCGCGCTCGAGCCTCGAGAGCTTCTCCATGATCTCATACGCTCGGGAGCGGGGAGGAAGCGCCTTCTGGGCGCAAAAGCCGCTTCCAACCAAGGAGCGCCAGCTGACGCACTGGTCGGGCCTCGACGGTCAACCCTTCTACTACCCGGGCAACTTTGACAAGCGGTGCATCCTCGTGGCGACCCAGAGCGACAACGTCCACGGGTTCATGTGAGTCATGCAGCGTCGTGTTTCCCTAGGCCTTGTCCCAGACGCGTTTACCCGGATGCTGACGCGTGTGATTTTGCTTTGTGTGTTACATCAGGTACGCCCGCATGGAGCCGTGCACCGGCCGGATGGCAGACTCCGTGGTGTGTGAGTCTGGCGCCGCCGCACCCCCTCCGCCGCCGGGTGGGACCGGCGTGTCGGTGCTGCCTCCTCCGGCGCCGCCACCGCCTCCGATCGCCGTCACCGCCTCCATGCGCGAGTTCATCAAGGCGGAGGTGCGGCCGCGCACGGAGGCCGTCTGTCTGGCCGGGTTGGTAGACAGCGACCTGAGCAAGCTGTGCGTCGAGTTTGCAAACGCCCTCTCGCGTCCAAGCTCGGCGGGCGTGGTGGGATCGTTTATGCCCCATTGCAACGAGATGTGTTGGCACTCGTGCAGCGCGGCCTCGCGCACCGACATCGACAGTTTTGAGACGTGCCGTGGACTCGAGTGTGCGGACACTTTGTGTCGCGACTTTTTGATCCGAGAGTGCCCCGTCGGAACGCACGCGGCCATCAACCGCATCTACACGACGTCGTGCTCCTATGTGGCGCCGTCTCCTCCACACCCGCCCTTTCCGCCACCACACCCACCGATGCTGCCCTTGCCTCCTCACCCGCCGCCGCCGCCCGGGTCGGACCACGGAACCTTGCGCCGAGCGGACGACGAGCAGCCGTCGGACCCGGACTGCCTTCCCGTGACGTACGCCGCCTGTCGACGCGCGGCGGAAGATCTGCACGCCACAAACCCCTCCATCTCGCCCAACATCGAGGTCTCACAGGCCGCTTGTGAGGGAACGCGCGCCGACGTGTCCAGTTGCTTCATAGGCTGTGCATTGGGCAACGAAATAGGCGTTCCGGCATTGTTCACATTCCGGCGCGCGAGCGTGGCGAACGAGTTTGTAAAGTACAACAGCCATCGCTGCACCGACAACAACGACCACCCGTTCTGTCTGTGCGCAACTCCTCCGCCGCCACCCCCTCCCGAGTACGACGCAATCACCATTTTGGAGAAGCCGTACGCATACGCCGGCAGCCCGCTGCGTGGCTCTTTGCAGGGCCAGCCAAGTGGGTTCTTCAAGCCGGTCGCGGTGGACAGCATCCTTCCAACCGAGTTTGCGGCTCCCACGGTCCACGAGTATCAATGCCGCGGAAAGGACGACGGGGCAGCATCCTGTACACGCGCGTGCGCGGGCGATTTCCTAGGAGCTTTGCGCGGGTTTTACGTGAAACCAAGTGCAAACCCGCCTAGTCCTCCTCCTCCAAAGCCACCGCCCGAGCCACCAACACCCCCTCCGTCTCCGTCGCCTCCGAGTTCGGAGTTCCGCTTCCACGGCGCGACCGACGGGTGCGCAATCAACCTGGTTTACACTGGCACCGAATGCCGCGACGGCGGCGTCGGTTCCATCTGGCCGGCATACTGCGACTACGGCTCGCAGGTGAAGCAGTGTGGTCACCGCCCAGACGTCGGCAACAACGCAGCCATAGGAGACAATTCGTGTCACAACGCTCGAAACGGCCAGTGTGAAGATGGAGGGCCTGGCACGGATTACTTTGCAAGCGACGCCATGGGCAGACAGGTCGCGGTGTGCGGATTCGCCACGGATGCCGACGACTGTCCGATTCGCTTTGCCAAGTACGGGTCTTACACCTACTCCAGCGCGCCGGTGCCTCCGTATCCGCCTCCGCCGCCAGACCCTCCGTTGCCGCCCAGTCCAAACATTCCGCCCTACGACTTCCGGCCGTGCACGAACGACTGCACTTACACTGGGTCGGTGTGCAGCGACGGAGGCATGGGAAGCCACCTTGTAGACGACGGAGACAACGGATTTGTGTTCAAGTGCCAATACGGTTCCCAGTGCGCGCGCTGTGGTCCAAGAGAGGATGTTAGCTACATCAACTTCAACATCCAGCCATACGCGTTCAACGGGCGGTGCGAGGACACCATACAAGCGGGGCCGGCTGGATACGGCACCGACGCGAACGATTGCGGCGGTAGGCCGGTACAACGGTTCCCCGGGCTCCCGATTGTGCCGAGCGTGCAAAATCGCCAGGTTTCTCTGCGGAAGCTTCAGCAACTTGAGATCACCGAAACCTCGCCGTTTCCTCCCCCGCCACCGCCAGACATTCCACTTCCCCCGCCCCCTCCGGCGCCGTCTCCCGCGCCCGGACACCCTCCACCACCACCAATGCCACCGATCGAGCTCGGTCGCTGCGAGTGCTTTTGCTACGCCGAGGACCTGACCATCGACGGTGCAATCGCCGAGATGAACTGGGACCCAATGGCAATGAACGCGATGGCAACCGTCCCCCAAGAGAACGCAGTCGTCTACAGTGCTTACGCCGTTGTTGGGCGCGGCGGAACCATCCATACGACCCCAAGTGCGTTTGTCTTTGGCGGAGGCACAATCAACGCATACCGACAGATGCCCGCACACGCCGCACGAGTGGCTCACATTGCAAACGGCTGGAAGGTACCAAGCTCAAACAGAGCTACCGCGGGCCTGGTGACGCCCACGGTGTTGGACGGGGCTCCAACGTATTCTGAATGCGCTACCGAGTGCGTCCGGTCGGCAACCACGGCAAACAAACGCTTCCAGTTGGCGTACGTGCAGTTTGACAGCGTGGCGCTGTCTTGCCAGTGCTTCACGGTCGACTCGCCTAGGCTTCCTTCGGACGCCGACGCAACAGAATGGATATTTGAACACACTGTTCGCGACACAACTCCAAGCACCGTCGACCTGTACATGGTGGCCCCGTCGCAACACCAGTACATCTACATGGAAGAGTCCTCCACCACCGTATACTTTGAGAGCGCGTTCTCTCAAGGGACAATCGTGACAACTCGCCCCCCGGACGCCACAAACTTTCAGGTTTCTGCAAGCCAGTGTGCCAGAAGCTGCACCAGTCTTCTCTCCACCAATCTGCGCGCGTTTTCATACCAAGTCGCCAGCACCGAATGCTCGTGCTTTGCCGTTCCAATATTGGACTCGTCGTACGACGCGCTCCTCCGAGCGGCGTCTGGGCTGGCGGAGTCGTCCACCACAATCTACATGGCGTCTGTGTGCGCCAACACCCATCCAGACACGCTACAGTCGTCGTTCGTGTGGGACAAGCAGACCGCAACCTGGTGCCCGGGTCGCGTGTCGGAAGACGGCATGGGTCTGTCCGCGATCAACGGCACTGTCTACAACGCAGCCGATTCCGATGACTACGGTGTAAAGTGCGGCGCGACCTGCGCCGGGGACTGTAGGTTTGCGGAGCTCATGGTGACCCCATGGGACGAGCTTGCAGGAGCGCTTCCGATCGATCCGCCCCCGCCCCCTAGTCCTCCGAGTCCGCCGCCAAACCCACCGCCGCCGCTCAACCCGTTCCCACCCGGTGCTCCCGAGGGAGCCAGCAATGTGTGGAGAACTTGGTTTCCAAGAGGGTCTGAGTTTCCCACCGACAGCAACGGCGACGGCGAGTTTGAGATCACTTGCGGGGTTCCATCCTGCGGCCGTTTGTTGAGCGTTTTTGAAGGCAGTGTGGATGCCGCAACCGTACTTGCACGACAGCTCGAGCTGGACAACACATTCCACGAAACGCTCTGCCCTTGGGAGTGCAAGCCGGTCGTGTTCAGCCATGAGCTATCTCCCGCCGAAAGAGCGTCCCTTGTCGCTGGGAGCGGCTTTGGGGGGTTTGTGTTACCCGGATCCGAGTCTGGCACAATGGGATTTTCGTCTTTTGAAAGGTCTAACGTATCGGGAGCAGTCGACCTGGCAGCCAATCACGCCGACCACCACGCCACTCGCAGCGACTGTAT
>Ga0115572_10003678_pt1 | contig 12058 bp, 6 predicted proteins | sample COGITO_mtgs_1206_FD_88681 | JGI IMG/M metagenome (GOLD analysis project Ga0115572, IMG submission 88681) | Pelagic marine microbial communities from North Sea - COGITO_mtgs_120607 | ecosystem: Environmental > Aquatic > Marine > Epipelagic | place: Germany:Helgoland, sampling site Kabeltonne... | reverse complement strand
TACTTGGATTATATGTTAATCCTGTATCTGTTTCTATACCTTGAGCACCAGTAGCTCCGTCTGTAAATGTAATAAATGTTGTTTCATCAGTAGAGTTATTAGCGGTTGCAGTAACTTGTGCAGAAACTCCGTTTGCTAACATATGAGCTTTTACATTTGCTCCTAAGTTTGTTCTATCAGAATCTGCTTCGGTATCAAGCTCTGCTATCGCATCGCTGACAGTTGAAGCAGTTGTTCCCATTGCTCCTGCAGTAATCGTACCGAGTTCTGCATCTATTTCATTTATCGCTACTACTAAGTTTTGGTCTGCTGTGGTTGTAAGACTTGTTCTTGTTCCAAGATCAGAGTCTAAGTTATTGATACCACCTACAACATCGCTGTCAGTACCTGATGTAGACATTAACGCTATATCACCTACCTTATTTACAAGGCTGTTAAATTCACTTGTAAATGAATCGATTCGTGTGTCTAGATTAACATAACTTTTGGCCATTTTAACTCTTCTCTAGTAGTTGTTTAAGCATTGATTTTATTTCACTTACTTCATTTTGCAATTCAACAAACTCTTTTTCTTTTGTATGTCTTTGTGCACGAGCTAATTTAGCTTTTGCAAATTCATTTCTATTTATATTTAAAATAGCACCGTTACTAGTGTCACGTACTAAGTTAGCATTTCCTTCAATCTTCTGATGAGCCATTATTTCTTCCCAAAATTTATTCAATTAGTTCAATGCAATAGTTCTAAGATCCCTGATACGTGGAATATCAGACGATGACGTTGATTCCATTATAATTTTTATTTGGTATTTGTCAAACTCTGAAAGTGTAGATGCAAAGTCTCCACCAATAGTAAATTCATACTCATGGAATTCGTTGAATGCTACATCATTTGGTTGTTGTACATCGACAGTTGCTTTAACAAAAGATTTTTCAAGAATATCTGAATCTGTACCGGTTGCAGCTGTTCTAAAGTATAGATCAAAATGTCCAGTAGTAGGTCTATGTCCAGCAAATAATACTTTTATTCCAGTCGCAGGGACTTCAAGAGCAACTGGTTTTGTAATATGTTTTGTAGCAGATGAACCATTAGCCGGATCAGTTTCAGCAACAAAATTCAGTGGTACATTAAAGTTAGTAGTAGCCGCAGAATCTTGTCTATCAATCTGATTACTAATTGCTAACATTTGTGTACGCTGTAAATCAATGACTGGTGTAGTAAAGTTTCCGACAGTATTATTTAAAGTTGCAGTAATAGTAGTAGATTCAGCACCACTTAAAAATGTAGTTTCATTTGAATCTGATGCAACTACATGAGGTACCTTAAATAATTTACTTTGTTGATTAACTAGAGAAACACCAGACGTAGTACCATACGGTGTTTCAGTACCAGCAAAAGATTTTGAAGTAGTAAATGCACCTGAATAGTCTATAGTTGTAATAGTCGGTTTCTTTTCTTGTATTTGTAGTTGAACCAGATCCATTCTATACTGTTGAGTAGCTGTTATAACTGAACCACCAAATGAAACGGCGCTATCCATTGCAGAATCTGCCTGAAATTTATAACCAGTAAAATCGACATCTGTAATTGTTCTGGTACCATTAATGCTACTTCCGAGAATACCATTATATGAAGTGGCAGCAGTTAATCCTTGAATATTTACTTTATCATTTACATGAAATCCATGATTTGGTTGTGTGACTTGTACATCAGAATCTGCTGCATCAGCACTCAATGGATTTAATCCAAGTAGTACACGTGGCGTAGATCCATCTCTGAATACAGCTGTACCAGAATTAGCAGAGAATGATGCACGATATATTTTAAATTTAATATCAGAATCAGGATCTTTTCTTTGAATAAATCCTGCTGCTGTAGGTAACATCATACCAGGAGCAAGATCTTTTATAACTCTCTCTTGAGTAGTACCAACTTTAAAATCACCTAGCTTAGCATGCCATACATTATATTCATTTTTGTCATTACTTTCAAGTGAAAATGAAAATGTACCTTGTGGAAGAAATACCGGTTCGTCAAAGAGAAATGTTGTTTCTGTTGCAGCCGTAGCACTTGCAGCACTTGACATTTCACTAGCAGTTTTAACTGATGTTGCAAGAAAGCCATCATCCATTCTCAAGTGTAAAGAGATCGGAAATACACTAGACACTGACTTAAAGTAAACTCCAATTTTAGTGACATATACGCCATATTGCTCTGATACAGTAAAAGTCTGTTTCAGCTGATCTACGAATTGTCCTAGAGCGGTTTGTCCCATATTTTATACTTTCTTATAATTAGTAATTGTTATCATTTAATAACCCATAGCACGATCACGTACACTTTCTGTACTAGAACCAGTATCCGCTGCATGACGGCCTTCGTTTCTATTCCGTTCTTGGTAACCTCTATGATCTCTTACACCAGGGCCCTGGTAATTATCGTTATCAGTATGAGTTCTACCGGTTTCAGCAGCATAATTACTTGAAGCAGAACCAACTTGAACTACTCGTGTTTCGAGTATATCTTGATCTATATCTCTTAATACACCAGCTGCTTCATATGTAAATTCTGCAATTGTTGTTGCACCACTTATATTAAATGCACTAATATCAAGTAACGTGAATTTTTTCTGGCCAGTTTTAAATTTAGTAGCACTTGTTCTTGGCAACAAGAAATATCCGGATATTGCACCATTACCATCTGTTACCATTTTAGTTGTTGCACCACCTAAATCAGCAGGATATGTAGTAGCCTCACTATAAATATTATCTACTTCAAGATATGCTGAACCTCTTGCAAGAGATCCCATTCTAACAAATGCACCTGTTCCTGCAGTTGTATTCATAAAGGTAGATACATTGATACCATCAAAGAATCCAAATACTTGTGTGTTTGGTCTCATACCAGTTACTTTAAACGATATAAGCCGTGATCTGATATATGGTATTGATATCGAACATAAAACCCTGGATGCTATCACTTCTCTTAAAGTACTCATTCCGCTTACAGAATAAGATTGACTTGTACGATTTTGATAACTTATTGTAGTATTACCGTTATTACTTTGGTATGTACCACCATTTACAACTCTATCGCCGATAATATCACCGGTTTTAAAGTTTGCAACTTGATCATCTGTTACCCCACTCCAATTGAAATCCCAATCTCCGAATGTCACGCCCTCAGCTAAATCAAATGATGCATCACCTTTTATAATCTTAGTAGCTACAACGTTATTTTCGTACCATGGATCACTAGCTGGCGACATAGTAATTGTACCTGTCATTCTTTCAGATCCATATGGATTTACTGGCGTTGATCTTGAAGCATTATCTTGTGTTTGATAAACAACTTCACTATAAGACAACATAACTTTATCGCCAGATAAAATTGTATTGCTTGAAGCTGCTGAATCGAAAACTAATCCAATTGGTCGACTTACAAATTTAGGTCGTAATTCATTCATAGCCGGATCAATAGCTGCTCTGTAATCAGAAAGAGTTGTATCAGATTGGAAATGGTTATTAAAGTTATCAGCTGTAATACCAGCCTTTAATCTAGTGTTACCAGCAGAATCAAAAACATCAAGGTTTGCTGTTTGTAATTCTAACATATTTAATGAGACAGATTCTTCTAACTGATCAAGACGTTTTTCAAGAGCTCCAATATCTCTCATTGTATATCTACGATTATCGATTTGTTCCACATAAAGATCATCGTCATCTAACATATATGGAAATAAATGTATACGTGCAAGTTTTAGAAATTTAGAATCGAGTGTTGGATATTCTGGCTCTTCTCCTGCAACCCCAAGTTCAATACCTCTTTTACCATCTGCACCTATAAAGGAAATAGCTTTTTGGCCAAGATAATGTTCTAAATCATATGTAAGCAAGTCGTTATTTTGTGGTAAAACATTAATATTAGAACCTGTTCCGGTATTGAAGTTTAGACCAGCGTCTGCCCGTGTGGGACGGAAATCTATGACATCTCTTAATTGAATAGTTTGACCATTCACTTGTCTGTGAGAAGGAATGTCTTCATAAGCAACTTGACCATCGTAAGAATTAACTGCAAAGAAGTCGCCGTTAACACCATGTGTAAAATGACGGAATGAAACGTTTACATTTCCGGACGGAGCAGTTTTTCCACCTTTAAGAATAAGTTTACCTATGTCATAGAAATTATCTCGTGCACCGTTATCAAGAATATATCTGTCAGAAATATCATTAGCTCCACCGACTGAAGATGCATCAGTAATACTTACAATATCAAAAATGTCTGCTTTGGCTAAATTAATTGAGCCATCACTTGCAGGAGTAAATGCTGCAGCTGCAGCTGTTGTTAATGTTTTAGCTTTGACAGTTGCTGCACCTTTTTGTGCATAAGCTACAAATGTATGTGCCTTACTTGCTGTTAAACCGGTGACTGCCATTGAACTAGCATCACCAGATGGTGTGAAAACAGCATTTGCATCAATTACGCCATCACTATCTGCTGTCGTAAACCATTGAGATGCATCATCCCAAACATAGCCACTTCCAAGAAGACTGGCTGCAGTCAAAGTAATCTCACCAGATCCATCTGCTGTTCCGGTCAGAATATGCTGTGCCGTAAATACGATATCAGATAAAGATTTTGCTCTATCTTTACTTAATGGAAAGAATAAATTGTTGTTTGTTTGATTTTGTAATAATGCAACATTACCACCGGCATTTGCAACGCCAGTATTTGTTATGTCAACATCACCGTAAATAATAGTAGATGTACCAATACTTCGTACCATTCCAAAGTTTTTAGTTGCAATCATTGCTATGTCAAAAAGATACAATCTGTAATTAGAACCATCTTTTTCAATTGATCTCACTCTTGCAGTTCCGATTGTATTACCACCATGAGTAATAGCATCTCTTAAATTAACTACGCCAAACGTAGCGATAGGCATAGCACCTACTAATGTTGTAATTTTTACAAAGTTACCGAATGAAATAGCTGAAGCAGTATTATTTAGTGTTTGAGTCGTTCTTGGTTTTAAAAATGATATAGAAGATGGTGCACCAAACCTAGATGCATATCCGTTCACATATGCAGTACCAGATGATATTTTCATATCTAGTTTAGTATCTGAATCGGCATTTGTCTCAAAATCAGTAATCATTCTTTGAACTGTGTAGCTACCACTTTCGTCTTTTGTTCTAGTCGCTAACAGGTCTTGTAGGCCAGAGGATGTGGCTGTCATACCCTCTTGCTTCGTAATTCTACCACTTTCTAGTTGAACGACCGGTACAAAATAATCACCGGCTGTAATATTAGTCTCGTCAATAAGAGTTAAACTAATTCGATATCTATCGGCACCTGGAGATGCAGTGTTTAATGTTGCACCACTATTATCAAATAAATCATTATCATCATCTGTTGTATAGATTTCTTCTGTTACAACAAAACCGATAATCGCATCTGGAGTACCCGTAAATTTAGAAACAACAAGTGATTGTTGTGCCGTAAATACAAAGTGGCCATCTATATAAAATTTACCAGAAGCTACTGTTAAGAGTGTACCAAAACCAATTGCAGGATTTAATGTTGTATTTGTAGTTTGAGATGTTAATACCGTACTATCTGTACCAGTAAAACTAAGGCCAGGAGTTGCCACAATACCTGCAGTAGTACCATCACCAGAACCGTTATCTGTATAGGTTACATAAAGAACCGCAGGATCTCCACCAGCAGCAACTTGTACTTTATCTACTCTGAACTTAATACCGGTTGTAGCTTCAGTAAATACAATTCCTTCAATACTTGTAGCAGTTGTAGGTAATGCATTTGTTGTTTGGTTTAATTTAATAAAATCTTTTTTGTTTTGAGCACTAAATCCACCGCCCGAAGCAGCAGAACCATGTCTAAACGAAAAATCTGAATTTGTTTTGAAATCAGACTGAATAATTGATTGAAGCTGATTGAGTTCACGTTGCTGTAAAGCTCTACCATTATTAAATAAGACTTTGTAATAGTTATCACTATCTCTAAAATCGTCTTTATAAGTATTTTCAAACGTTGTCTGTATTACTTGAGTAGCCATTGTAAATCCTTATATTTCGATGATAACTTTAATATCTTCGGTTTGATCGGCTGCTCTTGTAACAGCTGCTCTATTTTCTATGTACATTAGATCACCTGAGTATTTATCTACTTTCGGTTCGATGTATGCATCTGAATCTGCATCTGTACCAGCAGCTTGAGTAACGCCTGCTCCACCTGAAGTATCAGTCACGGCTTCAGCTTCTTGGAATTGAGTAAATCCAGTTGCTTCGGTTTGGTGATACCAAATTTCATCAGAATCTGTTTTATTTACAAAAGCTTTTGCACCAGAAGTAGTACCAGTCATAATAGTACGCTGTGTAAATGCTGATGATATTGTAGGCATTGCAAGTCTACGTAGTGCATTTCCGTCACTCGCAGTAAATGCATCTCCTGCAGAATCTGTTGGATTTCTAATAAGACCAATTTGCCTAAATGAGTTACCTACAATAAATTCACCGTCTTCTGTACCGACAGGTTTTGCATTGAACATAATTGCTCGTGCACGTAGGTCATCTGAAGGATCGGCTCCGAATCCGGCTTTAGGTCCAAAGATGACTGTACCAGTTGCACCTGATCCGCCACCGCCACTTAGAGCAATGCTTGCATAGTCATATCCTGTACCCATTTTAAGAGTACTTGCACTATCATCTATTGTGATTTTTACAATAGAACCACCACTTTGTACCGCACTTGCAGCTGCACCTGTTCCATTTCCGGTAATAGCAACAGTAGGATTAGAAGTATATCCTGTTCCAGCTGCATCTATACTGAATCCAACGATTTGTCTTCCAGCAATTGCAGCATTCTGTACTGCTAGTTGTTCTACGTCAGTTGCAGGAGAAGATCCGTCAGTTGCACCTTGTAATTTTACAGGAATAAAGTTAGCAGACTTAAAAGCAGCTGCGTCAAGTGTACCAATTGAATATAAGAATTTCCAAGCATAACCGTCAGCAGTTGTAAATGAAATATTTGTTGTACCAGATGGAGCGACTGTAGATGGCTGAGCTACACCGGCTGCATTTGTACCTTGGCGAAGACATACATAAACCTGATTTGATTCTATCATTGCATAGTAAGGAACAGTTGGATGAGCTACAACTGTATCACTATAAGCAGCATAAGTTGTACCAGAAGTCCAGTTGACACGTGGTATTACAAAGGAAAAGTTAGTAACTTCTTTGACACTTTGTAATCCATGTCTAAAATCACGCTGTTCTCTTTCTGTATTAACAGGACTAGGAGCAGCATCAGAATCATTCCAATCTTCGCTTCTTGATATACCGATATAATAACGTACTGCAGAAGAATCTGCATCGAGTTTAAAATCATCGATGAATCTTTTCTTCATTTCAGCTGTAATTGTTGCTACCATTTTATTTTCCTTAGATTACCCTGTAATTTACAATTAGTGTTGAATCATCATCCATTTGTGCACCTGTGAGATTAGTTATTGATACTTTAAATGATCCAGCTACAACAGTATGTATATTTAAACCAACTGCAATGCTAGCACTTGCCATTACAACTGATGTTGCAAGGACTTTATCATTTGTAACTACAATGTCTGCATGTATTGCATCGTCTGCTAAGTTAGCATTTAATGTAATAGTGTGTGATATTTTAGCATTATTTGATGTGATTGCGCCAGCGCTTGAAGCAATGTCAGAAGCAACTGCAGTATTACCAGCACTTGCATCTAGAATATTTAGTTCTGCTGCTGTAGCATCAACAGCTGCAAGTTTAGTAAAGTCTGCTTGTACAAGTCCAGATACGTTATCCAACAAGTTTAACTCTGCTGCAGTTGAAGTAACAGCAGTTGAACCGAGAGTTAACTGTCCATCAGGAACAATGAGACCTGCTGCACCATTAAAGATAAGATCATCTGCCGATGTATCCCAAGTCATATTAGCACTTGCAGTATCACCATATAAAATTACATCATAACCTTGATCGTTGGCTCCAATAGTAAGTGTAGCATCTATTTGCACTGCACCATCAATGTCTACAATATCTAAGTTAGTTGTACCATCAACATCTAAGTCTGTACCTACAAATAACTTCTTCGCAATACCAACGCCACCATCAACAATCAGTGCACCTGAAGTTGAACTTGTTGAGTCAGTAACGAGGTTTAAGTTAACAGCACCACTTGTATTAAGAGTCGTAACAGTTGCAGCTGCAGCTGCACCACTACCTAATATACCGTCTAGTGTTCCTGTGAATCCAGTACCGGTTACTTGTCCTGCAAAGTTAGCTGTTGTAGTTCCGGTTGCAACTCCCATAACAGTGGCATCAGCATCATTGACAATTGTTACATCGTTAGTTGAACCTTGACCAGTTAAGATTAAACCGAGTACTGAAGTATAACCTATTGCAGCATTATCGCCCGCAGCTGTGTCTCCATCTGGTTCAAAAGTTGCAGCTGTTGCAACTCCAGTTACATCAACAGATGCTAAAACTGAATTACCAGCAACATCGATTGCACCACTAATATCTAGTGTAGCTGCATCAAGTTCACCGCTTATTGTTAAATTTCTTATACCTGTATAATCTTTATTTGTATCTAATATAACTGCTTTTGAAGCAATAGCTGTACCGACTGCAGTTGCACCTAAATCTAAAGCATTAATTTCTCCTACAACTACTGTAGCTCCATCTAATATGTTTAATTCTTCTGGCGTAGATGAAATTGCTGTAGTACTTACTGCAGCTAATACTGGAAGTGTACCTGAAACGTTTGGTAAAGATATTGTCTTATCATTATCAGTTGGATCGATAATTGATAAAGTTGTTTCATGCGCATCAGCTGTAGCACCTTCAAATACAAGTGCATTTTGTGCATTAATTGTCTGGGTATTAACAGTAGTAGTTGTACCTGATACTGTAAGATTACCTGTCACTGTAAGATTATCACCTACAGTTACTTCAGATGTTGCGTGTCCGATAGTTGTTGCTAAACCACTTGTCTGTGCACCAATTTTAAGAGTAGCACCGTCACGTAAAGTTTGTTGACCTAAATCATACCAAGTAGAACCAGTCCATAAGAGTTCGGCATTATCATGCTGAGCTAAAACAATTGTAGTTCCTTGGGCGTACGTGGCCGGAGTAAGTGTTACTGCACCTGCACCGATATTAACAAACTTTTTAATTTGACCAGCAACTGTACCATTGATAAGCGATGCTGCAACTGCAGAACCTGCATTATGGACAGTAACCGGAATAACTGCAGAAGCAGCGACTGTTGTACCAGTAAGAGTTTCGGTAGTGTAATTAATTTTACTATTTAAATTAAGTGAACCTGTTCCTTTTGCTGCAAGAGACATTGTAACATTCGTATCACTACCAACAGCATTGAATGCAGGAGCAGCACCTGTTGCTGCGTTTGTTATTTCAACATGGTTAACAGCACTTGATGCTGTTTGAAATACGACTTGTTCATTACCATTTGCATCTGCTATAAAACCTGCATCTGCAAACTTAGGTGCAGTAAGTACAGGACTTGTAAGTGTTTTATTTAGAAGAGTTTCAGTAAATCCAACAAAAGAAAATGTATCGCTGTCTGTTAGTAATGGCAGATTAACTGTTCTGTCTGCAGCTAGATTAGGTGTAGCAAATATATATTGATGATCAGAATCAGCATCTTGAATTTGCGGAGTTGTAAGTACTGCATTTGCAAGTGTCTGTGCTCCACCTGTCAGCTGAACAATTCCTGTTTCATCTGGAAATGTAATAGTTCTGTCAGCAGTTGGATCTGTAAATGCTAAAGTAGTTTCATGTGCATCATCAGTCGCACCTTCAGCAATAATACTATTAGTACCAAATGACATTTTAGTAGTTGGTGTAACACTATCTCCACCTAGAATAGTATAAATTTCTGAAAAATTGGCATTAATCTTAGTACCAGCATTACGCATAGTATCGCCGGTATTATCGTTTGCCACTGTACCAGTATTTATTGTTTGTCTTGCCATTTTCTAACCTTTGATTTGTATCTATTTATACTCTTTTTTTATGCAGAATCAGTATAATATTTAAATTCATCAACATCCATTCTAATTTGAGTATTAGACATTCTAATATCGCCATCTCTATTTGTATCTGAATCTTGATCGAATGTTTCAGAACTAATTTCAGCAGCATTACCAAGATTTCCGTATGTATTTTGAATATAACCAAGACTTCCGAATTGATTAACACCGAATGCACCATAATCTGAATCAACAGTTGTAACAGCAGTGACCAAGCCTTTATCGAGTGTAAGAGTAACACTACCAGTAACTGCACCGTGATCAATCACAGCACCAAATGGTGCAACAAGATCTCTAAATCCACCTTCAGCCGAATCGTTAAACGATCTATTGAATACTCTGCCAAAGTCAACACGATATGCTCCACCTGGAGTTGAGCCATCTGAATCGTATGGTTTACTCGTAGTTCCGATAATACCAGAAAGATCTTGACGCGCAAATGGTGAAGCGCTAGCAGAACTTACAAATTGAGCAGCAACCTCATCTTCTGCAACACTGATTGGCATAAAATCAAAACTAATATCTGCATTTGCTGTTGATATTGCAACTTCTGCACCTACGTACATACCAGCTGGATGTGCAAATAGTTTATATAATTCTAACCAGTCAGATGAAGAAATACCTGATTTAATAAGTATTCCCCAGAATTGATATATTGTAGGATCAGTAATTCTTAATCCAGTTTCAGGACCAATATTATTACCAACTTTCATTACAAGATCTTTACCGTATATTATTTCTGGTACTTCGCCAAAAAACATTTTAAAGAATCGTTCGATACCAAACTTAGTACCTTTTGATCTATAAAAGTTATTTGAAAGTTCTGCACCAGTTCGGTTATCTAGAATACCTTCAACATAGTTTTGACCAAGTAAAAGTTCATCTTCTATAAATGTAATATTTGATTTAGCGGTTTGTGATATATCTCTGAGAGTAGGAATTGTATGTAGCTGATGACCAAAGTGACCATCACTATCTAGATTCTCATAGTACTTTTCAAATAATGTAATAAGTTTAGGATTATCTTCTCTAAACCATTCTGGTAATGCTTCTGCTATCTGATTTCCGGTGAAATCGAGCTCGCGTCTACCTATATCTGAAAGTGTTTTATCTGCCATTTTTAATAATCAGCTTCTGTAGCAACTGCAGTAAAGGTACTTGCGTCTGGATCGTAATTAATAATATTATTTCTTTCTGGAACAATTGCACTTTGATTTGCTGGAGTTGCAGATATTTTAATAAATGTTTCTCCACCAAGTAATCCATTCGGCGTAAATCCAACAATGCTAAGAATGCCGGTTGTTGTACTGTATGATCCGATATTATCTACAATAATTGTACCAGTACCAGATGCTACTATTTGAAGTTTAGTTGTTGCTACATTTGGAGCTTGCTCATTTACAATACGACATGTTTGACCATCAACTGTAAATGAATTACTTTTTACAACAAAATCAGCGTCAGTAGGAACTGCTTTTGCTGCCGGAATTGCAATAGTCGATGGAAAAGTAAGTGTGAATGAATTAGATACATTAAGTGTCGGAGTAATTCGTTGTTGCATACGTATAATAGCTCTACTTGAAAGAACAGCAGAACTCACTTCATCTACAAGTGTCAGAAGAGCAGACCGTCTAAATGATTTTTTAAATTTACCAGTATTTAAAGTAAAATAATCAGCAACAACTGTTTTAATAGAGGTAGTAATAGAATTAGTTGAAAGAGGAGTTAAATCTGGATTGATTTGATAAAATAAATCTGTTTCAATAAACGTATCAACCGGATCTGCAAACTCTATACTAAATGCTATCACAGCAAGTTGGTTTACAAGATTTTCAATAGAAGTTTTAGTTGATGCTTGAACAGCTGCGGTTACATCATCTTCAAAATCAATTGCCGAGAAGACTGTACCAAACTTAGGTTCAGGATTATCTTGTCCACCCCATGAACATAT
>Ga0115572_10003676_pt1 | contig 12066 bp, 12 predicted proteins | sample COGITO_mtgs_1206_FD_88681 | JGI IMG/M metagenome (GOLD analysis project Ga0115572, IMG submission 88681) | Pelagic marine microbial communities from North Sea - COGITO_mtgs_120607 | ecosystem: Environmental > Aquatic > Marine > Epipelagic | place: Germany:Helgoland, sampling site Kabeltonne... | reverse complement strand
CTCATGTCTTTAGTGATTGTCATCTGATGATATTCTGTTTGTGTAAATCTCACTTCACTCATTATTTTCGTCCTCCTTCACCATCGATAATAATATTTAGGCCAGTGTTAATAAAGATTTCGCAGTCATGGTCTACCCAATCTGCTCCTTCTACACCGCTATATCCATCTTCTTCAAATAGTTCTTCAAACTCAGAGAGCATTTCTTCTGTGACATTTTTAGAACCTTCAAACTGTAACCACACACCATCATCTAGGTAATCCATATCTAGACCTTCATAAATGCCAGGTTCACATACACCATTCTCACTATCTTCTTTAAGTTCGGCGAGTTGCTCTTCGGTAACTTCACCTACCCATTTACCCCATCGCCAACCTTGGTCCATAGTGATCCAATATTTTTCACCTTCAATTTCTTTATACCAAGTTTGGATTTCAGAAATAGATTTCTTATAGTTCGGTTCTACACTAACTTTAATCAATTTTTCTTCGCTCATGTTATCATCCTAGAGTAGTTGTTTGTTTTTTCAAATCTCATAATGTTAGTAAATTTATCTTGTAAGATATCACCCTTATGAGATATAACGAATGCATTGATGCCTTTGTCCATTGTATTTAGGATTTTAAGAAACTCTTCTGTTCCACTTGCATCTAGTGAACTATCGAATACTTCATCTAAAATAAGCAAGTTTGTGTTAGTTGAGTTTTTCATCTTTGCAATAGTACGCCAAGTAAACAGTAATGACAAATCAATACGCAACTTTTCACCTTCTGAAAATGATGCATAAGAAAACTCATCTCTGTGGCGTGACTTGATTGTTTCTTTGAATGAACCATCTAGGTTGAACTGAACAAAGAAGTCAAGTGCTTGGAGAAAGTGATTAACATAATGATTAATCACAGGTAGATACTGATTAATAATCTTTGTTTTGATACCAGTATCTTTCAATAGGTTTGCTGAGATTTCAGAATAATACCGCTGGTCGTTCAGTTCGTTCTTAGTGTCAGATACCTTACGTTCTTCATCACGCATTTCTGCTAGTTTTTGAACATGCTCATCTGCTTCAGGTAACGTAGCATTCGCAGTTTCAATCTCAGTATTCCATTCAGCAATGCTTCTGTTGTTTGTTTGAATACGCAAGTTTAAGTCATTGACTTCTCCTTGAAGAGTTTGAATTTCATCATGAACTGTTGTAATTTGTGCTAAACGACTGCGTACAGTCTCAAGTTCGCTTTTTAATTGAATTTGTGCTTTGTCGAGTTCTGCTAATTTATCCCTACGACTTTGAATTACATCATTCTTAAACTCTTGAGGAATGTCTTGTTTGCATGTTCCACACTCATCATTATCATTATAGAATGTAATATCATTTGCAACTTTTGTTGCGGTTCTCTTCATTTGGTCTTGGATTGATGTAAACTTTTGGTATCGTCTATCGTTACTTTTTTCATCTTCAATAGTTCCTCGTAGGTCTCGTATCCTGTCCAGTCTTCCTTGGATTTCTCTTTCGTAATCATGAATTGTGTTCTGCGCCGTGACAATGCGTTGTTTAATGTCTTCTGTCGATTTCTTGCGTTGTTCATCTATTCTCTCCAAGTAGTCTTCTTGCAGGTTGATTTTCTGTCGAACCACCGACAGGTTTCCTTCTGCATCTTTATACTCTTGTGCAACTTGCAATAGTTCACCGCGTAAGATATCATTCATTCTTGTGAAGATTTGAATGTCAAGTAAGTCTTCGATAATCTCTCTACGATGAGGTGCAGGAAGTTGCATAAAAGGAACGAAAGATGATGAACCAAGAACGACAATTTGCGTAAATGACTTATAGTTTAATTTGAGAATTTGCTTCTCTAAGAACTCCTGATAGTCTTTCGCCGCCGCATCTTGGTTCACCAAAACATTATTCTGATAGATTTCAAAGATAGTAGGTTTCATACCTCTGCGAATTTTATACTCCGATGAACCAATACTGAATTCAACTTCAACTAACGCATCTTTAAGATTGATGGAGTTAACTAACTGACCAACCTTAACTTTACGAAATGGTTTACCGAACAACGCAAAAGATAAAGCATCAATGAATGTAGACTTACCAGAACCATTAGTACCAACAACTAGTGTAGTTGGTGACTTACAGATGTCTACTTCTGTAAAAGCATTACCTGTTGATAGAATATTTCTCCATCTTACTTTTTCAAATTTAATCATACTACGTTATTACTCGCTTCCACATAAAGACGTTTCATGTCAGTCTTAATGCGTTGTTTATCTGCAGTTGTATCGACTTCATCAACGTAAGTATTCAACAAATCTAACGTATCATCTAGTTTCAAGTTCTTATCATCAACAAATGTCGCATCAAAGTCACTAAAGTCTTCAACTATTTTCAACTCATGAACCCCTACATTATACAACAAATCAACTACTTTGTCAAATACTTTCGCATTAATTTTGTTGATTACTACCACCTTTACATATTTGTCTTTAAAATCAGACGGATCAAAGTTCTCATATGACTTATCTCTATCGTTATATTCTAACTTTGCAAAGATTGTATAAGGGTTTTCTACGAATTCAATCTCTCTTGTTTCTGTGTCAAAGATGTGAAACCCTCTAGGATCACCATAGTCCGACCAGGTCATCTGATAAGGATTACCTAGATAAGTGATGTTGTCTTGTGTAGACTTATGATGAAAGTGACCGCTGAATGCACAGTCAAATTTCTTAAAGATACTTCTATCAAGTCCATGTTCAAAGTTTGTGAATCCTTTGTACATAGTGAAACCTTTTACTTCTAAGTGTCCCATCAGTACTTGAGCATCAGTTGTTTCAATCTTGTTCATAGTTCGCTCACGATTATCATCACAAATCCAAGGAACAAAAAGCATCTTACATCCATCAAACTCAACTTCAGTTGTTTCTGTGTGAATCCAAGGTTCATTCTCACCATCAAATCCAGTGAACAATGTATGCATACTATTCACTTCGTTTGTGTTCTTATAATATGTATCATGGTTACCAATGATGACATGCGTATCAACACCCATGCGTCCTAGTTTCCATACAAAGTCATGTCTAAACTTATGTAATGTTTTAAAGTTAATAAACTTACGTCTATCTGTGATATCACCTAAATGAATACAATTCTTAATATTATGTTTTTCTAGATAAGGAAAAAATACATCGTCATAAAATTTAAAAAAGTAATCATTAAATACATCACTATCATTTCGTGCGCCAAAATGTGTATCAGTTATTAATGCTATCTTCATATTCGCGGTTCCATTTATCAATCAAATCTTTATGTTTATAGTTTGCATCATCAGTAAACTTATGCATTTTAGGTCGTCTACCATAAGAGTTTAATAAATCTTTTGCCTTTGCAGGTCCTAGTAGACCTAATGCATAGAATATCTGATTGAAGTTATCACTACCAAAAATACGCCAACCCCAACCTTGGTCTTCTCCTAAGTCTTCACATAATAGCATACGATCCTCTATAATGTCAAGCATTTTCTTTAATTCTTCTGGTAAAAGTGAATTATGTACGTCTTCCCAGAATTTACTTGTCACTTCGCAGTTAACGTAGTGTAGTCTAATGAATAAGAACATATGATTGAACATCTGTTGTATCTTATCATTGTAACTTTCTTGTGATACTTCTGTAGTTGAATTTACATATTTACATAGTAGTTTTGCTTGTTGTAGTCCAACACCGATAGCAGTTGCTTCTAGAGGTTCAAAGAAATGAGATGATAGACCAATCAGAACTACATTCTTATTAAAAGTCTTCTTGTAGTATCCTGCTTCAAACTGAAATGTGCGACCAACATTAGGTTTGAAACCTAACTTTTCTTCAACTTCTTTTACAGCATCTTCATATGAAATATGCTTAGAACTGTATGCGTAACCATTACCCATTCTTGTTGATGTTGGGATACGCCACATCCATCCAGCAGACATCTTCTGTGCAGTAGTCATTACAGGATAGTTATCACCTTCATGCTCACACTGAAATGCAAATGCACTATCTACAAACAAATCCTTCTGCTTTGATATGTACTCAAATGCATCAATTTCTTTAGCAATAATTCGCTTAAATCCACTTGCATCAATGTATAAGTCTGCTTTATAGATATTACTTTCACTCTGAATATCTTCGACATGTCCATCTACATGATTTACTTCTGTGATGATATCATCATGTATCATAATACCACTCTCAGTGCAAATCTTTGTTAACCAAGCATTTAACTTCTGTGTATCAAAATGAAACTGATTTGGATAATCATCATTCTCATTCACTCGTTGTTCTAAATAATTTGGTGGAAGTAAGTCGAGAGGATCACAATCCATTGCCATCGCGGCGGCGGAATCAAAGTCAACGCCATCATCATTAGTATCAGTAACTAGTGAGTGTACATATGATGAATTATTTTGAACCCAATCTTTGAAGTGTACACCATATTTAAATGTAGCACCACACTGTTGAACTATATCTTTATGTGATGCATTCATTAACTTCATAAAATGATAAAAATGCTCTGTACTACTTTCACCCACACCGACAATACCGAGTTCAGATGAACCAACAACATATACATTTAGATTAGTTAAAGTCTTTTTTAAATATAATGCCGCGAATAGACCTGCGTTGCCGGCACCCAATACACAGATAGTTTTACGATTATCTTGCATTACTCCTCCATAAACTCATCTAATGCGCCTTTGCGCTCTTTTTTTGTTGTCTTCTCTTCGTCTGCAAACTCAAGTTCACGCTCATTACTATCTTTACGCACATAGTTATCTTGCAAGAAATCTAAGTATTGATTTGAATAGGCACTATCATCTCCATCTTGCGTGAACATAGTTTCATCGACCATCATGTTCTGCACCAGTCTTTGCTTCAGTTCCGTCTGTCTCTTTTCTTTTTGAATTCTACGCAAGAACGCATAGTAGATAATTTGTGTAAAATAAGCAAACGGATTCTTAGATTTTTCTGGATTGAAGTTGTGTAGATACATCAAGCAGTTTTCAATTCCATCGGAAATCATATCGTGCTTATATGTATAATTAATAAAATTAGGACGGTAAGATAGATGTTGTGCAATCTTTAAAAAGCACTCTCCTATGTATCGTGTTACTGCAGGTTTTTCTTTACCTTCTGCTTCTGCTTTATCAATGTCTAATTTATATTGTATTAGTGCTTCTAAGAACTCTTTGTTATTAACATAATGTTCTGGTTTTTTCTTAATTCTTGCGCCTGGCATAATATCTCCAATTATTAATGTTTTGTTGATTTTTGATGATTATAATAGTAATCTTCAATCTCTTCGTCTATGGATTCGGGTTCATCTAGTCCTAACTTCTTATTCAAGTCTCTAGCGATTTCACCCAACTTTTTTAATTTCATCACTTCATCTAATTCATCTTCACTATCCTCATCTAGTCTCTCATGTGGAGTAACCTTTAACTTTTGTATAGTTCGATTGTAGTGTATTATAACATCTTCTCTAGGGTTTGTCAAGGTAAGAATGTCTTTCTTTGAAATATGAAACACATCATCTTTCGAAAATGATTCCCAAGGAGCAAAAGTTGCGTTCTCGTATGCGCCTCGTCCATCATCAGAAGACATCCATCTGTGAATTAAAAGAGGATCAACTAATGTTGCGTATTCAACATCTTCTTTCACATCCAGTTTTGCTACAAGATTATCACCATTTTTTAACTTTACTAATTTTATCGGTAAACTCATATGCTCACTTTCGCGGTTTTGTATTTAAATTTTTCTTCGTTGTATTGCTTGATACGTTCTACTGCATGTTCTAGTGTATAATTTCGTCTGTTCTTCCAACTTAAATCATCCGCAATATCGTATAACTGTGCCGATGACTTGTTGTCACCCAATCTCAACCCACGCCCAATAGACTGAAGATTTCTAATTTTTGATTTACTTGGTGAAGCAAATATGATGTTATGAAGATTCCTAATATTAACACCAGTACTGAAAGTGCCATAAGATGCAACAATGATTGCGTCATTTTCTTTCTCAGTAATTGCTCTAATTTCTTCTCTAGTCTCTGCACTCACACCTCCATAAACAAAAAATACTTGGCGTTTATTTCCAACCTTTTCTTTAATCATATCATACAGTAATCGACCATGTTTATCTACATACTGAAATAGTAATAGAGTATTTCCTGTTTGGTCTACAGCGAGATTACGAATAAACTTATTTCTAGGATCGTGTGAACATATAAAGTCCATCTCTTCTTGATATGTATATTTCTTCACAGATTGTCTAATTTCATCAGGATAGTTCAACATAATACAACTAATGTCTAACTTAGCAAGACTACCTTCTTTCATCAATTCTTTCGATGTAGTAAAGCGTTGCACCGGACCGAATAGACCCTCTAGCATTAATGCATGTGTTTTAGACCCGTCTAGTGTGCCTGTCGTACCAAAGCGCAGATAAGCGTTCTCACACTTCTCTAGGAGCGTCTTTAATGATGTTGCTTTAAAGAGATGCGCTTCGTCTCCTATGACCATTGTGTAGTCTTTAAACCACGATTTAGGGAGTTTATAGACAGACTGCCAAGTAGTTATAACTATTTGCTTATCTGTATTTTTATCGTGTCCTGAATAGATTTTGTGACAGTTTGCATCGCTATCATAACCATAGTCTTTGAAGTCTTTATACATCTGTTCAACTAGAGATGTTGTAGGAACTACAATAAGAATACGTCCTGTTGTTGCCAATCTACACAGTCCATAAATGATAAGTGACTTACCTGATGCTGTAGGTGAAAGCATCGTAACTCTCTTTTTATTGATGCCATCGCGAATTGCGTCTACTTGATAGTTTCTTGGATTGAAAGGTAAGTTCAAATCTAGTAATGCTTTAACTACATCTTCTGTAGATATATCACTCGTTTTGAGAACGCTATCTTTACCTATAATTTTGTATTGTCTACTTTCACAGAATGTTTCTAAGTGCGAAACTAATCCAATGTATAGTTGTTTAGTCCACATATTAAACAATCTAATTTTACCATCCCACATCTTATTTCTAAATGTAGGCATAAATTCCGCACCAGGAACTTTAAACGTAAAGAATTCTGATAGTTCCATAAGAACACCAGCATCTTCACATTCTACAGTCATAAAGACTTCGTTCACTTTAGTTAGAATTATATTCATCCGTTATATCCACAAAACTCATATATGACGCACCACACACAGGACAAAGATAGTCTGGTGTTAGAGGTCCTTCTTTTTCTTCAAAGTATAGTTCTCCACAAATAGAACAGCGGTATACTTTCATTACATTACTCCATTAGTAAACTTGTGCCATTCGATTGCATTCTTGATATCCCATCCACGCGAGTTGATGCTACGAACAACATATTCTAAGAAGTTTACAACAGTTTCATAATATACAACTTTATCTTTCTTTTTGATTAAATCAAAGTCACCCTCTAGTTGTTCTTCCATTTCATTCTTTAGTGGTTTTGCGCCTAAGTACTGTTCCCAACCAAGTTCTTTTAATTCTTTCTCCGACAGTTCTCCGCGATAGTAACGCCATTTAAAGCGTCTAAGTTTTGCGTAATCGCTTTGTTCTTTTCGGAGATTAAGTTTGACTGTGCTTAGAATTGCAACATACTTAGCATGTAGATTTGGTACGTTCAATGCTTCTTTGCTAAGTTCGGTGTCATCGAATCCAGCATCTGCCGCCCACATTTGTTGTAATTTATCTAGTTCTACCATACATTCACCTCATAATTAAATAACATCATAACATAAAGTTATGTGTTTGTCAAGTTATAATTTCACAATTTCATAAAACGAGAAGGCAAAACTACAACTCGCGGTAATATAAGGCATTGAAGTATCTGTAATATCAAATTGTAGTGCTTCTAGTGAAGTAGGAAATAAATCTTTGAAACGTATCTCTACGTTAGCATTGTTGTTACTGTCAGTAATTGACATTGTAGCATCACTCATCGTAGGTGCAATAGGTTTAAGAGTTTGACTGCTTGCCGTAGGATGCGCCGCTTGCGAGTTGACGTATGTTTCATACTGTCTTGTATCAATGTCTCCTGAGACTGCAATCATCCAGTCTGCTAATGCTTTATAGTTTACCATATCTTCATCAACAAGAAAAGTAATTAATAAGTCGCCAAATTGTAAGGTGTCACCAGGAACTGGAGTATCTTTCACTCGCGAGAATTGGGTTGACTGACCCAGACTAATATTAGGAATGTTTGCGGTCTGACATGTAAATGCAACAGTAGGCAAACTTTGCATTGTAAATACAAACTGTGAAGGTGCTAGAAAGTTTAAATTACCTGCTACAGGATTACTTTCAACCCACGTTTGAATATTGATGTTTTTATCATATGCCATAGTAGTTTTCCTATTCGTTTATACTACTATTTATCCAAATAAAAAAGGGGACATTTAGTCCCCTCTGAGTATTACTTGTTCATTATGTACATTGTTACTTCAAATCCAAATCTCATTTCTGTATATGTTGGTTTAGTCCACATAATTTTCTCCATAAAAATCGTACTACTTGTTGTTTGCTGTAACTCTCAAGGTCTTTCTGTCGGCGATACTGCGTCCAAAGCATGACACCCTCCTCGTTAAAGTAGAGTGCGTTCCTTCGGTTATATTACCTACTTCCGTCTCATTTGAGATGAACGACAATTATGCAAAATGCATACTATTACTTATAAGATTAGAGTGATAAATTGACTAAGTATTATCATGAATTTATAATAAAAAAAAGGGTCCCGAAGGACCCTTTTCTCGTTTTTTGCTTTACAGCAATCTTACATAAGGTTAGTAACTTTAGTAAGTCTGTAGTAAGCGTTGCTATCAGCACTGATAGATGTGAATGGATTTGAGACAATACCGTAGCGTGTCTTGAAACCAATCTTAGGTTGGAATGTATTCTCACCAACTGCACGAACCATTTGTAACGGAACGTATGGGCAATAGAACAGACCAGCATCATATGCTGAAGTACCCTTATAACCTACACAGTAGAACTGTGAAGCATCAGAGTTGTTGCTTGAGTATGGATCAACGTAGACTTTAATCTTACCGTTAAGCACACCAGCAAAGGTGTTACCAGCGTCATCAACCTGGAGACCAGTTTGAAGTGCAGGTGCGTAATCAAGAACGCCTGCCATTGACAGAGCAGATGCAACATCACTTGAAGTGATGATGAAGTTACCCTTACCACGGCGAGTGTCTTGTGCGATTGTATTAGCATCGCGCTCGATTTGGAACAGAAGTCCCTTGAAACGCTCAACTGACCAACGACCGTTACTGTCAACGTCTAAGTCAAAAGTACCAGCAGATGCTACTGCGCCTGCTTGTGCGCCTGCTTTAGCAGATGTGTACACTGTACGAACTACTTCGCGGTTGATTTCAGCAAGAATTTCTGCAGACAAGATGTTTGCTAATTCTGTTTCAGCGTCAAGACCGTGAACTGCTTTCAAATCTTGTGCAAGTTCAAGAGTGTATTCTGCTTTCAATGCGCGGGTCTTAGCAGTAACGGTAGTCTTCTCAATTGAGAATGCCATTTCGTTGAACTGACCAGAGTTACCCATTGAGACAGCGCCATCACCAAGTGCTTCGCCATCGGCAGTTGCAGCACCAGTACCAGATGTATGAGTACCATCAACTGGATTTGAACCAGCGTGAGTACCAACACCAGAGAAGTCTGTGTCTGCTTCGTTGAAGAGTGCTTCAGTACCACCTTGGGTGCTGTAAGTAGACTTCATTGCAAAGATAAGACCAGTTGGAGCAGTCATAGGTTGCACACCACAAATGTCGTATGCGATAAGATTAGGCATTGCTCTACGAACAAGCGAAATCAGGATTGGGTCAAACTTAGCAACCCCACCACTGTCTGGCATAGCGCCAGCGGCGTTGGCAGGTGACGCTTCGTGGAGCATCCCATGCTCCTCTTTCATTGCTTTTTCTTGGTTCTCAAGAATTACAGTTGTGACTGCCTTCTTGTATGAATCCTGAATGCTAGGCATATCAGGATGCTCAAGAACAGGACCCCACTTCTGCTGAAGGTTTTCTGTTAAAAACATTTTTATATCTCCTTGTTTTTACTTTAAATAAATGTAACAGTATTATTTATACTATTACTTTGCCTTAAATGTTCTGGAGATTGCAGAAACATAGTCTTTCATCTCACCGGTTAGATTGACTGATTCAGAAATCTCTTCAACAGCAACCGCGTCCTCTTCGATAGTTTTGGCAACTTTTGGGAAGTAACTCTCAATAAGTGTTCCCAATTCTTCTTTGTACTGTTCTTCAGTGTCGAACTGTACGCTTTCTACTAGACCAGCAAACTTCTCTTTTTGAGTGTCAGTTAAGTCTTTAGTAGCATTTTCGATAGCAATTTGCTTCTTTGCTTCGTTGACGATTTTTGCAGTTTCAGCATTCTTTTGGATTTGCTCATTGAGTTTAGTCTCAAGTGCTTCGATTTTTGATTGCTGTTCTGCCATTACGTCATATTTGTCTTCTGGAACATCAATGTAATGCTCTTCGAATACTTTCTTCAATGAAACGATGAAATCTTCAGTGATTTCTGATTTAAGACCACGCTCAACTGCGAGTTCATTATCAGATGCCCACTGCTCAACAACATATGAAAGATAAGTGTCAACTTTCTCTGTCAAATCTTCTTGAATTTTAGCAACTTCTTCTTCCAATGCAACAGCAAATGTTTCATTGATATCTGCAACCGCACCATTAACTTTAGAAAGAACTGCCGCTTCAAAGATAGTCTTTGCTTTTGCTTGAGTATCTTCGTCAAGTGAAATTGCTTCAGCAAGGGCAGACATGTCATCAGCAATATCCAAATCTTCGGATTTGTATGATGCTTTTAACTTCTTCTTACCATGTGCCATTTCTTCGACTTCATCTTCATCTTCGTCTTCATCTTCGTCCTCATCTTCATCGTCTTCTTCTTTAGCGACTACTTTCTTGGACTCTTTCATTTCTTCTTCGTCATCTTCGTCTTCATCTTCGTCCTCTTCCTCATCAACTTTCTCGCCTTTTTTCTTAGCGATTGCTTTCTTGAGGGCAGGAGGAAGTTCGCCTTCAGTGACTTCTTCTTCTGCAATTACATCTTCATCTGCATCTTCGTCTTCTTTGACTTTCTGCATTTTCTCTTGTGGTTTTTCTCCACCTGGAGCAGATGCTTTTTTCTGTTTCTTACCGGCGTCTGGACCAGACTTTGTTTCTGGATCAGTTACAGCAGGACCTAAGTCTTCTGCGCCTTTAGGTGCCGCTTCAGCAATTGATGCTTCTAACAGTTCCTTAATTTTATCTTCTACTGACATTTGGATATCTCCTATTTGTTTGTCTATTATTTATAATTGTTGTTTAAAGTTTTGACAAGAAATTTTCGAATGCTTGCAATTTTGCTTCATCTAATTTACGCATAGATGCATTCTGAATTTCTTGCTTATATCTTTCGATATTCACTTCTTTGATGATGCCATTATCCCACACCCACTCTTTACCTTCCATGATGCCACTTACGAAAGCATCAGGTGCAGATGGGTCTGCAACAATGTCGGCGGCGGTTGCAAGATAAAAGTCACCTTGCACCTCTTGGACACCTGAACGACCCGCTTTAAGCGAACCCATGCCTCTAGAGGATACCCCCAATGTAGCGCCTTCATCCATCAAATTTTTAACAATCTTACCATATGGAGTATCCATAATCTTTGCTCTACCCATGACATTAGAACCATCCATTGATAATTCTGTAATCATGTGCGATACTCTTTCAAGATTGATTGTTGGACCATCAGGATGTCCCAACTCACCAAACGCACGTTTTCGGTCTATATTTTCTTTTGTGTATCTTTTTACTTCAGTTTCCATAACTGACTTAGGATACATACGACCGTTTCTATTCTTGAGGTCGGACTGCATGAATACGCCCTCAATGAAATATTGTTTTGCGCCACCCTTCTCTTCTACAAGAAAGTTAGCGTCTGAAATTTCTTCTCTAATCAGTTTCAT
>Ga0115572_10003672_pt1 | contig 12077 bp, 9 predicted proteins | sample COGITO_mtgs_1206_FD_88681 | JGI IMG/M metagenome (GOLD analysis project Ga0115572, IMG submission 88681) | Pelagic marine microbial communities from North Sea - COGITO_mtgs_120607 | ecosystem: Environmental > Aquatic > Marine > Epipelagic | place: Germany:Helgoland, sampling site Kabeltonne... | reverse complement strand
GTCGTCGCCGTCCCAGCTGTCGTTACGTTCTTTAATCAACGACTGCCAGTTCTCGGCTTCTGCTTCCGAGTTGTAGGGGCCGAGGGTGTTGGTTCCGAGCCCCCGTCCAGTGGCACGAACCGCACGCTTCCTGCTGAGGTCCCAGTACCACTGTTCGGGTTCACTCACGCTCATAGTCTGACACGCTCCGTACGCTGGGAGTATGTCAATGCCCGAACCGGTGACTCTTCGAGCCGAACGGATGGTGGCGGGGGGAGATGCCCTCGCACACCTCGCTGATGGCCGCGTGGCGTTTCTGACCGGTGCGCTGCCGGGCGAAGAGGTCGATGTCGCCATCCGCAACGATCGGAAGGATTTCGTCAAGGCAACAGTGACTGATGTGTTGGATCCATCGTCGGAACGCGTAGAGCCACCGTGCCCGCACCGGCGCGCCGGGTGCGGTGGCTGTGGGTGGATGCATTTCTTGCCTGGAGCCCAGTTCGCTGCCAAAGTCGAGATCGTTGCTGAATCGCTGCGCAGAGTCGGGCGGTTCGACGAAAACACCGTCGACTCGCTGATTCGAATGGGGGGCGCCGTCGACCCGTACGGGTATCGGACCACGGTTCGTCTTGTCGGACTGCCCGACGGCGGAGTCGGATTCCGTGAAGAGCGAAGCGACGAGGTCGTGCGTATCGACCACTGCCAGGTCGCGCATGAGAACCTGTCGCGTGTCGTGCGTGAAATCGATATTGCGCCCGGCGTCGAACTGACGCTGCGGACCTCAGCAGCAACCAACGGTGTCACGGCTCGGTGGACCCGCCCGGAGGATCGTCAGCGCCGCAATGAGAAGCGTCGGTCGAGCGCCGCTCCAGGTGAATCGGTGCGCGGGTTGCCCGCCGACGTGCACATTGGCGACCGAGCCTTCCTCATCGAGCGAATCGCCGGACGTAATTTACAGGTGTCAGCTGCGTCATTTTTCCAATCGGGTCCGGCTGGGGCCGAACTCCTAGTCGATGCCGTCGGCCGGGCGGCGCCGGAGTTGGTAACTGCGGATCACGCTGTCGATGCGTACGGCGGAGTTGGGCTGTTCGCTGCGACCGTGATGGATGCTGTGCGCCGGGTAACGCTCATTGAGTCGGCTCGTTCGTCGTGTTTCGATGCGCGGGAGAATTTGTCGAATCGTGCGGGAACCGGATCCAAGAGTGTTGAGATCGTCCGCAGTGACGTCGGTGACTGGAAGCCGGGTGAGGATGCCGATCCCATCGACGTCGTTGTCGCAGACCCTGCTCGGTCAGGGCTCGCCAAGCCCGGGACGGCCGCAATGGTGAGAATGAACGCCCCGGTTATCGCGCTGGTCAGCTGTGACCCGGTGTCGCTCGCCCGTGACGCCAGACTGTTGGCAGAGGCAGCGTATGCGATGGAGTCAATCGAGGTTCTTGACCTATTCCCCCAAACACCTCACGTCGAGTGCGTCACGCGGTTCGTGCGAATGTGATCGCAACGTGCGGACCATTTTCTCATCGGTCGTGAGAAAATGTCATCCGTATGAGCGAGCAGGACCGTAAAGAAGACGTGAAACAGGTCCTAAGCGAGATGTCCGACGGTGCTCTTGCCGTGGCCATCGGCAGATTCCAGCAGGACGCGTTGGCCGAGGCGTATCGGCGGCATGCCGGTGCAGTCTTCGGCTTAGCCCGCCGTCTTCTCACCGACCACGCTCGAGCAGAGGAAATTGTGCAAGAGGTATTTGTGCGTTTGTGGAACGAGCCTGACCGCTTTGATCCCGAACGTGGAACCATGCGCAGCTTCTTGCTTGCAAATGCCCATGGTCGAGCCGTTGATCTGATCCGGTCGGAGACGTCGCGTCGCCGCCGTGAGCAACGCGAATCATCGCTGACGGCCGACGCTGGGTACGACATCGCCCGCGAGGTTTGGGATCTAGCACTCGCCGGGCATGTTCGTGACGCATTGGAGGCATTGGAGGACGGTGAACGCTCGGCGATTGAACTCGCCTACTTCGGCGGCTTGACGTACCGAGAAGCCGCCCTAGAACTCGGTGAAGCCGAAGGAACTGTGAAGAGCAGGATTCGCACAGGACTCAAGAAACTGAGGCACGAGCTCGAGAATTCGGGGATTACCGTTGGATCGGGGGCGGAATGAGCGACAATATGACACACGTGGACGACCGAGGCGACGCTTATGACATTGACGATCTTCTCGGTGCGTATGCGCTTGATGCAGTCGATGACCATGAGCGGAGTCGTGTTGAGGATTACCTCGCCATCAACCCGAAGGCCGCTGAGGAGGTTCGTCAACACCGAGAGGTGGCCACGATGCTCGCCTTCACTGGCATGGATGCACCCGAAGGAATCTGGTCGAAGATTGAGAACGAGATTGAGTCGGCCGCACCTGAGCCGGGGCCGGAATTAGCCAAGGTCTTTGCGATGGAGCACCGAGAGTCAACGGCATCCGTCGTAGTCGAGAATCGTTTGCGTCGCTCCCAGCCATGGTTGCTCGGTGTTGCTGCAGCGTTGGCACTCGTCGTTGCTGGAGCAGTCATTGTCACGAACGTCGGCGTTGATAGCGGTGGCGATCCTCTTGCCGATGCGCTCGCTGCTGCCGAGGCGGATCGAGACTCGATTCGTACCGAACTTGTGGCCGACGGCATTGACGCCGTTGCAGTGGGTGTTATCGATCAAGATGGCCACGGATACCTTGACGCCACTGCATTGCCGCAGCTTGGAGCCGATCAGACCTACCAGCTGTGGGGCGTTTTGGCTGGGAACAGCGATGTCGTTTCACTCGGTATCCTGGGCAGCCAACCGGAGCTGGAAACGTTCTCGGTCGACAGTGAGGTTACGGCGCTCGCGGTGACCATTGAGCAATCTCCCGGCGTCATCAGCGACGGAAACCCTGACGGCGCCTTCGTCGGAACCTTCTGAAGCGCCCTCTACGCTGCGAAGCGTGATCGCCCCGCAGTGCTCGGACGAAGTTAAACGCGCTCTCGCCACAGGTAGCCCCGTGGTGGCGATGGAATCGACGATCTACTCAAACCTCGGTCTGCCGGCTCCGGCTAATGCCGAGGCTCTAGATCGCTGCATCGCCGCCGTGCGCAACGGCGGCGCCGTTCCTGCCGTGACCGCGATCCTTGACGGGGTGGTCCGGGTCGGGCTTGATCCGAATGAAAACGATCGCATCCTCGGTGGCGCACGCAAAGCCGCAGAGCGAGATATCCCCGTCGCAGTCGCCCAACAGTGGGATTTCGGTGCAACTACCGTGTCCGCCTCGGTGTCGATAGCAGCTGCAGTTGGCATTGCGGTATTTGCGACCGGCGGCCTCGGGGGAGTGCATCGTGGAGCTGAACTGACCGGTGACGTGTCGGCGGACCTCGACGCGTTGGCCACTCATCGGGTCGTCTCGGTTTCAGCGGGAGCCAAGGCGTTCCTCGATTTGCCGCGGACGCTTGAGTACCTCGAAACAGCGGGCGTGCCGGTGCTCGGCTGGCAACATGATTGGTTCCCGGCCTTTTACACCAGGTCATCAGGACTTCCTGTCGCGCACCGCGTCGAGACGGCTGCCGAAGTAGCGCGGGTCCATGCCAACAGGACCCGCGTCGATTCGGGACTCCTCGTCACCGTGCCGATCCCTGAAGCCGACGAATTGGATCCGGTCAAACTTGACCAAGTGCTGGACGAGGCACTCGGCGAGTGCGCGCGCAGCGGCGTCGTCGGAGCTGCAGTCACCCCGTTTGTGCTGGCCCGCATCGCTGCGGCCACCAACGGGCAGAGCATCCCGGCCAACCTTGCGTTGGCCGAAAACAATGCCGGAGTTGCTGCCGAAATCGCGGTCGCAATCGCTGCCGGTTAAGTACCGTGCTTCCGGGGAGCTAGCACGTAGACAGCGGGCGCGACGTGCGCGATGGCGCCGACCCACGCGACATTGCCGACGTCAACGCTGCAAACGTGGCCGTTTCGAACTTTCGCTGACAAGGCGTTCAATTTTTGCTGCGAGCTTGTCAAGGTAGGCGTGGCGCCGGTTCGTTTGGTAGTTGTCGATGCCGTAGAAGGCGAGCCAGTGGGTGCGGGCGAGTGGGTGGCACATTGAGCGCAGACTGCGGAAAATCGTGCGCTTGCCGCCCTCACCCTGGAGTGAGTTGACCAGCTTCGATGACCCGTGGGATGTGACGGCCACGAGTTGACGGACGTTGCGTAACGTGGGCCGGAGCCGATTGGCCCCCTCAGGGAGTTCCCATGCGACCCCCGCGGCCCACACGCGATCGATCCAGCCTTTCAGCATGGCGGGCTGGCCAGACCACCAGGTCGGATAGACGAGAATGAGCGTGTCGCACCACCGCAGATCGTCGGCGTGCTGTTGCAGTTCATCGGCGACGCCCGGTTGGGAATGGGTACGGTGTTCCTCAGCGGAGAGTTCGGGTACGAACTTTTCCCGATAGAGATCGTGCACACGGATGTCGGCGCCAGCGGCCCGTACGCCGACCTTCACCTGGTCGAAAGCTGCACGGATGAATCCATCGGGACGCGGGTGACAGAAGATCACCAGCACGCGGCGTGGTGAGTTTTGCGTTCGGCGGATCATCGGAGCTCGCTCATGGCTCGTTCGACGTGCGCCGCGAATTCGGCGCGTTCGGCTTCAGTCGTCGTGTCGATGGCGTACATGCCGTGCCATCGCCGTGATGTTCGGAGACCACACGAGACCCGAAGTGCGCGCATCAGCGTGCGGCGACCGTTGTCGTTGACCGCCCGCACGTACCAGCGTGGCGAGCCGTAGGTGGAGATGCCGATTAGGTGACGGATGTTCGTTAGCCCCGGCCGGACTTTCCCTGAACGTTCATCGAAGTGGAAACCCACACCCGGCACTAGTACTCGTTCCAGCCACCCCTTCAAGATTGCGGGGAGCCCACTCCACCATGTTGGATAGACGAACACGAGCGTATCGATAGCGCGGACGAGGTCGGCGTGGTGTTGGACGAGGGGATCGAGGATTGGCGACTGACCATGGTACGCCGCGCGCTCAGCGGTCGACATCGCCGCGCGGAAGTCGATCGCATGGAGGTCGATCAGCTCAACGTCGTGACCACCTGCGATCAGGCCGCCCGTGGCGCGTCGAGCAATTTCATGCGCAAAGCTGTCGCGGTTTGGGTGGGCGAGAATGACGGCGACTCGCATTAGTCGACAACGTCAGTCGCGCAGGCCGGGAGGCGAGTTGAGTTGCGAAGTGTTCGAGCCTGAATGGTGGCAACGCTCACCAGAAGCAGCGCGAACATTGAGTTCGACAGGGAGTTGCTCAACGAGTTGGCGATCACGCTGCCGATCACGGCGCTGATCACTCCACCAACCCCGATTGCGGTGCCGACACGTAAGTCGACGTTGCGGTTGACCCGATTGCGTATCGTGCCGACGATTGCCGATGGCACGATCACGGCGACAGAGGTGCCCTTTGCGATGACGGGCGGCATCGAGAATAAAACCACCAGGGCAGGGACCATAACGACGCCACCGCCAATGCCGAGCAGTCCTGAGAGCGTGCCGGTGACGAAGCCGATGGCGATGAAGGCCATGCCGCCGAGGAAGGTGAGCTCGTCGCGGCCGATCGCCTCGGTGGGCACGAGTAGTCTGGCTGCGGTGATCAGGATCACCACAATGAAGATGATCGTCAGTGGCTTCTTCGGAACGATTTGTAGTAGGTGGGTCCCTACGAGTGCGCCGCAGACCGCGCCCCCGGCCAGAAATGCTGCAACTATCCAGTCGACGTTGCCACTCGTCGAGTAGACCGCAAGGCTGGCGAGTGACACCGGAATGGTGGCAGCGAGCGATGTGCCGTGTGCGAGCCGCCGATCCATCGACAACATTGTCAGCAGAGCGGGGACGATGACGATGCCGCCGCCGATTCCAAAAAGACCGCTGAACAGACCTGCCCCCGCCCCGATGACTAGCCCCTCCCAGGGCAACATCGACGAGCCGGAGCGGTGGTCGCTCGTGACGGTGTTTGGCACTTTGTTACTTTAGCGATCGACGAACGGCTCAGGTCAGCGACGATCATGACGAGGGCGCAATGGTGCGCACGACATGGCGCAGGGATAAGCCGTTGACGATTCGGGCAGCGCACTTCAACACGTCGGTTCTTGGTTCCGGGGGAGGTGGCATCGAGCTGTCGTAAAGATTGTTTGGGGCTGTCCCCGGGGCAATCGGTCTTGCTTGGTTACCCTGTCGAACGTGGCAGCGCCAGCAAATCAGACCGGGGGAACAGGGGCCGACTTCGGTGCAAACTCCTGGCTCGTCGAGGAGATGTACGAGCAGTTCGTGCGGGACCCCGACTCGGTAGGTGATCAGTGGCGGGAGTTCTTTGCCGACTATACGGCAACCGCCCCCTCGGTTGCTGCTGCCGCCGCGTCGTCTGCGGCGGTCCGCGCTATCGCAACGGCGCACAGGGCGCCAACCGAAGCTGATGACATGCTTTCCGTGCCGCCTAGCGACGTTCACTCGGCGGCTCCTGGATCGGCGCCTGCAGTCAAGCCGGCCGCCGTTCCTGTCGATCTCGGCAATCCGATACGCGGGGCCGGCGCGGCGATTGTGCGCAACATGGAGGCGAGCCTCAACGTTCCGACAGCGACCAGTTTCCGCAACGTGCCAGCAAAGCTGCTCGAGGTGAATCGCAAAGTCATCAATGGGTTTCGAGCCCGTTCCGGCCGGAGCAAGATCAGTTTCACACACCTGATCGGGTGGGCGGTGGTGCGTGCAATTGCCGACGCCGTCCCAGCGATGAAGAACGGCTACCAGGCGGACGATGATGGCAAGCCACTGCTTATCGTCAATGATCACGTCAACATGGCGCTTGCCGTTGACGTCGAGAAGCCCGATGGCAGCCGCACCCTACTCACGCCGATCATTCGCGATGCCGACACTCTCGACTTCGCAGGCTTTCTGGCGTCGTATGACGAACTGATTCGCAAGGTCAAGAACAATCAGCTGGCCGTTGCGGACTTCATGGGGGCGAACGTGTCGCTCACCAACCCCGGCACGATCGGCACGGTGCAGTCGGTGCCGCGGTTGATGCCGGGCCAAGGATTGATCGTCGGTGTCGGGTCGATCGACTTTCCGGCCGAGTACGAGGGGGCTGACCGTTCGAGCCTCGCTCACATGGGTCTGAGTAAGACGGTCACTGTTACCTCCACGTACGACCACCGAATCATCCAGGGCGCAGAGTCGGGTTTGTTCTTGAAACGGGTGAAGGAGTCACTGCTTGGCGAGCATGATTTCTACGACGACGTCTTCCACAGCCTGGACCTTCCCTATGAGGCTGTGAAGTGGCGGCCCGATGCGAATCCGATCAACAAGGAAGATGCCATGCTGCGCAAGCAGATGGCCGTTGCGAAGCTGATTCGCGTGCATCGTGTACGTGGTCACCGCATCGCCGACCTCGACCCGTTGCGGTGGACTGAACCCCACACACCGAAAGAACTTGATCCAGCCACGTACGGGCTAACGATCTGGGATCTCGACCGCGAGTTTCTTACCGACGGAGTCGGCGGGACCGACAAATTGACCCTCGGGAACCTTCTCGGTGTCCTGCGGGACGCGTACTGCCGTACGGTCGGTGTCGAGTACATGCATATTCAGAACACGGACGAGCAGAAGTGGGTGCAGGATCGGGTCGAGGCCGCGCACCGTGAATTCCACATCGATGACAAGCGTCGCATCCTTGAGCGTCTGAACGCCGCTGAGTCTTTCGAGAAGTTCCTGGCCACAAAGTACGTCGGTACTAAGCGCTTCGGCATCGAGGGTGCAGAGGCAGCTATCCCGATCCTGGACACGATTCTGGGCAGCGCTGCCGACGATGGGCTCGCTTCGGCGGTGCTCGGCATGGCCCATCGCGGCCGTCTGAACGTGTTGTCGAACATCATGGGGAAAAGCTATGCGGCGATCTTCTCAGAGTTCGAGGGCCACCTTGACCCGACGTCAGTCCAAGGGTCGGGCGACGTCAAGTATCACCTCGGATCCAAGGGAAAGTACGTCAGTCCGGCGGGTGCCGACATCGCGGTCGAGCTTGCAGCGAATCCGAGTCACCTGGAGACCGTCGACCCAATCGTGATGGGAATGGTCCGTGCCAAGCAGGACCGGATCGACCCCCCTGGCTCGTTTCCGGTCTTGCCGCTCCTGATCCACGGAGACGCTGCATTCTCCGGACAAGGTGTCGTGGCCGAGTGCCTTGCAATGAGTGACACTGGTGGCTACCGCATTGGCGGGACGATCCACTTGATCATTAACAATCAGATCGGCTTCACCACCGCTCCGGGCAATGCGCGTTCGTCGCCGTACTGCTCTGACGTCGCAAAGACCGTTCAGGCGCCGATCTTTCATGTGAACGCCGACGATCCAGAAGCGTGTGTCCGGGTTGCCCAGCTTGCTTGGGAGTATCGTCAAACGTTCAACAAAGACGTCGTGATCGACATGGTGTGCTACCGCCGCCACGGTCACAATGAGGGTGACGATCCCAGCTACACCCAACCGCTGATGTACAAGGCAATTGCTGACCGACGCAGTGTCCGAAAGCTTTACGTCGAGTCGCTCGTCAAGCGCGGAGACATCACTCTCGACGAGGCAGAACAGGCGCTCACCGACTTCCACGACAAGCTGCAGGTTGCGCTCGACGAGACGCGCTCGCAGGCGCCAACCGAAATGATCGTGCCGCGACCGCCGTCACCGCTCGGGGTGCTGCCGCAGATTCCAACCGGCATCGACCGGGGTCAACTCGACGACATTTTCGCTCAACTGACCGACTATCCAGAGGGATTCACAGTCCACCCCAAGTTGGCGAAGCAGTTCAACCTGCGGGCGAAGATGTACGAGTCCGGCGAGATCGACTGGGCGCTGGGTGAAGCCCTAGCAATCGGCTCGTTGGTGCTCGAAGGTCGAGACGTGCGCTACTACGGCGAGGACACTCGTCGCGGTACGTTCAGCCATCGTCACGCTGCTCTGATCGACTTCGAGACCGGAGACGCCTTCGTGCCACTCGACAATCTCGACGGTGTCGACGACGCACGTTTCTGGATTTTCGACTCGCTTCTTTCGGAGTACGCGGCGCTCGGCTTCGAATACGGCTATAGCCACTCCAACAAGGATGCCCTTGTGGTCTGGGAGGCGCAGTTTGGCGACTTCATCAATGGAGCGCAGATCATCATCGACCAGTACATCGTCGCTGCCGAAGACAAATGGGGACAACAGAACGGCGTCGTGCTCCTGCTGCCGCATGGCTACGAGGGGCAGGGTCCTGAGCACAGCTCGGCCCGCATTGAGCGATTCCTCACGCTCGCCGCCGAGGACAACATGCAGATCGTCAACACGACGACGGCGGCCAACTTTTTCCACCTCCTTCGTCGTCAGGTGCATCAAGAACGCCAGACGCCGTTGATCGTGTTCACCCCCAAGTCGGGGCTGCGAATGAAGCAGACCCGCTCGTCGATCGACGAGCTGACCACGGGCTCTTTCCGGGAGGTGCTCGATGATCCAGCTGACCTCGATCCCGAGTCGGTTACTCGCATTGTGTTTTGTTCGGGCAAAATCGCGTGGGACGCAATTTCGGCTCGCGATCAGCGTGCCGAACCGGTGGCGATTGTGCGGATCGAGCAGCTGTATCCGATGCCGACCGATCAGATGCTCGAGATCCTGAAGAAGTACCCGAACGCAAAGGAGCTCCGCTGGCTCCAGGAGGAGCCCGAGAACATGGGTGCCTGGAACTTCGTCGAGCATCACACGTGGCGAATTAAGGATCAGGGATACGACTTACGCCACATCGCGCGGGTCGAATCAGGGAGTCCAGCAACTGGTTCGAAAATCATTCACGACCAGGAACTGGCGGAACTGATGGACAGAATCTTCGAGCATTCCGAGGAATGACACCGGTAAGCGCGTTGCGCTGATCCCCTGGGCGCGCTGCTCACCGCAGGTCAAGGTTGAGCGCAGCGGCGAGATCGTCGATGGCCTCGTCCGCTGATACCACTTTGATGGTGCGCATGCCCATTGCCCGAGCGGGCTTCAGATTGATGCCGAGGTCATCGAGGAACACGCACTGTTCCGGGCGCACCCCGGCCAACTCGCATGCAATGTCGTAGAAGCGTGTCTCGGGTTTGCGCACGCCAACCTTGCTCGACTCGATGACGTGATCGAATTTGGCCATGACCTCGGTAACGAGTGGGTGTGCGGGCCCTGATCGGTCGTCGGAGACGACGTTGTTGGTAAGGCAAGCGGTGATCAGCCCTGCGGCGATCACGCGGTCAAGAGCGACGATCATTTCCGGCCGGACGTCGCCCGAGAGTAGGGAGAGGACATCTGCCCCGGAGACCCGGTGGCCACGTCTTGACGATTCGTGGGCGAACACCTCGTCGAACTCTGCGGGCGTGATGTCGTTGCGTTCGAGACGGGCCCACGCGTTCGTGTCGGAATCTGTAGCGTTCACTGAGCGAATGAAGTCGCGTGGGAGGCCGTTGGCAAGCTCGTAGTGATTGAATGCCTCAAATGGGCTCGTGAGGATCACCCCGCCAAAGTCCCAGAATACGGCGTGGACGGAGGTATCGATCATCATGGCGATCATACGAGTGCGAGCTTTCGCAGGAGGCATCAGTGCTTCATCGCACGCGACCGTTTACGATCGATCAGATTGTTCGGCCCGTGCGTCACGCAGGTCCGAACCCGGTGACCAAAGCATGTCTGCTCGGCGCCGTTTACAAGACAGGAAGTGGCAATCGGGATGACTACCAAGCAGGGGCCTGAACACATCGTGGTCGACGGTTCCAACCTTGCAACTGAAGGCCGGTCGCTGCCGAGCCTTGCCCAGCTGAGCGAGGCAGTCGGAAGCTTCATGGAGGAGCATCCGGATGCGGCTATTACCGTCGTTGTCGACGCAACGTTTGGCCACCGAATCGACAAGCGCGAGGTGCCAGAGTTTGAGGCTGGCATCTCGAACAACGAACTGGTCGCGCCGCCGGCCGGCGCCGTTGGGCGGGGCGACGCATTCGTGCTCGGCATCGCCGACAAGGCCAACGCCTCGGTGCTGTCCAACGATTCGTTCCAGGAATTTCACGGTGAATACACCTGGCTCTTCGACGAGGGTCGTCTCATCGGCGGCAAACCCGTTCCTCACGTTGGATGGGTGTGGGTCGAGCGAGTTCCCGTTCGAGGACCGGTTAGTCGGAAGGCGACCCGAGGTTCCGGCAGTGGAGGCCGACGCTCATCGGGTGGACGTTCGAGGCGGGGATCGCCACATGACGAGAGCTCGGTGCGCACTGGGAGCAAGGAGGCGTCGGGTCCGATGCCGACGCCCACCTCGCCGCCACCGGGTCGGGTTTCGCCGAGCGATGATGCCGCTACGTCGACTCCGAAGCGATCGGCGAAAAGGGCATCGAAAGAATTGAGTCGGGTGTCGACAGCGTCCTCCAAGACCGTGCCGAAGGGAGGCGACCCCGTGAACGAGTTGATGCCGTTCCTTGAGTTCGTTGAGCATCATCCGATCGGGACAAGTGTCAACGGTACTGTTGACTCATATTCGTCGCATGGCGCCTATATCATCATCGGTGACAGCGACGTGCGCGGTTACGTTCCGCTGCGGCTGATGGCGGATCCAGCGCCCCGAAGTGCCAAGAGCGTGATGAAGGTGGGGGAGTCGGTGACTGTCGTGGTGGTCAGCTTCGCCCCGACTCGCCGCAGCATCGACTGCGCAGTGCCTGACCAGGCGGCGTCTGCGATTGCTGAGGCTGGGGCCGAACTCGTCGACGGCGAGCCGACACCGACTGCGCTACCACGGTCTGCCACCAAGCGGCCTGCCGCGAAGAAAGCGGCTGTGGCCGAGAAGACGCCTACTAAAAAAACGCCTACTAAAAAAACGGTCACGAAGAAGACGGTGGCCAAGAAAAAGGCCGTTGCGAAGAAGACGGTGGCCAAGAAAGATGCCGTTGCGAAGAAGACGGTGGCCAAGAAAGATGCCGTTGCGAAGAAGACGGTGGCCAAGAAGGATGCCGTTGCGAAGAAGACGGTGGCCAAGAAAGATGCCGTTGCGAAGAAGACGGTGGCCAAGAACGAGGCCGTTGC
>Ga0115572_10003663_pt1 | contig 12087 bp, 8 predicted proteins | sample COGITO_mtgs_1206_FD_88681 | JGI IMG/M metagenome (GOLD analysis project Ga0115572, IMG submission 88681) | Pelagic marine microbial communities from North Sea - COGITO_mtgs_120607 | ecosystem: Environmental > Aquatic > Marine > Epipelagic | place: Germany:Helgoland, sampling site Kabeltonne... | reverse complement strand
TGTCGCATTGCGATAGCTGCGCCCCGATGGGCCTTTTTTGCCCGCTTTACCGTTACCTGATTGATCTGCCATGTCTGCTTATCGCCAAACTTGCCGGATTTTACAACCGCCAATTCACAAGCCTCAGTTTCTGTCCCTTTCGACATTGGTCAAACCCCCGCCAATCTGGCACTGCAAAAGGGCCAGTTTTGCCGCGATAATTTGGGCTAGCAGTGCTGACCATTTCGGATAGACTACCCCTTATGACAAACCCGATCTATTTTGACCAAATCTGCCCGAATTTGCCAATCGCTGATCCAGCCAATCAGGCTGTTCGCGATGATTTTGCGGCGATATTCAAACAGAAATGGCCGGAAAACACACTTTCCCAAAGCGGCTATGAGCCAGATGATCTGGCGGCAATGCTGGTGACAAGCCAATATCTTCAAAGGCTTGCTTTGCGCCATGGCGACGATGTCGGCCCTTGCCTGAACGGCCAAGCAGCAAGCCGGATTGATATTGCAAGAACCCATTTTATCACGTCAATGCAATCGGCTGGTGACGAGAAAGCCGCTTTACAGGCAATCCGTATCTGGCGTGAAAGAACCGCGCTTGCGGTGGCCCTATCCGATCTTGCCGGACGCAAAGACATGCCACAACAAATGCAATGGCTAAGCGAGGCAGCGCAAACCGTCTTGTCGCAAACGATCCAATATCTGTTCCGCCAAGCTGCACAACGCGGCAAGATAAAGGGTTTTGATTCGGATTTATCAGGATGCGGCTGGACCGTTCTTGCGCTTGGCAAATTAGGTGCTGGTGAACTCAATTTTTCATCCGATATTGATTTAATCATGCTTCATGACACGCAAAACGCGCCGTTTGACAATCGAGATGCTGTTCAGCCTTTTTTTGTCGCCATGACGCGGGATCTGATCCGTCTTCTTGGCAGCGCCACAAGTGACGGCATTGGCTGGCGTGTGGATTTGCGTCTTCGGCCCGACCCGGGCGCAACCGCGGTTAGCATCGATCTGACCGCAGCGATCAGCTATTATGAATCAATTGCCCGCACATGGGAACGCGCCGCCTTTATTCGCGCGCAGCCGGTGGCAGGCGATCTTGCGCTTGGCGCCAGCTTTCTTGAGCAAATACAGCCCTTTATATGGCGAAAAACGCTTGATTACACGGTGATGGAAGACATGAAGACCATGCTTCGCCGTCCACCGCAGGGTAATGGCTGGCGCGGCTATAACCTAAAGACCGGCAAAAATGGCATTCGGCAAATCGAGTTTTTCACGCATGTGCTGCAACTTGTTGCTGGCGGACGGGATGAAAAGCTGCGGCATCGCAACAGCCTTGCCGCGCTTGATGCGCTTGCCGCCGCCAAATGGATTACAAATGAACAAGCGGCCGCGCTTGGCACCGCCTATCACCAGCTGCGCCGCATCGAACACAGACTGCAAATGATTGCCGATAACCAGACCCATAGCCTGCCGCGTGGCGACGAAGATTTGGAAAAATTCGCCCATTTCATGGGGCATCCAACCACCATTGATTTCTGCAATCGATTAGACAGTTTGCTTGATCAGGTTGGCGCGAACGCAAAGCATGATTTGCTAAACCCCGCCGATAGCGGCATGACCACGACAGATGGCATGACCACAACAGATGGCATGACCGACATTCTGCTTGATGATTATGATGCGCTTGTTGGGTGGCTTGGTAATCACGGTTTTGAACGACCTAAAATCATTGCTGATACGCTGTCTGGCTGGATGGCGGGGCGCATTTCGGCAACGCGCAGTGAACGCGCGCGCGCGCTGCTAAACCGGTTAATGCCCGATATCTTAATGTCCTTTACCGCCGCTGATGCCCCTGATGATAAATTTGCCGCACTTGCTCAATTTATCGAAGGACTGCCAGCAAGCGTTCAGATTTTCTCGCTTCTTGATTATAACCGGCATCTAACCCGCCTTTTATGCGATATTCTGTTGCTATCGCCGCAACTTGGCAATCATTTACGCCAATATCCAATGCTGTTTGATCTATTGCTCTATCAAAGCTTCTTCAAACCATTACCCGATGCAACCACGATGACCGCGCAATTGCAGCAAATTTGTGATGGACGCAATGTTGAGGACGCGCTTGACCAGATCAAGATAAAGGCACGCGAATGGAAATTTCAGGTCGAAATCCAAGCCCTGAGCCAGACCATTGACAGCACAACCCTTGTAACCGGCCTTAGCGCGATTGCAACAGCTACGGTCAGTCTGATCCTTGATCTGGCACGCGCCGATATGACCCGCCGCCATGGCCAAATTGATGGCAGCGTGACGATCCTTGCGCTTGGCAGGCTTGGCACTGGGCAAATGACCGTCAGTTCTGATCTTGATCTTTTATTCATTTATGACGCGCCTGATACGGCGCTATCTGCCGGCAAGCGTCAAATAAATGCGCCGACCTATTTTGCCAGGCTTGCCCAAACGATGGTCAGCTGGCTTAGCACCGCAACCGCCGAAGGGGTGCTTTATCCGGTTGATTTGCGCTTGCGCCCCGAAGGTGAAGCTGGCGCCATCGCCACATCGCTTAATCGGCTGGAAACCTATTTTGCGGGTGATGCATGGATATGGGAAAAACTCGCCCTTGCCAAAGCGCGGCCGATTGCCGGTGACGCCGATTTAACCGAAAAATTGCATGTGGCGATTCACGCCATCGTTAATCAGCCACATGATCATAGCCTAATCGGGCCAGCCATTGATAAAATGCTGGTGCGGATCCGCAAAGTCCGCAAAGCCAAATCAAAATGGCATTTACGCGCCCGCGATGGTGGCCTTGTCGAGCTTGATCTGCTGATCCAAGGCATGCGGCTTCAGCATGGCGATCTGTTTGAACAAACCGGACAGCCAATATCAGCCATTCTGGCACAATTGAAAACCAGCGGTAAAATCAACGCTAATCACGCTGACGATCTGCAAGATGCTGATAGGCTGTTCAGCGAAATCCATCAATGTCTGCGCTTGACCTTTGGCAATGCCGCCACGGTACCTGATCAGCTGCCACCACCATTGCAACAATTCATGCTTGCCCGAATGGATCTTGCAGACGAACAGCAACTCACCTTGTTATTGGAAACGACATTAGAAACTGTCTTTGCCATTTTAAACCATTATCTGGCAAATGATCCGGCCATTTCAGCATGAAGCAACAACAATGTTGTTAAAACGACTGCCAAGCAACGCTTTTGGAACAGACTTTACATGCTTGTAAGATTTATCAAACCCCATGCAGTTAGCGCGTTATGTGACGCCGTACCCTGTGACTGCTGGCAGGGTTTGCCATATGTTCAACCACAGCGAAGCAACGTCATATTACGTTTGAAAGGCGTGCCTCATGCTACGGGCCATCATATCAACATGGACTTTGTTTTTTGGTCTTTTGCTCATTTCTGCGGGCAATGGCTTGCAGGTGGTTCTGCTTGGCACCCGCGCGCCCGAAGCCGGGTTTAGCAATATTGCGACCGGTATTGTTATGTCGGGATATTTTGCCGGTATTTTTGCCGGTTCGATCATTGTTCCTCATATTTTAGCCCGCGTTGGCCATGTTCGGGTTTTTGGCGCCATGTCTGCCATCGCTTCGGCAGCGGTCTTGCTGCATGTGGTGTTTCTTGACCCATTCGGTTGGACCGGTATGCGCTTTGCCAGCGGCTTTAGCTTTGCTGGCATGTATATTGTCTGCGAAAGCTGGTTAAATGAAAAAGCCACGAATGAAACTCGCGGCCAGCTTTTATCACTTTATATGATCACCAATATGGCGGGCATGGCGGCTGGACAATTGATGATTTCACTTGGCGAAACAGGTGGCGCCGGATTGTTTTTATTGGCATCGGTTATGGTGTCGATTGCGGTTGTCCCCATTTTGATTACAGCCAGCGCAGCGCCAAGCTTTGAAGCCCCCGAACGCATTAGTTTCCGCCGCTTGGTTCAGGTTTCACCCTTGGCCGTTGTCGGCATGGTATTTGTCGGGATCGTGATCTCGATGGTGTTTGGCATGGGCGCTGTCTATGGGCGCAATATCGGACTGGACAACACCCAGGTCGGCTATTTCATGACCTCAATTACCCTTGGCACCTTGGCGCTTCAATATCCGGTTGGTCGCCTTTCCGATAAATTTGACCGACGGGTTGTTATTTTTGGCGCGACGGTCATTGGCGGCATTGCGATTGGCATCGCCAGCCTTTTTGGTGCTGACCAATTTATCCTGCTTTTGATCATGATGTTGATTTTTGGCGGGCTGGTCTTTTCGCTTTATTCGCTTTTCATCGCCCATGCGAATGACTATTTGGCGCCAAGCCAGATGGTGGCCATGTCGTCAGGCCTGTTGATGGTAAATGGCGCCGGTGCGGTGATCGGATCACCACTTGCCGCATCCGTGATCGAAGTTGTTGGCACCCGCGGATTCATGCCAACGATTGCCGGATTTTTGTTCTTATTGGCGGGATTTGTCCTGTACCGAATGAAAATGCGCAGCGCGGTTCCGGCCGAAGCGCAAGGCGTGTTTGTTGCCATTCCTGACGCATCGTCCGGCGTTGCGGTGAATTTGAGCCCTGAGGTGGAATGGGTGATGGATCAGGATGAAGAGGATGAAGAAAATGATCCGTTCAAAAACAACCCTTATGTCAATTAGGTTTGATGGTTTCCAAAAGACCTGACAAATCCAGCATATCTGGCACGAGGGCAGCAATTAATGGCCTTTCACGTCAGTCGCGCCCTTCACTTATCACCGGTGCCTTTTTGCTGCCCTTGCAAAATAGCTGCGCCCCATGATTTCAGGCCATCCATTTAGCGGGTTGGTCTTTGCCAGCCTTGGTCAGCCTTGGTCAGCCTTGGTCAGCCTTGGCCGCCAAACCGACAAATGACAGTTCTTCTTTGTTTAAAAGGTCAATAATATTAAGATTGCTAATGAAATTTTTTCTAAAACTCCTTCATTGCAGTATTTTTCTGTTCATCATTGGGTTTGGCAGCATCCACGCTCCTAAAGCCACGGCAAATGATGGGCAATTTCCCGATAATTTTGCCATTTCAGGAAACGTAACAATCACCCGCGTTAGCGATGGTGACTCGCTTAGAAGTGGCAAATTGCGAATCCGGCTTTTTGGCATTGATGCGCCTGAGACGAAACAACAATGCACCGATGCAGATGGGGCTAAATGGGCCTGCGGCGCAGCAGCACAAAAGGCGCTTGAGGCATTGGTGGCAAGCGCACCTCATTTGCAATGTGATTTGATTGATGTTGATCGCTATGGCCGCGTTGTGATGCGGTGTTTTGCCGGAAAAACCGATCTTGGCGCGGCGCTTGTCCGCGCCGGGCTGGCGCTGGCCTATCGGCAATATTCGGCCAGCTATAGCGCCGATGAAGATAGTGCCAAAACCGCCAAATTGGGCATGTGGGCAGGCGCATTTACTGCGCCATGGGCGTGGCGCCGATCGCAATAGCTGCTAATGCGTAACGGCCCGAAAAGCGTAAATAAAATGGGAAATCAACCAAGCCGCATGGCTGGTGAGGATTGGGGCTGGTGAGAATTGGGTTTTTAAAAAATCCCAAGCTCGCGCAGTTCTGCGGCCAATTCGGCAGGCATATCACTGGCATCACCTGCACCGATATCAGGCGGCGCATCCTTCACTTCAAGATATCGCCAGCCCTGAAAAATACGCATTTTTGTTGGGGCGACTTGAATGATTTCAGGTGACAGCACAATGCCGCAGGCCGGTGTACCATCGGCGCGTTGCGCCTCGGCAAGGTCAATAATGGCCTGACGCGCGGTTACCACCCCCTTGATGATCCAATAGATCGACCCCCCATCAAGCAGCTCTTCGGCGCGGCGCGGCCGGTTGCGCGTGACATGAACCAATCTGCCACCTTGCGCCAGGCGAAGCGCCTGCCAATCACGAAGATTATCGAGCGATTGTGAGCCAACTGATAATTTTTTCAAATGAACCGTCATGAAAACACCAAAATTCGAATCCCGTCATATCGGTATGATTTACCTGTTGACGACAGAACCGTAATTACCTCCTCGATCTTTTTGACCCCGCCTACATCAAATAGAGTGCGGCAAGCCCAAGGAACACAAAAAACCCGACAACATCCGTTATCGTTGTCACAAAAACGCTTGATGCCACCGCCGGATCGATCCCAGCGCGAAGCAGGCCGATCGGCACCAAGGTTCCGCTAAGCCCCGCAATCAGCAAATTGGCAAGCATAGCAACCGCCATCACTGCGGCAATTTCCGGATCACCAAACCAGACAAAAGACACAACGGCGGCTAAAACCGCAAAAAGCAGTCCATTCAGCAATGCCACGAACCCTTCGCGAATAACAAAATTGCGCGTCGAGACTGCATCTAATTGACGCAAGGCAATCGCCCGCACCGCAACGGTCACCGTCTGGGTACCCGCATTGCCGCCCATTGACGCAACAATTGGCATCAGCACCGCCAAGGCAACCAATTGTTCGATGGTCGCATCAAACACCCCGATCACGACCGACGCCAAAATCGCCGTTAGCAAATTGACCAAAAGCCAAGTTGTCCGCCCCTGCAAGGTTTCACGGATACTCGATCGCAAACTGGCCTCGCCAACACCGGCAAGCGCCATCAAATCTTCTTCAGCTTCTTCATCGATAACATCAATCACATCATCAATGGTGATCATGCCGACAAGCCGATCGCCAAGATCGACAACACCGGCACTCACCATGCCATAGCGCCGAAACAGAATCGCCACTTCTTCTTGATCCATATCAACCGGAATCGACCGGAAGTCAGATTCCATAATTTCGGAAATACGACGCGGGCGCTGCGCACATAAAAGTTTACTAAGCGGCACCTCGCCAAGAGGTTTGCGTGCCGGATCAACAACAAAGATCAGATAGAAATCATCGGTTGCCGATTTGCCACCCCGCAGATAGTCAATTGTCTGGCCAACCGTCCAAAAAGACGGCACCGTGACAATTTCACGCTGCATAAGACGACCCGCCGAATCTTCAGGAAAAGACAGGCCTTCTTCGACAAGAACCCGGTCTTCGGCCGAAAGCGCCGCCAAAACATCAGCAAGCGCATCTTCTTCAAGCTCTTCGATAATATCAATGGCATCATCAGTTGACAGATCATGCAGCTGGCGCGCCAAGGCCTTTGCGCCCATCACTTCGACAATGGCTTCACGCGTGTTTTCATCAAGATAAGTCAGCGTTTCCGCATCAAGATGATCGCCAAGAAACCTTACGAGTGACGCCGCTGTCCGCGCTGGCATGCGTTCCAAAAGATCGGCTTGATCAGCCGGGTGAAGCGGCGCAACAAGCGTGCGAAGACGGCGAACAGCGCCCGCCTGAACAGCATCAATAATTGCCGTTTCAACCTTTGGCGTCAGGCCATAAAGCGCCGCAAGCCGGTCACTGCCGTCATCCTTGCGATCAATCTGTTCATTGTCATGCATCATTGCTTCCACGCCATCTTCGTGACCGTTAGATCAGATTTCACCGCATCTATGCCCGCACCGGCCTTCATCAAATCTCATGCGACACGCTAGCAGATCGCGGGTGGTTTTAAAACAACACATGGCACTAAACCGAGGCAAATTTTGCTTGGTAATTTTATTTCAAAAAGCCAAAATCGCCGTTTTTGTAATAATATTTCAAACAAATCCGGCCATTGCCATCGGCATGAACAGACGCATCGGTTCGCAAAACCAATGATATTTCGGAAGAAAAGATATTTGCAGGTTATTTATTGTTTGTGCCTTTGACACCAAGGTCATAAAGACCGATCCGGCGCATCGGCCCATCAAAGCGCAATTCATGGCCAATGGGCGGATGCGCTCTTTGGGTGCAATCCATTCGCTCGCAAACTGAGCAGCCAACACCAATCTGGTCAAGCCGCGCCGATTTGGAAATATCAATCTGATCCGCATAAATCATATCGCGGGCATGATGCAATTCACAACCAAGAGTGACGGCAAATTCCGGCGATTGCGCCAAGGTTGGCGACCATAATGGTGGCGCGGTGCGGGCAAGCATGAAATATTTCTGCCCATTTGGTAATTCGGCCGCTTGTGCCAAAATCTTTTCCGGTGTCCGAAAGGCTTTGTGCATCGTCCATTTCGGGCAGGTGCCACCATGTGTGGCAAATTGCATGCCGGCCGCGGCAAGCCGTTTGGAAATATTCCCAGCATCATCAACCCGAATGAAGAAAAACGGGATACCACGCGCATTCGGCGCATTCAATGTGGTGAGGCGGTGACAGACCTGTTCAAAGCTGCAACCAAACCGGCGCCCCAATAGGTCAAGATCATAGCGAAGGCTTTTTGCTGAATCGAGAAAGGCCGAATAGGGCATCATAACGGCACCGGCAAAATAACCGGCAAGGGTGATTTTCAACAAGGATTGCGCCTGCGCATCCTGAACCGCCTGATCTTGGCAGATTTTGTCCAAGGCCGCTTGCTGGCTAAGAAGCGCGATTTGAATCAAAAGATGAAACTGTCGTTGCGGGCGACGCAACGCCTCACTTAGCAAAATCTCGCGGCGATGTAGATCATAGCGCCGAAGCTGGTTTTGCATCACCTCTACCGGCATGATCCTAACGCGAAGGCCAAGCGTGTCTTTCACATGGGCGGCAAGGCTGGCAAGCGTATTATCGCCCGTCAGGCCAAAATCACTAATCGATTCAATTTTGGCCGTACGGCGCAATTCATCTGCCGCTTCTTCAAGAAGGGGAAAGTAATTATTCGCCTGCTGCAATGTAGCGCGCACCTTTTCAACAGGGTTGCTCATCTGCCGAATGCCGCCATCACCCGCGGTCGCCTCTAATTCATCACGCACTTTGCGATAGGCCTGAAACAGCGTAACCAAGCCGCGCGCCGCACCTGGCGCAGCGGTGATCATGTCCTGAATTTCGCGGCGTGGCACCTGCTCATCTGCCAACAATGGATCGGCAAAAATTTCAGACATGCCCGTTGAAAGGCTAGCCGCGTCATCTTCGGCAAAATCTTTGAGATCAATATCAAAGCTATTGCCAAGGCGAAGAAGCAATCCAACGGTCAAAGGGCGCTGATTATGCTCTAAAAGATTTAAATAAGAGGGGCTGATCTCCAGCGTTTCCGCCATCGCTGTTTGCGATAGGCCAATAGATTTGCGAAACCGCCGCAATTTATGCCCGACAAGAATTTTTTCCTGCATCGCGTCATTTCCTCCACTTAGCCGCTGGCTCAGCTTTACCTGAGTTTTCAGCATAACCTGTAAATAGAAAATGTAAATATTTTACAATTTTCAAATTTGCTTTTTTTTCCTTGCCTGAAGTCCCGCAAAAAAGGCACAACAAAGATGCAGGTCAGACGCATCAACAGCAGGAGATCTGCACGAATTTAGACGACGATTTATAGAGCTTTGCGATATAGGCCGCGGCGAACAAAGCCAGCTTGGGGGAGTTTGTTTGGTTTGCCAATCCTATCCGCAAATCAGGGTCGGTCAGGACTTTATGTCTTGTCCGGCCCTTTTTTATGCAGGCTATGTCGGGCGGCAAAACGCCATTGGCTAGATGGTCAATCTTGCGCAACAATCAAAACCAGATCGGCAAGGTTGGTGCCGGTTGCCCCAACCATCAATAGCTGATCATGCGCTTTGAGATAATCATAGCTGTTATGTGATAACAGCGCGGCCCGAGCCGCCGCATGATCAAAATCTTGTGACGCGGCAATAATACCGCCAGCCGCATCGGTTGGCCCATCGCGGCCATCGGTGCCGCCAGCCAGAATCACCCATTGTTTTGGCGCATTTGATCCGGCAGCTGTCATTGCCGACGCAAAGGCAAGCGCCAATTCTTGCGATCGCCCCCCTTTGCCGGGATTATTCATATCAAGCGTCACCGTTGTTTCGCCGCCAGTCACCAATGCATAGGGCTTACCAGCATTATGCTGGCGCTGGCTTATAACCTGCGCCGCCAGATGCACCGCCATCTGGCTTGCTTCGCCGTCAAGGGCTGGCGCATCGAGAAAATGCATATCGGGCATGGCTTGGCGGATATAGTCTGCTGCCGCATCACGGCATTGCGCATTGCTTGCCAGAATCTTGGTTTGCACCCTATCAAAAACCGGATCACCCGATCGCACTGGCCCGTCTGCCGTCCCATTTCGGATTGCCTGCAAATGCGGCATCACAAAATCCAGCCGATCAAGACCATGTTTTTGAATCAGCGCAAACGCATCATCAAGCGGCACCGGATCGGCAACAGCAGGGCCGCTGGCGATTGATTCCGGCAAATCACCCGGTACATCCGATAACAGAAATTGCGTTACCTTGGCGGGTGCTGCCAAACGCGCCAACCGGCCGCCTTTTAGCCGTGAAAATAACCGCCGGACGACATTCATTGCGTGAATATCAAGACCGCTTGCCAGCAATGCATCATTCAGCGCGATTTTTTCGGCAAGGCTGATGCCGCTTGATGGTGCTGGCAACAAGGCCGAGCCGCCACCACTGATCAGCAACAGCAAATGATCGGTCTGACCAAGGGATTTGACCAGATTTTCAACCGCAATCGCCGCGGTTAGACCGCGCTCATCGGGAACCGGATGCGCACAGGCAAAACATTCAAAACCATCAATCTGCCGGTGATTTTCATCGGTGGTGATGACAAGACCCGAACCATCATAGCCACCGTTGCGAACCGCCATTGCCATCGCGCCAGCCGCCTTGCCAAGCGCAATAACCGCCGTTGGTTGCCGGTTAATCGACATATAGGCCGATCGGGTGATGCGATCAGGCTGTCCAGCGGCTAGCGCCGCAGCAAAGCTTTTGCGAACCAAAGCTTCGCTTGAAGCGTCAAAATTCATTCGATCCACCTCAAACAGGGTCAATCAAAGGCTGGCCAGCAAAAAAGGCACGCGCATTTTCGACAACCTTTAGCCCCATCGCCGTTCGCGTTTCGATTGTTGCCGACCCCAGATGCGGCAATAAAACGGTATTTGGCGCAGCTAGTAATGCCGGATCAATGACCGGCTCACCTTGAAACACATCCAGCCCAGCCCCGCCAATGCGTCTGGCCGACAGCGCCACCGCCAAAGCAGCTTCATCAACAACATCACCACGCGCCGTATTAATGACATAGGCATCCGGCTTCATCATCGCCAACCGGTCAGCATTCAAAATATGAAATGTATCGGCACTTGCCGCGCAATGAAGCGACAGACAATCAGCCATCTGGCAAACGCTCTCAACATCGTCAAGCTGGCGTGCTGGATAGGCTGATATATCGCCAATCCGCGACCGGTTATAAAACACAATTTTCATGCCAAAGCCCAATGCCGCCCGCTGCGCCACCGCTTTGCCAATGCGCCCCATACCGATAATACCAAGCGTTTTGCCCTGCAAGGCACGCCCCATTAAATGGGTTGGCCGCCAACCGTGCCAATCGCCTGCCCGTAATTCGCGTTCACCCTCACCAGCACGGCGCGACAGCATCAAAATCAGCGTCATGGCAAGATCAGCAGTGGCATCAGTTAAAACACCGGGCGTGTTGCTAACCGCGATATTGGCCCTAGAAGCGGCACCAAGATCAATATGATTAACGCCAACACCAAAATTGGCGATCAACCGCCCTTTACCATTGGCACCGGCCGTAATGATATCGGCTCCAATCTTGTCAGACACAGTTGGCGCAATGGCATCATGGCTGGCAAAACCGGCGGCCATCTCGGCGGCAGAAAGCGGCGTATCGGTCATATTGAAAGTTGGTACAAAATACTGGGAAAGCGCAGCTTCAGCATCGGCTGGCCAGCGGCGCGTCACGAAAATACTGGGTTTGCCAGTACAAGATTGATCTGTCTTTGTCATGTCCATATTCTGCGCAGAAACAAACGGAAAATACAGCCCTTTTTGATCGCGCATGATGCATTTAGAAAGGTTTTTCTAATATAATGAATGGCGCCCGCATCAAAAAAGGGGCGCCCCGTTCGAGACACCCCTTTTTGATGTTTTTCAATCGTCAGGCTAGCGCATTAGCCCGGGATTTTGCCCGAAATACCATCGACGTAATAATCAAGCGTTTGGAACAGCTCACCGTCATTC
>Ga0115572_10003651_pt1 | contig 12113 bp, 9 predicted proteins | sample COGITO_mtgs_1206_FD_88681 | JGI IMG/M metagenome (GOLD analysis project Ga0115572, IMG submission 88681) | Pelagic marine microbial communities from North Sea - COGITO_mtgs_120607 | ecosystem: Environmental > Aquatic > Marine > Epipelagic | place: Germany:Helgoland, sampling site Kabeltonne... | reverse complement strand
TTGACTAAAATTTCTGGGGAATTTGATTTCACAAGCTCTTCTCAAGCAGAGAATTTTAAGAAAATGTTCCTTACTATCCCTGATGATGTAAGAGTAATTTTAATAAAATTAGCAGATAGGCTTCATAATATGAGAACTCTAGACTCAATGAAAGAGAGTAAAAAGCTCAAAATTGCTTCCGAAACTTCTTACCTGTATGCACCCCTTGCTCATAGATTAGGACTTTTTTCAATTAAAACTGAGCTCGAAGATTTATCTTTTAAATTCACCAATCCCAATGAATATTTATCTATTACTAAAAAACTTCAAAAAACAAAGGCTGTAAGAGAAAGATTTATTCAAAAATTTTCTACGCCAATTAAAAAAGAATTGGACCAACAAGGTTTTAAATACCAACTAAAAGCAAGAACTAAGGGTATTCCATCAATTTATAGAAAGACCCAAGAAAAAGGAGTTGACTTTGAAGAAATATTTGATGTATTTGCTCTACGAATTATACTTGAGTCTAATGATGAAAAAGCAGACTGTTGGAAAGTATATAGTATTGTCACCGATTATTATATTCCTAATCCTGAGAGATTGAGAGATTGGATTTCTTATCCAAAGCAAAATGGTTATGAATCCTTACATACTACCGTAATGAGTCCAACTGGTAAATGGGTGGAAGTGCAGATAAGAACCGAAAGAATGGATGTAGTTGCAGAAAAAGGATTGGCTGCCCACTGGAAATACAAAGAGCAAACGGAAAACGACACAAGACTCGATAAATGGATTTCTGACATAAGAGGAATAATGGAAAATAAGAGTAGAAATACAACAGAGTTCCTAGATGAGTTTAAAAACAACCTGTACAGCGACGAAATATATGTCTTTACTCCTAAGGGAGATCTTTTTCCTCTTCCATTAAAATCAACAGCTTTAGATTTTGCTTTCTCAGTCCATTCTGATGTAGGTGCAAAATGTATTGGAGCAAAAGTGAATAGCAAATTAGTTCCTTTAAGTTATGTCTTAAAAAGTGGAGATCAAATTGAAATTCTAACATCCAAAAATCAAATTCCAAAAGAAGGGTGGCTGGAATTTGTCATTACTTCAAAAGCCAAGTATAAAATAAAACAATGCTTAAAAGAAGAAAGAAAAAAAATTGCAGCAAATGGAAAAGAAATTTTAAATAGAAAGTTAAAAAACTTAAAAATTAATAACTCAGAAAATAATTTAAAACTCATTTTAAAATACTACGAATACGAAGAACATACGGAGTTTTATTATCAAATAGCCAATAACAATATTGATTTAACAAAGATTAAAAAAATTAATCAAAAAGGAGGAGAACTTTATATAAGCTCCTCAATAACTAAAAGTATTAAAACTACCTTTGAATCCTTAGTTAAAAAAGTAAAAAAAGGGGATGACTCTATTCTAATTGGCGATGGAGCAGATCCAAATTTAGATTACAAATTAGCACCATGTTGTAATCCGTTACCAGGAGATGCTGTATTTGGATTTATCACCATTAACGATGGAATTAAAATTCATAGAAATAATTGTCCAAATGCAAAGGAATTAAGATCCAATTATAATTACCGAATTCTTACTGCAAAATGGAAGATAAAGTTGGGAGATGCATTTATTACTGGCCTTGAATTTACAGGCATAGATATTTTAGGTGTTGTAAAGGAATTAACTACTATAATTTCCGAAGATGAAAAAATAAATATGAAGTCTCTAAATTTCAATACAAATGATGGTGTATTTGAAGGGGAAATAATGCTTTATGTTTATGATAAAAAACATCTTGAAAAGATTATTAAAAAATTAAGAAATATTAACGGAATAGAAAAAGTAGTAAGAATAGAATAATATTCTATTTTTGTTAATAACAAAAAAAATTTATTGTTGGAAAACTTATCTGATATACAAGAAAACGTAAGACAAGTATTCTTCGATTATCTTAGTGAAAAAGGGCATAGAAAAACTCCGGAGAGATTTGCAATACTTGCAGAAATTTACGGAATCAAAGGGCACTTTGATATTGAGGAACTTTACAAAAATATGAAGAATAAAAACTATCGTGTTAGTAGAGCTACCTTATACAATACTATTGAGCTATTATTAGATTGTGATTTAATTAAAAAACACCAGTTCGGTCAAAGTAGTTCTCATTTTGAAAAATCGTTTCAGTTTAAACAACACGACCATTTGATATTAGATAACGGAGAGGTTATAGAATTTTGTGACCCTAGAATTCAGAACATTAGAAAAACGATTGAAGAAATATACAATGTGGATATAAATGACCACAAATTGTATTTTTACGGCAAAAAAAAATCTTAAATGTTAGAAATTAATATTCTAAAAGATTCCAATTATTTGTGGGCAGATATTAAAGGAAAATTAATTATTGAAGAGGATGGAAAGAATATGTTTCAACAGATTAATTCTAATATTTCTGAAAAATGCTCCAATATTGTCTTAAATCTTAGAGACTTAGAATATATAAATAGTTCGGGATTTAATAACTTATTAAAGATACTAACCAAGTCAAGAAACCTTGGTGGGGATACTTTTCTATGTAATATAAATTCAGTAATTGACACTTTACTAATTACAACGAAATTAAATACTATTTTTAAAGTTGAAAATAATATAGAAAATCTTAAAGATTTTTTGAATAAACAATAATATGGGAGTTGATGTACTATTAGGTCTACAATGGGGAGACGAAGGAAAAGGAAAAATCGTGGATGTTTTAACTCCAAAGTACGATATTATTGCTAGGTTTCAAGGAGGACCCAACGCTGGACACACCTTAGAATTCGAAGGAATTAAACATGTACTACATACCATTCCTTCTGGTATTTTTAGAAATAATGTGGTTAACGTCATCGGAAATGGTGTAGTTATTGACCCTGTTATTCTTTTAAAGGAAATCAAACAACTAGAAGAATTAAATGTGGATGTTCAATCAAAATTATTAATCTCTAAAAAAGCACATTTAATACTTCCAACCCATAAACTTCTAGATCAAGCTTCAGAAATTTCAAAAGGAAAACATAAAATTGGATCTACTTTAAAAGGAATAGGCCCTACTTATATGGATAAGACCGGAAGAAATGGCTTAAGAATTGGAGATATTAAAAGCCCTAATTTTCAGGATAAGTATCAAAAATTAAAAGAGAAACACTTTAATCTACTTAAAAATACCAATCTATTAAAAGACCTTGAATCTATTGAGAATGAATTTTTAGAAAGTATAGAATATTTGAAGAAGTTTGAACATATTGATAGTGAACACTACTTAAATAATGCTTACAAAAATGGTAAGAATATTCTAGCAGAAGGTGCTCAAGGTAGCCTTCTCGATATTGATTTTGGGACTTATCCATTTGTGACTTCAAGTAATACCATTACAGCTGGAACATGTACAGGTCTTGGAATTGCTCCAAATAAAATAAAAAAAGTAGTTGGTATTTTCAAGGCTTACTGTACTAGAGTAGGCAGTGGTCCTTTTCCATCTGAATTAGATAATAAAGTTGGGGAAGAAATTAGAAAACTAGGTCATGAATTTGGAGCTACTACAGGAAGAGAAAGAAGGTGTGGGTGGATAGATTTACCAGCATTAAAATACGCAATTATGATTAATGGAGTAACTGAATTATCCATGATGAAAGCTGATGTTTTAGACTCTTTTAAAGAAATTTATGTTTGTACACATTATGTTCAACAAGGAGAACAAATAGATTATTTTCCTTTTGAGCTAAATGAAAAAACAAAACCAGTTTTTAAGAAAGTTTCCGGTTGGAATCAAGATATTACTAAATGTAAAAAAGAAGAAGATTTCCCTAAAGAGCTTTCCAATTATATAGAATATCTTGAAAAAGAACTTGAAATTCCCATAAGTATTGTCTCAGTAGGTCCTAATAGAACAGAAACTATTATAAGGTAGAAATTATACTTTAGAAGTGGAACCATCGTTTAAAATTAAATGAAAACTGTTTTATCTATACTAGCAATATTCCTTTTAAGCTCCAACTTTATAATCCATGGTCAACAAAAAAAAATAAACTTTTCTTCAAAAGAAAGTAAAGGAATAAAATACAATAAAAAGAAATTACTAGTTCTATGGAACAAAGTTGTATTTAACCATGAATCTTCTATTATGAAGTGCGACAGTGCTATTTATGAAAGATCTAACAACTCATTCATAGCTTATAAAAATGTTGAAATTAACGAAAATGATAGTTTAAAAATTTATGGAGACAGTATTCATTACTACGGAGATATTCAAATAGCATATATATATGGAAATGTTTCCGTTGAGTCCAATAAAATTAAATTAAATACACCGACACTTATTTATGATAAGAAAACAAAAGTCGCTTTTTATAAAAATGGAGCTACGGTAAAAGATCTTGAGAAAGGTTATAAAATAGAAAGTCAAAAGGGAACTTTTAAAACACAAATCCAAAGTGTTTTTTTTAAAGAAAATGTTGTTCTAACCCATAAAGACTATAAAATAATTAGCGATACTTTGATCTATCATACCAATAACCAAAGGTCAGATATAATAGGGAATACCGAGATCATAACTAATAACAGCACCATATATTCTAACAAAGGGTGGTTTGATAGTCAAAATAACAATGCATCCTTTGAAGGAGAGGTTATTTTAAAAAGCAAAAATCAAAAATTATTTGCAGATAGTGTTTTTTACAACGAAATTTCTGGGGAATCCTATGCCGAAGGAAATGTATTAATTAAAGATGATAGTGCGAAAATAATAATAAAAGGAAATTACGGAACATATAATGAAAAAACGGATTCTATAAAAGTCTGGGACAATTCAATATTTATCCAACAAGATAGTTCGGATACAATAAATATTTATGCGGATCAATTTATAAGATACCAAGACTCTTTAAAAGAGTTAATAATTTGTTATAACAATGTTGTTATAAACGGAAATTTAATTTGTGGTGATTGTGACTCTATTTATTATAACAAGACAGATTCTACTTTAAAATGTATTAAAGATCCTATTATTTGGTTGGATAAAAACCAGGTGACAGGTGAGAAGATAGAGTTCAAGATATCTGAAGGCAAAATATACAATATGTCCGTCACTAATAATTCTATGATAATTACTAGAAAAGATAGTATTCATTATGACCAAATAAAAGGAGATCAAATTAATGGTCACTTTAAAAATAATGAACTAAATATTTTAGATGTAAAAAAGAATGGAAAAGCTATTTATTATACTAAGGATGAAAAAGACTCTTTAATTAACGAAATAAATATTATTTCCTGTGAGTCTATGAAAATACATATAAAAGAAAATAAAATTGAAAAAATAAGATTCAAGACTAAACCAAACGGTAAAACTCTTCCATTAGAAGAAGAAAAAAAAGATTTCTATTTAGACGATTTTAAAATTATTTCTAAAAGAAGCTATCAAGAAAAAAAAGAAGTAGCTAAAGGAGACTCTCCAAATGGAAGATAAATTTCATCAGAGTTTTTAGTGTTAAGATTATTGCAATAAACTGTACTTTGAGTGACAGATCCTTCTTTTATTAAAGCATCTAAATTATTGTAGTTATGTACAACTATAGAATTTTCCTTAACAAATGCAATATTTGTCCTATTAAGTAAATCCAGACTGAATTCTTCATTTATTTTATTAATAAATCTTACTTGCGCATCTACCGCTCGTCCACACATTCCATTTGTAAAATAGTCAGCTCCTACAACCAATAAATTTTCTTTGATGAATTTTAATTGACCATTAACAGGCTGGCCATGCGATTTCCAATCCTCCACAAAACTTTCAAACAATAAAGAAATATTATTTTTAGTATTATTATCTATTTTTTCTGGGGAGATATAAAGCCAAATTCTAGATAGAGGATGTAAGTTCTGAAAAGTCATAAATCTGCGGCATTTGCTATAAGTTCTGCTATATCTAAAACCTTGACTTTTTCTTCTTTTTCAAAATGTTTGATTCCATCTGTCATCATAGTATTACAAAATGGACAACCAGTTGCAATATAATCTGCATTTACTTCAATTGCATCCTCAGTTCTTTCGATATTTATTTCTTTATTCCCTTTTTCAGCATCTTTAAACATCTGTGCTCCTCCAGCGCCACAACAAAGTCCTTTAGCTTTAGACCTTTTCATTTCAACCAATTCTGCATCTAATTTCTCCAAAACTTCTCTAGGAGCTTCATATACATCATTGGCTCTTCCCAAATAACAAGGATCGTGAAAAGTGATTTTTTTTCCGTCAAACTTTCCTCCACCTTTCAATAGCAATCGTCCCTCTCTTATTAGTTGATTTATTAATTGAGTATGGTGAACCACTTCAAAGTCAGCCCCTAATTCTGGATATTCATTTTTCAAAGTATTAAAACAATGTGGGCACCCTGTAACAATTTTTTGTATTTCGTAGCCCTTTAACAATTCTATATTTTGAATAGCTTGCATCATAAAAGCAAACTCGTTGCCTGCTCGTTTAGCAGGATCACCTGTGCAAGATTCTTCAGGACCAAGAATGGCAAATTTTATATTACAATAATTTAGAATTTTTACAATGGCTTTTGAAATTTTTTTTGCTCTATCATCAAAACTTCCAGCACATCCAACCCAAAAGAGAATATCTGGACGCTCATTATTAGCAATCATTTCTTTTACAGTTGGAACTCGAAGTTTATTTATTTCATTACTCATCTACCCAATTATTTCTATCTGCCTGAGCAAACTGCCAAGGAGCTCCGTTATTTTCAATATTAGTAAGCATTCCTGTTAATTCAGATGGAATTTTAGATTCTTCCATAACTAAATATCTTCTTAAATCTATAATTATAGATAATGGATCAATACTTACTGGACATTCTTGAACACATGCATTACAAGAAGTGCAAGCCCAAATTTCCTCCTCAGAAATATAATCTCCCAATAAAGATTTATTGTCTTTAAAATCGGGACCATTATTTCTTTTGTTTTCTCCAACTTCTTCTAACCTATCTCTAGTATCCATTATTATTTTTCTGGGACTTAATAATTTTCCTGTCTGACTTGCAGGACATGCTGAAGTACAACGGCCACATTCTGTACAACTATAGGAGTCCATCAAATTTTTCCAAGTTAAATCTTCAACATCTTTAGCTCCAAATCTTTCCGGAACAGAAGCTTCTCCTTCTAATGGAGTTGCATAAGGATCAAAACTCGGGTCAAACATTTTCAAGACCTCTTTTTTGACAGAACTTAAATTATTAAAAGCTCCTTTATCATTTAAATTACTGTAGTAAGTATTTGGGAAAGCCATAACAATATGAAAGTGTTTTGAATAAGGCAAGTAATTTAAAAATCCAAAAACAACCAAAATATGACCCCACCAGCCCACTCTCTCTAAAACTATCAATGTCTCCACATCAAAATAATTAAAAAAGTAAGGTGCTGTAAATGATGATACCAAAAAACCAAAAGATCCACTTCCTGCTACATGAGATTTTCCTTGTAAAAAAAGAGCTTCATCTGCACCATTCATAATAAAAACACAAACCAATAAAACAATTTCTAGATAAAGAATAATATTACCATCCAGTTTTGGCCATCCAGTCATTTCAGACATTTTAAATCTTGGTACTTGAAGTAAATTTCTTCTTGCCAAAAAATACAGCGTGGAGACAAATGCCAATACGGAAAGGACTTCTATGGTGCTAATTAAAAAAACATAAATCCATCCTAATTTATTCAGAAAAAATCTATGACTTCCGGATATTCCATCGGCAATAATTTCTATCAGTTCAGTGGAAGTAAATAAGAATGCTACGTAAATAAAAAGATGTAATAAAGCAGGAACAATGCGCTGAAACATTTTTTTTTGGCCCAGTGCAACTAATAAAGTAGTTTTGATTCTCTTAAGCTTATTATCAGATCTATCAAGTGGTTTACCTAACAATATATTTTTTCTTATTTTAGATATATTGAAGCTGAAAAACCCAAATCCGACAACCATCAGAACAATAAAAAGCAATTGGCTAATCATAAAATATTAAAATATTAATTCTAGAAATTTAGAGAATCAACTGCAAACTTTTTTAAGAGCTTTTCATCTCTAGAATCTAAAATGCTTTTATCTTTTTTACCAAATATACTGAATTGAACATACCGCTTTGGTTCTGTTTTAATATTTTCTACAAGTCTCGTAGCTTCGTCAATCATTTGTGTAACAGACATATAAAGAGTGGAGTCATTGATAAGTCTAGTAAGTGTCCCATCTCCATTTTTAATATCGTAAAGAATCATATTTACTTCTTCTAAAGATTGTTTTGCATTATTGATAGTTCCATTAATGTCAGACGCTAAAAGAGAATCTGAAAGCTTTGCAGTATTATCCAATATTTTATTAATTGCTTCGTTACTTCCCTTGAGATTGGATGTAACAACTTTAATATTAGAAATAATCTGGGTGATATTATCTTTTTCACTTCTTAATAAACTCCTTATTTGAAGGGAAACCTTCTCCAAATTTTTTATAGAATTTTTAATGCCGTCAAAAGATTCATCCAAATTATCTGTATTTCTACTAAATATAGCCTCAATGGTCTTAATTGCTGAATCTGCGGTACTAATTAATTCATTGGTTTTCTTTTCAAGTGGAATTAAACGCTCATTTATCTGGTCTTCCAGTGCTAATGATACTGAAGATGGAATGGTATCTCTAGAATTGAAATAATCTAATGAATCTCCCCAAGAAATATCTAAGTAAGAACCAGAAAGTAAATCCGAATTTAATAAAACTAGAGATCCTTTCTTAAGCTTTAACACATTTGGATCTGTCAACTCAAATTCTACAACAATATTATTTAAATTATTTTTTTGAAAATTAATATTGGTGATTATTCCGACTTGTAATCCATTTAAGTTAACTGGTCTCCCAGTAGAAAGCCCTTCTGAATTAGAAAATACACTGTAGTATACAAACCTAGATTTCCATATTTCTTGACCTTTTAAAAAAAACGACCCTACAATTAGAACACTAATTCCAACTAAAGTAACTATTCCAATTAAAAATTCTTTTTTAAGTTTCATTTAGCAATATATTACGGCTTTTCCCAATTTAGTCTTTTCCCGTCTTGGAAAGAAACTACAAAAGCAGATTCATATCCAAATTCTTTGGCTTGGCTTAAATGCTTGTTAGCAGTTTCCATATTTGAGCTAGAACCAAAAGTATATTTATAATAATTACCACTAATATACACTTCTACGTCTTTTAAACCATTAAAGTTTTCAGGAAGTGTTGGAATATTAACACTTGATGTAGCTATTTGAACCTTATATACCAATCCTGTATCTATAGAATTATCTTTTTGTAAAACACTTATTTCTTCCTTAAATTCTGTTAAAGATTCGTCAACATTATCGTACTTGTTTTTATAATTTTTAAAACCTTCAAAAATATGATTTGCTAATTTTAATTGACCACTTTTTGAAATAAGCAACTTTTCATCTTTGGAATTGGATAAAAAACCTAGTTCTAATAAAACAGCTGGCATTGTTGCTCTGTAAAGAACCATGAATCCTGCTTGTTTAACACCTCTGTCTCTAAGCCCTAATTTCAACCTACAATCCTTTTGAATTGCATTAGCTAAAATTAAACTTTGATCTAAAAATGCATTTTGCCTCATGGATAATGCTATGTAGGCGTCTGGATCATTTGGATCAAACTCAGAATAAGTTTGCTCGTTATTTTCCTCCATTAAAATGGAAGAGTTTTCAAATTTTGCTACTTCCAAAGCTGCTTTTGATTTATGCAAACCTAAAACCCATGTCTCAAAACCATTTGCAGATGGACCTTCAATAGCATTTGCATGAATTGAAATAAATAAGTCAGCTCCAATTTCATTAGCTATTTTAGCTCTTTTTGCTAGACCTATAAAGCGATCGTCATTTCTAGTGAAAATCACCTTTACATCCGGAAATTCTTTCTTTATTAAATCTCCTAAAAGCAAACTAACTTTTAAAACAACTGTTTTCTCAAAATTTTTGTTTGGACTTACAGCTCCAGGATCTTTACCTCCATGTCCTGGATCGATTACAACAGTATTTATCCCTAATCCTGTCTGAGAGTTTATCTTAATTAGACAAAACAATAAAAGAATCAAGGGAAAATGTTTTCTTAAAATAAGTACCATTATATTTGTATCGTTTATTTCATTTTAATCGTTAATAAAAACAATTCTTTCCTAAGAAAGTCTATTTATACATGTTTAAAAATAAAAACAAATTTAAGTTGCAAGTTGAAGTAATAAAAGGTCATTCCTTTGTTTTTATACTCTTTTTGGTGTTAATAAACAGTAATTCTTTATTCGCACAAATAGAGAATAACCAAAAATCAAGCCAATTAGAGGATGCTCTAAACTGGAATGCGAAAGATTCTATTATATTAGACATGAAGAATAAACAAACCCATCTTTATTCTGAAGCACATATAGACTATGGTGAGATTGTTTTAGATGCTTGCTACATTAAATTTGATTTTGAAAGTAAAATTGTACATGCTAAATATTGTTTAGATAGTGACAATCAAATAATCGGCAAACCAATTTTATCAGACGGATCAACTTCTACCACTTCTGATTCATTGAAATATAATTTTAAAACGAAAAAAGGAATAACTTATCAAGTAATTCTTCAAGAAGGTGAAAGTTTTATTCACGGAGAAAAAGTGAAAAGACAAAATAACGGAGACGTTCATATTAGAAATGCACTTTACACTACATGCGATTTAGAACATCCGCATTTTTATTTTAAATTAAGAAAAGCAGTCATTAAACCTAATGATAAAATTGTTTCTGGCCCTGTAAACTTACATATTGCAGACATCCCTACTCCCCTTGGTTTGCCATTCGCTTTTTTTCCTAACAAAAAAAATAAAAGTACTAATGGTCTTATAATACCAAATTATGGAGAATCTAGAGCATTAGGGTTTTATTTACTAGGTGGAGGATATTATCACCAATTTAAAGGCGGAAAACTTAGCACAGCAATAACTGGCGATATATACGGCTTTGGTTCTTGGGGAATTACTAACTCTACAAGCTATAAAGTAAGATATAAATATAATGGCCGATTCTCTATAAATTACAGAAATACTGTTCAAGGTGAAAAAGGTTTTGAAGATTATAACAAAAGTGAAGATTTTTTTATCAAATGGAACCATCAAAATGACGCAAAACTTAATCCAGGAACTACTTTTAGAGCATTAGTAAATGCTGGAACTACCACCAATTTTAGAAATGATTACAACAATATATCAGCACAAAACTATTTAACTAACACTTTTAATTCAAATATTGCTTGGAGCAAGAAATTTAAAGGTGCAATATCCTCTAATTTAAGTGCAAATTTAAGACATAGCCAAAACAGTAATTCTGGTCTAATGACTTTTACTCTTCCTGAAATTGCATATAATGTCAATCGATTTTATCCTTTTAAAATGTTAAGAAAAACTAGTATTAATAAAAACTTTATACATGAAATAATTAATCAAACCAATATTAATTACCAAATGAATACCAAAAACCAATTGAGTGTAAATTCCGAAAATCTTCTAAATAATAATTTGGAAAGTTTTATTTCTAAATCAAAAAATGGAATGAGACATAATTTAAGCGCTTCGAGTTCGATAAAGCTTTTTGGAAAGAACGTAACCATCAACCCTTCTTACAGACTTTCTTCCTTATGGTATTTAGAACAAATAAATAGAAATTGGGACAATTCTGAAAATGAAATAATTAACGATACTGTAAAAGGATTTTCTCAAATTTATTCTCAAAGTATAAGTGCTTCTGCAACAACTAAAATTTATGGATTCTATAGTTTTGCAAAATTTCTTTCCGGAAAACATGGAACTAAAATTAGACATACAGTGACACCAAATATTAATTTTAGTTACAGGCCAGATACACATCCATGGCAAAAGTATCAATCAGATTCTTTAGGTAATACTCAATCTTACTCTCCATTTTCCAATAATATTTATGGAACTGTAAATTCATCTGAGTCTGGAAGAATTGGTTTTAGTTTAATCAATTCTTTGGAATTAAAAAG
>Ga0115572_10003648_pt1 | contig 12118 bp, 10 predicted proteins | sample COGITO_mtgs_1206_FD_88681 | JGI IMG/M metagenome (GOLD analysis project Ga0115572, IMG submission 88681) | Pelagic marine microbial communities from North Sea - COGITO_mtgs_120607 | ecosystem: Environmental > Aquatic > Marine > Epipelagic | place: Germany:Helgoland, sampling site Kabeltonne... | reverse complement strand
CGCTACGCCTAAGCGAAAGTTCATCATTGCTGATACGCCAGGGCACGTTCAGTACACGCGAAACATGGTGACCGGTGCTTCAACCGCGAACCTTGCCCTCATCCTAGTAGATGCGCGTAAAGGGGTCATTGAGCAAACCAAGCGCCATACCTTTATTGCTTCCCTCCTACAGATCCCACACGTCTTTGTGTGTATCAACAAGATGGACCTAGTGGATTACGACCAAGCGGCTTATGATAAAGTGGTTAAAGAATACAGCGACTTCGCGGCCAAACTCAACGTCCAAGACGTCCGTTTCATACCTATGTCTGCCCTCCACGGTGACAACGTAGTAACAAGAAGCGAAAAAATGGGCTGGTACGAAGGTGGAACATTGCTTCACAACCTAGAAACGGTACACATCTCATCAGACCACAATCTAAGAGATTGTAGATTCCCAGTGCAAACTGTTATCCGTCCTCACAGCGACGAATACCATGACTTTAGAGGATACGCAGGCCGAGTGGCCGGTGGTGTCTTCAAAAAAGGAGATACTGTGGTAGCATTGCCTTCAAGATTAGAAAGCAAGATCGCAGCCATTCACACGATGACTGGAGAGCTGGAAGAAGCTTTCCCTCCACAGAGCGTTACGATCACCTTAGAAGACGATATAGACATCAGCAGAGGCGATGTATTGGTACGTCCTGAAAACCGACCAGAAGGGAAGCAAGACTTAGATGTAATGTTGTGTTGGTTGAACGCTAACCCACCACGCCCTAGAGCGAAATATTTAATCAAACATACCACAGCAGAGGCAAGAGCGATGATCACTGAGATTCAATACAAGATGGACATCAATACCCTCCACAGGATGGAAGAAGACAAGGCCATCAAAATGAACGATATCGCGAGAGTAAAAATCCGTTCAACAAAACCCCTATTCGTTGACGACTACAATGTTAACCGAGTAACAGGTTCCATCATCTTAGTGGACGAAGCAACGAATGAAACAGTTGCTGCCGGGATGGTGAGATAATTGTCTAGAATTACACTTATTATAGTCCTACCGATAAATCGGATAGGCCATATTTCAACAAAACAGAACTTTCAAAAAAATTTTGTTCTACAAAGCTTTTTCAAATATTGTTGTAGACTTCCACTTACTTATGGAAGTCTACATACATACCGACTAATGTTTTAATTTTCTCCAATTTTCAACACTAAAATTGTTTGACCAATCGTCTTTAAAACCATGACCTTCACAAACAACATATCCTCTATCAGCTGCCAAAAGAATCGGTAAATCATGAATACTATCAGAAAACGAATATTTCACTTTGTAGGGGTGCATGAGCATAAGCTTGTTCAATGCTAACAACTTATGCACTCCACTATTATTAACAAAAACCTCTTTATCCCCCTCTAATTTATTACCGCAATGTATATGATTGTATTTAATGTTTTTGAACCTAAGCAAATCCAGTAAAATAAATGAGAAACTTGCACTTGAAATGAGAATATCATAAGCAGAACTACAAAAGCGTAAATGATTCACCAAGTCTTCATTCCATTCAATTTTCAAACGCATCTTTTTTAATAATTTCTCTCTTTCTAAGCACTCCAAAGAATTCCAAATATTCAAAATTTTATCTTTAGCCAAGAAACTGAAACAACTTCTATCGACTGAAGATAAACCAGATTTATCCCAAAAATCCTCTTTCAAATAACCAGCCTTTATCAAGATAAGGCTGAATTCAACAATGCTATCATCGAGAATGAGAGTTTTATCAAAATCAAATATTACTAACTCTTGCATACAACTCCCGCGATAGCTTTTAAAATCACATCATTTTCCTCCTTACTTCTACTTGCTACGCGGATAAACTTATTGCCAAGTCCAATTTTGTCACTGCACGTTCTCATGTAAACACCAAATCGGATTAACGCTAAATAAACAAATGTATCCGAATCCAAGTCGCCTAAAATTTCAATTAAGAAAAAATTGGCCTGCGTTGGGTAAACACGTATACCATCAATTTTCCTGAGACCTTCATACAGGTATTGAGTCTCATTAATATACTGCTTTCGGACCTTTTCATATTCGTCCTGAAAATTCTTACGGCTATATAAATCAAAAAAATACTCACACAAACCATTGACATTCCATAAATGACCATTTCTAAGGAGTTTTGATCTACGATTCTCGCTCATTATACCATAACCAGCACGTATACCCGCGATACCGAAATCCTTAGACATACTCTTAACAACTACTACATTTGGGAAATAATTGACCAGACTTGAAAAGCTAATTAGGTCACTTTTATCTGTTTCCGATGCAAAGTGTACGAAACTTTCATCAATTAAAACCAGGCTCAAATGTCTCACTTCCTCCAAAAACGAAAAAAGGTCACTAGATTTGACAAATGACCCGTCAGGATTATTAGGATTGATTATGACAAGACTGTCAGCTCTTGATTTTTCAACAGTATCAAGCAATTCCGGAAGGTTCAGTTGAAAATTTTCCTCTGGCAAAAGGCGATTGTAGACTATCTCACAGTCCTCCCTTATGAACTCATAATACGGAGAAAAAGTAGGAATATTTACAATGATTTTTTTCTTGACAAAATTATGTAACACCGCCTGGATTATTTCGATAGCACCATTTCCGACAAATAGATTATTACTACTAACCCCTAAAGTCGGCGATAATCTTTTGGCTATGGCCGGAGCTTGCGAAGGGTAAAACTCCAAATATTTCCTTAATTCTCGCCTGTTCACTAGTTCTTCTTCGAAAACTTTCATGAATAGATCTGTAGCGTATGGATTTGACAAAAAGCATGCATCCACTTTTAGTTCTATCTCATTTATTGTCTTTAACAGAACATTAATACTTGGCGAATGACTTCCCGCCTCATATTTTAGCTGCTTTATTACCTCAATTATTTCCTTTTCTGATCTCATTTGCGAATATTATTTAAGTATGTTTCTAATGCCAACTCAACATAGTTGACTCCTACAGCCTCTAATGCTTTAAAGCTTGAGCCGCTATTACGAATACTTACAACCGAATTTATTTCAAGCCAAACTATTTTTTCTTCGTTGAATCTTATGTCGAACCTACAGACACCATAATAGTCCATTTTTTGGATGAAACTTTTCGCTATGTTCACAAGATCTTTCTCTGTTTCCTTGTCAAGCCATTGTTGGCGGTATTCTTCAAAACCTTCTAACTTGTAATTAGACTGTTTAGACCAATAGACAACACCTGGCGAAAAGCACTTTCCATTTTTCTCGATGAAAATTGGAATAGTTGCGTCAGACCCTTCCAAATATTCCTCAATAATCAGACCTCTCGATATTATTTGGCCATCCAAAGAATTAACGTAATCAATCAGTGTTTGCTTATCGTCAAATTTGCAGACAGCGAATAAATCGATGTTACTTTTCAAAACTATTGGAAAGGTTAACTCGTTAACCGAAGCCAAGTCTGTAACGTGTCGAGCGACAGAAAAAGAATTTTGAACAAAAAGGTCCTTAGTTCTAAGCTTATTTTTGAAAACGTCGATAGTAAATATATCGTGACTAACCCTTATTCCTTTTTCATGAAGCTCCTTGGCAATATCGTGGGCAAACCAAACTCCTGTACCAAGTATGAAACCATCAATTTCAGAATGTACTAAAAACTCGACTAAATCCTGAATGTGCGATTTAGTGTAATTTTCTTTCGGAATATACCTAATGTAACTATCACGAGCTAATTCGTACCCCGAATCCAGCTTACTTCCAGAGACCAAAAATACATCGTGACCTAATTTTACTAAATGTCTTACTAAAGTAGAACCACTCCTGCCCGTAACTAACCCTATTCTCATCTTAAACTTTGGACCATGTTTATAATTTCTTGAGATTCTCTTGTAGCCATCCACTGCTTAAATGCTCTATTCAAAATTACCCAATTAGCCCCCTTAGACTTATAAGTATTTAACAAAAACTCCGGTGAATACAATCCATGATTAAAACCCAGCTGGGCAATGCCTCCAATTCCAAAATCTATTTTTCGATTGACCATAGTTTCGCAGAAATAATCTAGAACTCCTGAGAGCAACGGCTCAAACATATTTTCTCGAACATCTAATGTAATACTCAAGTCATTCAGCCCAACATGTACGGCAAAGTTTCGTTGACCAACTAATTCCAAAATCTCTTCGAAACGCATCACCGATTTGATCGTTTCGAAGAGCAGAACAACATGACAATCTCTTGGGATTTCATGTAACATTAAGCCTACGGTTTGGGCATCGCTAAAATAGGGCAACATAAACTTTCTAACACCCAAATTATAAAGAAGCCTTACGTGCTCACCATAGTTGTCAAAATATGGTTCAGTCCTAACGATTAGTTCAGTAACGGTATCTCTATCTAAACATTCAAGAATCGATATACCGTCACTATCTGAAAGGTGAGTCTTCCAGGCAATTTGCCTTTCTCTCTTTCCGATTGTTTCTAAATCCACCATGAGCAAATCAATGCCACATTGAATTGCCTGCAAAATCTCTTCGATGGAATTTACAATAATTATATGGTTCATTAAATAATAAATTTACGTAGTTAGCAAAGTTAACAGCCAAACAAGGAACACCCCCTTATACAATCACATTGCTGAGTTAATTAATCATAGAAATGTTTCCTCAGCAGCGCTTCTTATTCCAGCCAATTTCTCAAATGTCCATTGATAATAGTTCTACTATTTCTCCTTGAACAAAATTCAACTTAAGTTGTATCTGAATCTAATCTTAAGTATTATTCGCAAACCATGAATAATATCTCTAATCTCAATAACTATTCTTCATCAGGACAAAAGGGGTTTTTATAAGTATTTTGCAATAGAGCCAAAAAGACTTGTTGTCTGCCCAATAAATGTCATACTCTATTCTTTTCTGAACACCTCCTAAACTTCGTCCATTTACCTGTGCTAGCCCAGTTATTCCCGATTTAACCTCGCATCTTTTCGCCCAAATCACTGGGTCGTAATCCGCTTTTTGAATGGGTGGGTCTGGTCTAGGTCCAACCATACTCATGTCCCCTTTCAAAACCGAAAAAAGCTGAGGTGTTTCATCGAGGGAAGTCTTTCTTAACACTTTCCCTAATTTGGTTACCCTTGAATCAGAACTCTTCGTTGTAAAATAATTAGCGCGTATTTTTTTCAATTCGGCTAAATCCATAGTTAAATACTCTTCACTATCTCCCCGATTCGCACTTGGGCTATATATCATAGACCTGAACTTAACAAACTTGAATAATTTCTCATTTTTTGTAACGCGCTTTTGACTAAAAAATATCGGACCCGAATCATCAAATAACAAGATAAATAAAATGATAAAATAGAACGGTAAAAACACAGTAATTGCTATTGCTGATAAAACAATATCTGCTACTCGTATTGAAAACATATTATTTTTTTAATTCAATTCTAATTTCCAAAGATGTTCGAGTGTATTCAGAAAAATTATCCCCTCCTCCATGTACACATCTTGGATTAAAAATCATAAAATCTCCAGTCATGACGTCAGGCCTGTGAGTGATGATCTCGTGTTTGCTGTAAAGGATTCCCGGAGCACTGTAAGCAATGCCATTTTTAATACGCTTTTCACCTTTTCCGTGCGTAGGTACAACTTCATCATCCGTCCACAAGTGACTCTTAGGTACTATCTTCATCGCTGAATCCGCAAAACTTCCAGAAATCGGGACATACAGATTGAGAACGTCAGAGTAATTAGGAAACCAATGATCTCTGTGCAGATCATTACTATCGTCTGACATTGATCTACATAATCTAAACCAAACAATATTATCCGTTATCGATAAGTTACATTGCAAATATTCTTCACAAGAAGAAATTATTTTTTCTACAAACATATGATGACGAAACGAATCCGGTAGTTTTCTGCTTATTTTTTGTATGAAATCGTGATGGCCTATTTTAGAGTTTTGGATAACTTTATGATAATTAGACATACTATCTAACAACTCGAATTGATCTCCATTTTCTTCTTTAAGAACAGTGTTAAAATACTGCACTAATAATTTTTCAAACTGCCTGTGTTCAACTTTTAAATTAGAATTAATTATAGCGTAACCATATTCATTTAAAATATTCAATTCTTTTTTTGATAATTCCATATTCTCTAATTTAGCTATTCTTTTGTAATAATCATTTTTTTATCAATATGTTGTATTCATCTTCCGTTATTTAATACTTCCTCTTTCAAAACCTGATAAATTTTTTCATTAGCGTTTATTTTCGTGTTTTGTTTAAAAAGAATAAATTTATTATTGAATCTATTCAAGTTTCCTTTGTGTGAGACTTGTCCATTGTAGACTAAAGGAAGTTTAAAATAGTCCTCCTCAAATTCAAAAGCTAAGTATTTTCTGCCGGCCAAAGCCCCTTCATATAGACTTGTAGATCCAAAACCCATTACGTGGCTGACTTTTTTGATGGAATCATGAATATTTATATTTTTTTCTAATATCATTGAGTGCCTTTTATAAGCTTCACCATTCGTCATACTTGGATGTAATCTTAATACAACTTCATCAAATTGCTTCCAAAAAGACACTTCTTCTAAACTGTCCCAAAGTTGTGTATAAAAATCAGCGTTTACTAATGTTATTTCATTATCGGTAATTCGCCTAAATCCTGGCTGTAATAGCACCAATAATCTTTTTGAATTAAATCTATCCTCTCTGAATTTATATAAATCCTGAAAAACCGGATTACCCGATATAATGATATTTCCTTTGAATCCTTTTCTAACAAAATTTGTTTCGGCTAATTCATTTTCCACAAACAATGTTTCAACCTGAGGCAGGTCTACTATTTGTGTTCCAAAAAGGTCGTCTATACCGAAACTTGGTATACCAAGTTCTTGGGCGGCCTTACCAAAAGCTCCTTCGTAACGTGAAACATTAGTAATGAAAACAGCTTTTGGATTTAATTTCTTCAGTACTACTTTAGCGAAATTCAATGGAAAAAAAGCAAATCTCCCTTTAGCCTCATACAACTCTCTCGCAGCCAGAAAAGAGCCTAAATGATCTACCAGTTCTTTAAATCCTATAGCATGATAGGCTTCAGTGTGTTCTTTAGGAATACCCACTGCTGAATTATGAGCTTGATCAATGATATCACGTATCGGCGTACCATCAAATCTCTTATGTAAGGTGGTCTCTGAACAAAGTTTTTCCAATTTGATATAGTCTTTGTACTGACGTGATTCCAAATAAGGGACCGCTGTAGTTAATGGCAGAATTTGATTTTCAACGCCTTTGGTTTGCAAATAAGAGGCTATTCTATGAAGTATGGCTATGTGACCACCTCCATATGATACAAATAATATCATTTCAAATAAGCATTCTCAATCCTATTAACCACTTGTTTAATAGTAAACATTGATGTTACCTTCAGATATGCTGCCTGTCCTTTCATGCGTCGGATTCCATCATTAAAATAGAGCTCCTTGAGTCCCTCCGATAGCGCAGCAGTGTCCAGAATATCAATCAAATACCCTAGGTCATTATTTACAATTTCCGGGATGCCACTCAGTTTGGTTGAAATAACGGGTTTACCCATGGCCATGGCCTCTAATAACGCATTGGGAAACATTTCTCCCTTATAAGATGGCAGACAAAAGACGTCAAAGGCTGCATCAAAGCATTCACTTTCAAACCTCAAACCAGCAAATCGGGTGTTATTATCAACCCCTAAGTTTTTTGCCAAAGTTCGGAATTCCATCATTCTAGGCCCATCACCAACGACTAACAAATACATATTCGGCACCTCCTCCTTAATTTGACCAAGTGCTTTAATAATTTCATCGTGCCCCTTTGTACCCATTCTACCTATTATCCCAACAACGAAGGCGTCTTCGGGAATTTTGAACTCTTTGCGAATTTCCGAACGATACTTTTCAGAATGTTGAATATCGAATCTCGATAAATCCACACCATTATATGTAACAATGATACGTTTTACAGATACCCCAATTTTTACTAGCTCGGATTTCGTCCATTCACAGACCGCAAATATTTTACCCGGTTGAAACAGATAAACCCAATTTCTCCAACCATAATACTTTCTAATTTCAATCCCTCGACAACTTTGAAAAAATCGAATTTGCTTTGACGTACCTGCAAGAAGTGAAGCGAAAAAGGCAATCCAAAGACTAGCCGCGTTGTGCGCATGTACCACCGAAATATTTTCTTTTTTAAGGACCTTAGACAGCTTAATGATGGAGATAAAGACATTTCTTACCGAGCGACTTTTGTAGGCCATTTCAGGAATGACATAATACTCAAATCCTGCATGAACAATTTTGTCATATAAAGACCCTTCAGCGGCTGCAATAACCACGTCGATTCCTCTTCTTCTCAATTCACTAGATATCGTTAACATCTGAGTGCCTGGTCCATTGTCGGCAAATTCCCCTCTTGTTTGCAATACTTTCATATCTTATTTTTTCTTAGCCATTGGTTGAGCACATACAAATCAAAGAGTTCCCTGTAATAGGTAGTTGGTTTTGTTAAATAACCACGAATATCAAATGTATCTTCTAGTAATGCGTGCGGCGAATTCAAATCGCTTTTAATAAGTTCACATAAATCACCCTGCGTAACCCACTTCTGCAAGGGTACTCGAAAGCCTTGTTTTCTTTTAAACGCTATTTTCCAGTTAAATCTCCTGAAAAGGAACCATCGTAATGTGAGTTTATTAGCGAGTATATTATTCTCTTTTTGCAGATTTTCTCTTTTCTTTTCATACAGTTGCCTGTTTAGAAAGGGCACTCGCATTTCGATGCCGTAATACATTGAGCATAAATCTGATTTTCGCAACAAGATGTGGTTCAAGCCAATATTTAAGTCATAGTCAACCGCTTTCTCCATAGACTCGAATCTTCTCAATGTATTCCTAACAACTCCCAATCTATTCGAAACATATTTACTCCTCTCAAAAGGCATCAAGACAATTGCTAACGTTTGAAATATTCTCCTGTACTTCAAAATTCTGTGATGTGTATAGCCTGCATAAAGTTCATCCCCTCCGTCACCTGATAGAACGACCTTGACGTCTCCATTAATTTTGCTCATAAGATGTAACAATGGCAACATTGCAGGATCAGAAATAGGCATATCTATAACATCTATCATTTCATGCATCCGCTCAAGGAGATCTGATTCACCAACCATTATGCTTCTGTGCGTCGTTTTTAGTATGCTACTTACTTGATTAGAGAATGAAGACTCATCTACTTCTGGTTCGTCAAAAACTAAAGAAAACGTTGAAATGCTCTTTGACTCACTTGCTAAGGCTGACACAACACTCGAATCAACACCTCCACTTAACAACACACCTACTGGGACATCCGCTTCTAATTCCATGCGAATTTGATGTTTGAGGATATCAGTATCAGAGTGGATCTTTACATAATCTGGTGACTTTATACATTCCTTTGTTGTAACAACTCCTTCCTTTAGCACCCAACATTCTCCTTTTGGAAACTCACGAATCTTATCATTAAATAACTCCTCTGGTCTTACAAATTTATTTACTAGATAATTCTCTAACGATTTTTGATTAACCTGCAAGTCGTGTCCGCATTCTCTCAATACCGTCAATATCGAAGTGACATTAGAAGCAAATATAAAGTCCAATTCAGATGAAAAATACAAAGGCTTTATGCCAAAAAAATCACGGGCCAAGATTAAGGATTGATCTCTCCTATCCCAAATGCCAAAGGCAAACATTCCATTCAATCGCTCGAAGAAACTAATGCCATGTTTCAGATATCCGGCCAAAATAACTTCCGTATCACTTGTGGTCTTGAAATTTACATCGTCGGCGATTAGTTCCTTTCGCAAAATTTCATGGTTGTATATTTCACCATTAAAACAAATCCACGAACCTTCGCGCTCCATGGGTTGTGCCCCTCCTTTTAAATCCAAAATGCTGAGTCGAGTATGTCCAAAAAAGTAATCACCACAATCAGCAATCCCGTCATCATCTGGCCCTCTATATCTTATTGAATTCAAAAAATCATATTGGCTCCCTAGAGTGACCGAAAAAGACTTACGGAATCCTATAATACCACACATCTTTGAAATTTTTTACTGAAATTACATAAAATACTACCACATTCATAACATATATTAATGCGTTATAAAACAAAATATCACGCATTACAGGTCGAAAAAATAGAAGTATACTTATCTTTAAGACCAACGTGGTAATGAAAATTATTAAAAGTTTAGTTTCATTCTTAATCAGAACGCTCAGCCTAATGTTTAAAAACATAATTGAACTACAAGCGAACCAAATGAATGGCCACAGCATCTCCAATCGTGACGGTACCTTAGTAAGCCCAAATAATTTCGTAAACAGCCACATGTTATTGTAACTAAAACTCAAATGAATCACGAAATAGGAAAGCAAAATAAACAACACTAAGTAACCCACCCATTTCCAAGCATTAGCTTTTTTCAAAAACAAATTATTGACAACAACAGGGACCAAAGTACCAATTAAAACAGATGAAGTCAATTCCGGTATACGAGTTAACGCTGAATAAAAAGCTACGTCCCCTGAACTTGATTCTTTTTTTAAATAAAAAAGATCGACAATTAGAAAAACACTATACAAGGCAAATATTACACTATATTGATTATGTGTTGTTTTTCTCCATTTTGGCCAAGCTAGCTTCAAAGCATAAAAAAGATCAAACTTTAAACCACCAGCCTGCATTTGTATTAAAAGAGTCGCTATTATGCCCAAGACAAATACCCCAAGGTAAATCGACGGCGATAAAATCAAATTCAAAGAAAAAATCGCAACTACGCCTAGAATCAGAAAAAGGTTCCATATACCTGCATTAATACTATACACCAAGTACCTTTCACGAAACTGATTGTAAAGACTAAAAATTTCATTCATACCAAGAAGACATAGTGCAATTAATATTATTAACAATTCAAAGGGGGTTATTCCTATTCTAAAATCTAGCTTGTAAACAAAATAGTAACCCAACACTATTAATAGACCTGTCCCTCCTAAATTGACCACTGAAGATATATACTTTCGTAAAACCAAATTGTATTTTTCATCAGTAACCTCCGCTAACTCTTTTACTAAGGATCGACCTATGAGCGGTCCGAGTAAAAAGTTATTTAAAAACCAAACCAAACTAACTGCCAAAATAATTGAGTCCGTAAGATCAGTATAACCAAACAAAACGATTAATAATTGGAACCTGAAAAATCCGGCAATTCTGCTGAAAACATTTCCAATTAACAATTTGAAAACCGATTTAAGCATTCTTTGGTAATGCTCGCGATATAAATTGCATACTAAATATAAAATACAATGAGATTATCGAAACCAAAATATTGTATTGAACAGCTTCGAGACTAAACCAAAACATAACGAATAGCAACAATGCAATTGTCAGCTTTCTTGTCCCCATTTCCCCATACCAAACCAATTTAAATATGAGCAGTGTTAAAAAGAGAAATAAAAATAAACCTAAATAACCATATTCTACGGCCCACTGTGTAAGAGTATTATGGGTATGAGGATGTATGAAACCGTAACTTTTTAGAGCGTGATTTGACTGATCCGTTCCCCAACCGAATGGATGATTCTCCAATTGGTTAAATACCGTTAATATCATATCGAGTCTTTCCACGTTGCTAGTATTACCTTCATAATTGATTATAGAATAGATGATATCATTTTGATCCCTCGAATTAATGATGTTCATTTTGGACAGGACATAGATACCCGAGACCATAGGAACTACAGCCAATATTATTGACTTAATACTAAATAATTTACGGTAAAAATTCGTAGTATAAAACAGAAATATTCCTGAAATAAAGCCTGATCTATTTTCAAGAATGAAGCAAGAAAAAAGCGTTAATAGAAAGAAAAGCGAACGAACCCTGACAGAGTATCTAAGAAGGTAAGGCGATAAAATTCCACCAAAGACTAAATAATAACCAGTGTAATTAAACGTGCCTGAAATGCTAAAATAACTAAACTCATCTTGCAAAACTATTCCTTCGCTACTTAACGTATAAAGCAGATTCG
>Ga0115572_10003647_pt1 | contig 12119 bp, 10 predicted proteins | sample COGITO_mtgs_1206_FD_88681 | JGI IMG/M metagenome (GOLD analysis project Ga0115572, IMG submission 88681) | Pelagic marine microbial communities from North Sea - COGITO_mtgs_120607 | ecosystem: Environmental > Aquatic > Marine > Epipelagic | place: Germany:Helgoland, sampling site Kabeltonne... | reverse complement strand
AGCTGATTAAAAAGTGATCAATTGAAAAAAACGTAATTATTACAGGCTTAACGCCACCAGATAGTTAACCGCATCTAACCCGGGGTCGACCAGGCTAAAGCTGACGTGAGTCTGACGGCCGCCAGAGATATTTTTGATCGCGCTTGATCGACCTGAATTCTTTTCGGCGATATATTCTTCTGGCGAGAAAATCCGTTGGGCGACTAGCTCCCCCTGCAGATCTTCAAAGCGCACTTTAATGCGCGGGTAGGGCTGTCGAAACCCAGCCTTATTTTCGATCAGCATATCGACCACCACCGCGCCGGGCTGGGTTGGGTGAGACTGAATAATAAACGTGTTGATGGTTAATTTACTGAGGTCGCGGTAGGGGGCAATTTTACAGCCGAGGTAGTAACAGCTGTCGATCAGGGCTTGGCGGTAATTTTCATTACGGCTCAGCTCAGCGCTGGTGAAATAAATAATCTGCGCCGCCAAAACCAGTCCGCCAATGGCGGCGACGGCCAGTCGGCCAAGCAGGGTACGCAGAGTCTTTGACTGTTTGGGGCTGGGTTGTTGGCCGTTAAACTCGTTGTGAATTAATTCGGTTAACTGGGGCAGAGCCTGGTCAGTTTCAGGCGCTTCTTTTGGCGTCTGCTCGGGCTGTTCAGCGACTGAGTTTAGCTGGTGCTCTGGGGCATTAAAAACGCCGATACATTTCCCGCAGCGAACCATGCCATTGGCGGTCAGAAGTTGTTCGGAGGTAACCCGAAAAGCGGTTTGGCAGGTTGGGCAGCGAGTGACTATCGCTGAACTGTCTGTTTTAGATGGCATTAAATTAGATTTCTCGAAAGCTCTCTGCTTGAGTTTAGCAGGATAAAAATACCGCGATAGCCTATGAGGTTATTTAGGCCTAACTTTTCTTAACCGCAGAGAGCTGTGCCCATTCAGACTCGATGGCTGGTTGAGCAAAAACAAAATCTTCGCCGTAGGGAAGACTGACAGCTTCTATTTGATGTTCAAGCAGACCGGATAAACAGAGTTGGCCGCCTGCGGCAGTGTGAGCGATTAATCTCGGTGCCAGTTCAATAAGTGGTGCTGCTAAGATATTGGCGATCATCATGTCGCAAGTGGCATCCGCAGGCCATTCATCGGAAGGAAGGTCATCAGGTAGATAGGTTAACAGCCGTGCCTGATCAATATGGTTGCGCTGCCCGTTGTCACGCGTCGCCAACAGTGCCTGTGGATCATTGTCCACAGCAATAACTTTTTCCGCGCCGAGCAATAGTGCAGCAATACCGAGAATGCCCGAGCCACAGCCGTAATCAATAACGGTTTTTCCAACAAGATCCTGTTTGTCGAGCCAGCGCAGGCAGAGATGGGTGGTCGGATGGCTGCCGGTACCAAAAGCCAGGCCGGGGTCGAGGCTTAGGTTGATACCATTGGCATCTGGCGGCTCTATCCAGCTCGGGCAGATCCACAGTCGGTCACCGCACTTTACTGGAGAGAAATACTTCTTCCACTCCTGAGACCAGTCTTTATCTTCGAGCTGTTCCCAACGATGTGCCAGTGTTTGCAATTGGGCTTTTAGTTGAGAGGTGAGTTGAGCAGTGATTTGTACTGTATCTGTCGTGGCATCAAACAGCGCTTTAATCTGACAGTTGTCCCACAGCGGGGTTTCGCCAACGCCGGGTTCAAAGATCGGCTGATCGGCAGCGTCTTCGAGAGTAACTGACACTGCACCGCAGTCGAGAAGAGCATCTTCAATGCTACCGCTGGTTTCGCGAGTAGCACTGATAATTAGCTGAAGCCATTGCATAGGATATGAGCTTTAAGTTACGAGCTTTGAGGTGTGAGTTCGAAGGAAAAGCCGGACTGTAAATTACAGTCCGAGCTTCTTCTCGAGATAGTGGATATTAACGCCACCTTTCTTAAACTCAGCGTCTTCAACCAGATCCTGGTGCAAGGCAATATTGGTTTTAATACCGTCGATCATCATCTCATCCAGAGCGTTGCGCATTCTTGAAAGCGCTGAATCGCGATCGTGACCATAGGTGATAATTTTACCAATCAGGGAATCGTAGTTGGGTGGAACGCGATAGCCGTTGTAGATATGCGAGTCTACGCGTACGCCATTGCCGCCGGGAGCATGGTAACTTTTAATCGTGCCGGGCTGCGGCAGGAAAGTAACCGGATCTTCGGCATTAATTCGACATTCAAAAGAGTGGCCGCGGAAAATAATATCTTCCTGCTTGATGCTCAGCGGTTCACCGCCAGCGATCAACAGCTGCTCTTTAACAATATCCACACCGGTGATCATTTCTGATACAGGGTGCTCTACCTGAACACGAGTGTTCATTTCGATAAAGTAGTAGTGGCCATCTTCGTAGAGAAATTCAAAGGTGCCCGCACCGCGGTAACCGATTTCAATACAGGCATTGGTGCAGCTTTCGAAAACCGCCTGACGAGCTTCTTCGGGAATACCCGGTGCCGGCGCTTCTTCGAGAACTTTCTGGTGGCGACGTTGCAGTGAACAGTCGCGATCGCCGAGATGGATAGCATTGCCCTGACCATCAGAGAGAACCTGAACTTCCACATGGCGAGGATTTTGTAAAAACTTCTCCATGTAAACCGTGCCATCACCAAAGGCAGCTTCTGCTTCAGTTTTGGTAATGGTAATCGACGTCACCAGACTCTCTTCATTTTCTACAACGCGCATGCCGCGACCACCGCCGCCAGCTGCCGCTTTAATAATCACCGGGTAGCCAATGCGTCGGCCCATCGCTTTCAGTGCTTCAGGGTCGTCGTTAAGAGGCCCGTCAGAGCCTGGAACTGTTGGCACGCCAGAGGCTTTCATGGCCTTAATCGCCGCCACTTTGTCACCCATGGTGCGGATACATTCAGCGGTCGGGCCGATAAATACAAAGCCACTGTTCTCAACCTGCTCAGCAAAATCGGCATTTTCAGCCAAGAAGCCATAGCCAGGGTGAACAGCTACAGAATTAGTCACTTCCATGGCGCTAATAATCGCCGGGATATTCAGATAGCTTTTCGGGGACGGATTGGGTCCGATGCAGATTGATTGGTCTGCGAGTTTGACATGTTTGAGGTCCGCATCCACTTGGGAGTGAACCGCAACAGTCTTAATTCCTAATTCTTTGCAAGCGCGCAAAATGCGCAGAGCAATTTCGCCGCGATTTGCGATCAGCACTTTATCGAGCATGATTCTATTCCTGAATAGGTTTAAACGATGGTGAACAGTGGCTGGTCGTATTCGATTGGCTCACCGTCTTCAACAAGAACTGCACCAATTGTACCGGCCTTGTCAGCCTCAATTTGGTTCATCATTTTCATTGCTTCGAGAATACATAACACATCGCCAACCTTAACCGCTTTGCCAGGCTCAACAAATACTGGAGATCCAGGTGCTGGTGAGCCGTAGAAAGTGCCGACCATCGGTGAGCGAACTACATGGCCAGTCAGCTCTTCCACAGCGGCTGCTGCTGGTGCCGCTGCTGCAGGCGCAGCCGCAACAGGTGCTGGAGCAGCTACTGCTGCCGGTGCTACAGGAGCAGGTGCTGCCACAACAGTTGCGCCGCGGCTGATACGAACTGACTCTTCACCTTCGGTGATTTCCAGTTCATTGATGTTTGACTCTTCGAGTAGCTCGATTAGTTTTTTAACTTTGCGAATGTCCATGAATATCTCTCGTTCTGGGATTAATGATCAAGCTTGCTGTGCACTGCTTGCAAAGCTAGCTGGTAACTTTTAGAGCCGAAGCCGCAAATAACGCCTTCAGCAATATCTGAAAAATAGGAGTGGTGACGGAATGCTTCGCGGGCGAAGACATTCGACAGGTGCACCTCTATAAAGGGTATCTCGACACCGAGCAGAGCATCGCGAAGGGCAACGCTAGTATGGGTGAAGGCGCCAGGATTAATAATAATAAAGGCGACATCTTGTTTTTTGGCGTCGTGAATATGTTGGATCAACTCAAACTCGGCATTGCTCTGCACCGCGGAAAGACTGTGTCCGGCAGAGGCGGCCTGATCGGCCAGAGTTTGGTTGATATCCTCAAGAGTCTCAGCGCCATAAATTTCTGGCTCTCGAGATCCGAGCAAATTTAGATTGGGTCCGTGAATTACCAGTATTGAAGCCATAGACAGTATTTCCCGATTACCTTCTGCGAGGTGTTCTATTAGTGCGGGAAGTCTGCCCGAAAATAAAACAGCTGTCCACGAATAGATAAAAAAAACCATTTTTCGACGAAATTTACAGAAAATGGCGACGAAAACTGTATTTTTTATGATTTTAATGCGCAGGTGTTTTGTTGAAGTGCGACGTTTAGGCTTTTTAAGGGGCTTTTCTGCGAAAAAGCGCCCTAAAAAAGCTAAAATCGGCTAAGTTCTTTAAATGTCGGCAAAGTGGTCGCTAAAATAAGCCAAGCCGATCAAATTTACTTTGAGGCTTGGGTTAGGGCCTCAATAACCATCGATTCGTTGAGAATTTGCGGCAAAATTTGCGCTGACCCGGAACCTCGCGGATAGACCAGGTAGAGTGGAACGCCATTGCGCTTAAATCGGTTTAGCAGCGCGGTGATCTGCGGGTCACTGTTAGTCCAGTCCCCTTTGAGGTAGACAATACCCTGCTCATTCATTAACTGAGCCACCTTATCCGAGCTCAACGCCACACGTTCATTTACCAGACAGGTAATACACCAGTCTGCGGTGAGATTAATAAATACCGGTTGGCCAGAGTCACGCAGTGACGCCAGTCGCTCAGGACTGTAATCCTCAAACGCCGCTTTATCAGTGTCTTCAGAGAGGGTGGTTAGTGGTGCTGCCAGAGCCGCGGTGATAACCGCGATAGCAATTAGCCGCCCCGTAGGTCTGACACTTAACTTCCAAAGCCATAGGCCCATTACCAGTAATACTAGTCCAGTGATCACCGCAGCGGCCACATCCATAGAAGTCTGTCGTCCTGCTACCCAGAGTAGCCATACAGCGGTAATATAAAGAGGAAAGGCGAGGAATTGCTTAAAGGTATCCATCCACGCGCCAGGCTTCGGCAGGCGTTTGGTTAAGCCGGGAATCCATGCCAGCAGAATAAACGGCAGAGCCATACCCAGTCCTAGGCAGGCGAAAACTAACAGGGCGATATAGGTCGGCTGAGAAATCGCAAAGCCCAGAGCCGGGCCCATAAAGGGTGCGGTGCAGGGGCTGGCAATGGTAGTTGCCAGTACGCCGGTCATAAACGAGGGCATCAGCCCCTCTTCGCGCTTTGATAGCTGCCCGAGAGACATTAGGTTGCTGCCAATTTCCAAATAGCCGGAAAGACCCAGCCCCATAATAAAGAACAGATAGATTAAAAAGATAACAAACAGCGGCGACTGCAACTGAAAACCCCAGCCGATACTTTCGCCTGCTGCACGCAGTGCCAGCATTACAACTGCAATGGCGACAAAGCTCAAAACCACGCCGGCGGTATAAACCAAACCGTGGATATGGCGGCTGCGAGAACTTTGATGAGTGTTGGTGAAACTTAAAACTTTGATCGACAGAATCGGAAATACACAGGGCATCAGATTAAGAATCATGCCGCCAATCAGCGCGAAGAGTAAAACTGCAGCCAGAGAAAAATTCTCTGTTGAGGTTTGACCGCCTGCCTGCTGAGACGCCGGTGGCACAGTGCTGATATCCACCGCACCGGTTTGCAGGTCAATGTCTAGCCACTGCTTATAGGGCGGATAACAGAGCCCGGCATCCGCGCAGCCCTGAGATTCGATCTGTAACTGGAGTCTGTTACTGGTCGAACTAAAGGGAATTCGCACGCTGGTCTGCGAGTAATACACTTCGAGTTCTTTTTCAAAAAACTCATCCCACTTAACTACGCCAGTTTCAAAACTTGCCGGCTGCAATTCGAGACTGCTATCGAGAGATCTAAAGTCGAAGCGATCGCGGTATAAGTAGTAGCCGTCGCGAATATCCCAGTTAAAGACCAGTTGCTGATTTTCAACAACCAGATTAAATTGATAGGCCTGCTCTACGGGAACAAATTCCGGATCGCTTAGTAGAGAGCTGCTTGCTAGAGGGCTGCTTAAGATCGAGCTGCTGGATTCTTGGCCGAACGGGCTTTCATTCGCAAGCAGTCCGTTAAAGGGGCTGGCAAACAGGGCGAGGCACAATAAAACAATGCGTAAATTGATGTTCATAATAGATCCGGGCATTTTTACCATAAGCCATTATAGGGCAGGGTATTGGCTGAGTGTTTGAATATCTTTTTTAGCGATAAAGTTAGCCCTGTCGTTTGAATGAGGATTTGACTCAGGGTTTAGGTAATAATTCACTCAGCGAATAAAAAGTCTTTACGGGAACGATTAACGTTCATATCACATGCTATAGTTTGAACAAGGATTCTTATGAAAAAATCAATAATTCACAGTTTATTATTTGGCTTCGCCAGCAGCTTGGCTATCTCCCTGGCGGCGGCCGAAGGCTTGGGTATTAAAGAGTTGAGTGCGGAGGGTGCCTATATTCGCGCTATGCCTCCCGGGCAACAGATTACTGCCGCTTTTCTCAAACTGGTTAACAGCGGCGATCAGGATTGTCAGATTACCGGCGGCAGTTCCCCTATAGCCACTGATCTACAGATTCACGAACATCAGCACAGCAACGGGATGATGAGAATGCGCCCGCTGCAATCGGTTGCCGTCGAGGCCGGGCAAAGCCTGCTCTTTGAACCAGGCCAATTGCATCTGATGTTATTTGGTATTAAAGAATCTCTGGTGCCAGGTGAGCAGCAAGAATTTACTCTTACTACAGAAAACTGTGGTTCGATTGTGGTTGCGGCGGAAGTGCGCAGTCTTTTCAAAAAGAAGTCGGTTAGTAGCCCTAAGCCAATAAGTAGCCCTAAGCCGGTTAACAGCCATGAAGGCCATAACCATCACGACCACAATCACCATGGCCACAACCACAGCGATAAAAAGATGCAGGACAATAGCTAATGAGATTTTGGCGGCGACTAAAAATGGCCGGACGGAAACCGTTTCTCGACTCCAACGAAGAGATCGCTGACGACTACGTCAATAAAGAAAAAACCAAAGTTCTCCGCAATGGACTAGCCGCCTTATTGGTTGTTGTTCTATTACTCACCGGACTGGGTTTTTACTGGAGCGGCGAGCCAGACCTGTTTGATGTGCGCGAGCAGACCGCAAAGATTCTCGGTGAGCGAACACCAGTGGTTGGCGCCACCACCACCGCCACATTAATTCACACCATCGATACCCTGCTGGATAAGCCGGGCGGTTATCTCAGTAATGACCTGATGCCGCCGGGGGTATTGCTGGATAATATTCCCAGCTGGGAATTTGGTGTGCTGGTGCAGGTACGTGATCTGAGCAAAGCCAAACGCGAAGCCTTTAGCCGCTCGCAGTCTCAGTCCACCGAAGACCCCGATCTGGCAATAGCCGAACCGCGCTTTCATATTGACCACACCAGCTGGGCCGTGCCCTGGCCGGAGTCTGAATATGCCGAGGGGCAGGAGTATCTGGCAAACTATCTTCAGCGCTTACATGACGAGCAGGCCTACGATGGCCAATTTTTTGCCCGGGCAGATAACCTCCGCTACTGGTTGGGTACCGTAGAGACAAGATTGGGCAGTCTCTCTCAGCGCCTTTCAGCCAGTGTTGGCCAGCGACGTATCAATACAGATCTGTCCGGCGATGCAGCAGGTCGTCAGTCGACTCAGGCAGCGGCAGAAGTGATGGTAAAAACCAACTGGCTGCAGATCGATAATGTTTTCTATGAGGCGCGTGGCACAACCTGGGCGCTGCTCCATTTTCTCAAAGCGATTGAAGTAGACTTTGCCGAAGTGCTGGCGCGAAAGAATGCGATTGCCAGCGTTCAGCAGATTATTCGCGAACTTGAAATGAGTCAGCAACCGGTTCATGCGCCGGTTATAGTTAATGGCGAAGGATTTGGCCTGCTAGCCAATCACTCGCTGGTGATGGCCTCGTATATCAGTCGCGCCAATGCGGCTATTATTGATTTAAGGGAGCTTCTCTCTCAGGGTTAATTCCACAAAGGACGATTGCCGAGGTATCCCCTCAGGGTAAAACGGAATGAATAATATTTTCCACATAAAGGAAGTTAGTGGAGCCGCCTCTGAATTGAGTCGGGCCCTGGTTGCGGCGCGTCTAAAGGGCGGCGTTATGGTTGTCGACCGTAACTTTAGAGTAGTAATGATTGACCGCAAGGCCGCCGAGTTTTGCGCCGTTTCTGCAGGGCAGTCTCAGGGTAAACGTTTCTATGCGCTGTTTCCTGCGCTCTTGGGCACTGATTTCGCCGCTAGCTTACATGAGGTCACGAGCACTCTGGGTGCTAAGCGCTGCTCGCGGCCTACCGATAATTCGATGTTGGATCAGTTTGTCGACGCGTTTGCCCGAGATCATTCTGCGCTCTTGGGTATATCGATTAAGGCCTATGATGACGGCTCAAATATTTATGGCCTGATACAGCTCAAGTTACAAAATCTGCCTCAGGAATCTCAACAGAATAATCTTTCTCGTCCGGCCAGCGAAGACTTATCCAATGGCGCACTGGCAACCGCCGAGCCACAGAAAAACGCATTTCTTATCGATAATAATTCAGCCTATATTATTGCCGACCGCTACGGATTTGTTTCCCGAATAAGTAAGGCGGCAGAGCGGCTGTTTGCCTACAGCAATGATCTGCTAGTTGGCAGTTCCGTGCGTATTTTATTCCCCGGTCTCGACGCCATGGAGAGTCTGGATTTAAGGGAAAACTTTACCGATCTGAGAGGTCAGCATATTCAGGGTTATGTGCTAGCGGCAACTTCTCAGGGAGAGAGCCGCTATCTGGATGTGAAATTATTTACCTCCGCTAGCACTGAGGATGAGTTGGTTATTGTCTGTCACGACTGGACCCACGCCAGCCAACAGGCCGATGAATTAATTAATCGCGGGCGACTATTTGATTTAACCTCAAAGCATATAGCTGATGGGATATTAATGGTCGATGCCGAAGGCTTTCTGGTTGAGATGAATCCGATCGCCGAACAGCTATTGGGCTTTGAGTTGGATAAATCCAAGCCGACCCAGATTCATGTAGCTATGCCGCTGGCTAATGAAGAAACCGGCGTTACCGTCACCCCGGTTCACGATGCCTTAAATAAGGCACTCAATGTAGAGTCCAATCAGTCGCTGTTACTAAAGGTGCGCGGCGCCACGCCGATGAGTGTTGCGGTATCGGCATTTCCGCTGCGCGATTCCATGGGCAGAATAACCAAATGTCTGGTTATTTTTAGACCGCTCAGCGAAGCGCGCAGAGTTTCCAGTCGTCTTAAATGGCAGGCAATGCACGATCCATTAACCGGACTTCCCAATCGCGCCTCGCTGGCTAAGCGCATTCAAAAAGCTATCGAAATCGCCAAACTTGAGGGTGCTATTCACGCGCTGCTGTATATAGACCTCTACAATTTTTCGGTGATCAACGATACCAGTGGCCACCATGCCGGGGATGAGCTGCTTAAACAGTTTGCTCACCTGCTAGTTAAGCTGGCCGGCCCCAGTGATATAGCTACGCGTATCGGCAATGATGAATTTGCGCTGTTACTGCACCGGGTAAATTACGACAAAGCCATGGCACTGGCAGAGCAGATACTCAGTGAACTCAAAGAGCTGAGTATTCCCTGGGAAGGTGAGGTATTAAAGATCGGTGCCAGTATCGGCGGCATATTGATTGATGCGGATGCCGTCTCCGATATTGATCTGATGATCTCCGCCGGTTCCTCCTGCGCCACCGCCCGCGACAAGGGCCGCAATAAAATTCACTTCCAGTCATTTAATGAAGAGGTCGCCAAACGCCGCAGTCTGGCCACCAGTATGCCGAAAATAGTTTCGGCACTGGATGAAGATCGCTTTACCTTATTTGCCCAACCGATAGTACCGATGAATCGGTCCTCCGGACCCGCCAAATACTATGAAGTACTGGTGAGAATGCGCGACAGTGATGGCAGTATTTTACAGCCCTCGGAATTTATCCCGGTCGCTGAACACTTTTCCTTAATTGATGATTTGGATAAATGGGTTTTTAACCATTCACTGAAATTTTTGCAGATGCTTAAAGCCAAGGGTTCGCCGCTGCCGATGCTCTCGGTAAATTTATCCGGCAGTACCGTGGGTGATGAGAATGCCATTGATTATATTCTTAGCGGATTTAGTGACAGTGGCATATCGCCCAGACATATTCAGTTTGAGATCACCGAGACTGCGGCGGTAAAACATTTGCAGGAAGCCAAACGATTGATCGCAACATTGAGATCAGTGGGGGTGTCGATTGCGCTAGATGATTTTGGCAGCGGACTCTCATCCTTTGCCTATTTAAAAGAACTGCCAATCGACTGCCTGAAAATTGATTCCAGTTTTATTCACACCATGGAAAATAGCGATGTGGATTATTCGGTGGTCAGCACCATTAATCACCTCGGCCATATTATGGGAATTCCCACGGTGGCCGAGGGCGTCGAGAATGAAAAACAGTTACAGCTATTGAAAAAGATCGGTGTGGATTATCTGCAGGGCTTTCTGTTTCAACATCCACAACCGCTTAATAAAATGTCGCTTTAGTAGTTTAGTGAGGCTCTTGATCCGAGCCCCTCAAAACCGGTTGCTATTTAAGCCCTTCTTTTAAACCATCATACTCAGCACTGTGCAGGCGCGGGCCATATTGGCCGACCACTGCGCTAGCCGCGCGGTTGGCAAACACTGCCGCAGACAGGCTGCCATAACCACTGGTTATGCCATACAGATAAGCACCGGCAAACATATCCCCGGCACCGTTGGTATCCACTGCGGTTATCGGCTGTGCCGGCGCGGTAAGATATTCATCCCCGTCAAAAACCACCGAGCCCTGACTGCCACGAGTCACCACAAACTGTTTGGCGGTATTTTGTAACTGCTCCAGAGCCTGATCCAAATTATCAGTTTCACACCAGTTGAGCGCTTCCTGTTCATTGCAGAATAAAAGATCAATGCCTGCGCCGACGATCTCTTTTAAGCCGTCGCGAAAGTATTCAACGATACCCGGGTCAGAGAGGCTTAGGGCGATTTTGGTACCCGCCTGTCGAGCCACTTCGGCCGCTTCTATAGCAGCCTGTCGAGCGCTGTCGCCAGTCACTAAATAGCCTTCTATATAAAGGTATTCTGAATCTGCGATAGCGTCGCCATCGAGGTCGGCGGATGACAGCTCAGTGCTAGTACCAAGAAAGGTATTCATGGTTCGCTCGGCATCGTCAGTAATCATCACCAGACACTTGCCGGTAATTCCTGAGGATATTTGCGCATCGGCATTGTGGTCAACGCCATTGTCCGCAAGGTCCTGCATATAGAAACGACCGTTGTCATCATCGGCAACTTTACAGGAGAAGAAACTTTTGCCACCGAACTGGCTGAGAGAGATAACTGTGTTGGCCGCAGAACCACCACAGGCAAGCTTTGACATCACCATATGATCAGCAAGGTTATCCAGCAAAAAATGCTGCCGCTCCTCATCGACCAATGTCATTAAACCTTTCTCAATACCGAGATCGTTAAGGTTGTTATCTGTTACTTCAATTTCGGTATCTACTAACGCATTACCAAGACCATAGACATGGTACTTTTTCATAATTGCTTCCTGCTTCAATCTACGGCGTGATGGGTAACAATACCCTGCTGAGTGGCGAGAAATAATATATCGGCTGGCTTGCAGGCGAAAAAGCCATTGGTCACTACACCGGTAATCTGGTTAATTTTTTCTTCCAGATCGGTTGTCGAACCAACAGGGTAGAGATGGTGAACATCGAGGATTTGATTGCCGTTGTCGGTGATCACATTTTCTCGCCACACCGGATCGCCGCCTAATTTAACCAGCTCGCGAGCCACATGACTGCGCGCCATAGGAATCACTTCAACCGGCAGAGGGAAGGTTCCCAAATAGTCGACCCATTTACTCTCATCGGCGATACAGACAAATTCATCGGCAACGGCGGTAACAATTTTTTCTCGGGTAAGAGCGGCACCGCCACCTTTGATAAGCTCAAGGCGCGGGTTGGCCTCGTCAGCACCGTCAATATAGATGGTAATT
>Ga0115572_10003645_pt1 | contig 12120 bp, 12 predicted proteins | sample COGITO_mtgs_1206_FD_88681 | JGI IMG/M metagenome (GOLD analysis project Ga0115572, IMG submission 88681) | Pelagic marine microbial communities from North Sea - COGITO_mtgs_120607 | ecosystem: Environmental > Aquatic > Marine > Epipelagic | place: Germany:Helgoland, sampling site Kabeltonne... | reverse complement strand
GATCTTTAATATCTCCTAACACGATAGGGCTTCCCTTAAGAGCTGGGAAAACACCGGGTAATCCCATGCCTGTGGGTTGATGGCAAGCAGCGCAACTAGCCATGTATACTTGCTCTCCCAGTACCATAAGCTCTTCTTTTGGTAGAGTTTGGTCTAATAGCGCTGCATCAGCAGCTGCAGCTTGTTGCTTGGCTTGCTTTGCATTGGCTAACCAAGTTTCAAAGTCTGCCTCGGACTTGGCCTCTACTACAACAGGCATAAAACCGTGATCTTTACCGCATAGTTCGGCGCATTGGCCTCGGTAAATGCCTTCTTCATTAATTCGGGTCCAAGTCTCATTAATAAAGCCAGGATTGGCATCCTTCTTAACAGCAAAGTCAGGCACCCACCATGAATGAATTACGTCATCTGAGGTCATTAAAAAACGGATTTTCTTATTAATTGGAAGCACTAAAGGTTTATCAACCTCGAGTAAATAGGTATCCGTTTTTTCAGCTTGATTCGCTATTTGGTCACTAGGTGTTGATAGAATGGAATAGAAATCAACATCTTCTCCCATGTATTCATAATGCCACTTCCACTGCGACCCAGTGACTTTGATAGTGATGTCAGCTTTACTAGCATCTTCCATCGCGATTAAAGTTTTAGTGGCTGGGACTGCCATAGCTATTAGAATGACAAAGGGAATTGCCGTCCAAAGTATTTCTACTTTTGTACTTTCATGAAATTGGGCAGGTACTGCCCCTTTCGATTTACGATGATGTATTAATGCCCAAAACATAACGGCAAATACAATCACCCCAATCACACAACATATAATAAAAATAGTCATGTGCAGTTGATAAACATTATTACTTATATCAGTGACACCTTCTCGCATATTATATTGACTGTTTGCCAATAATTGCTGCGGAAGCATTAATAATATAAGCCACAAGGTAGAGCTCAATTTACCCATGTGACAGCTCCTTTTGATGCTATTGCAAGACGCAAAGCGAAGAGGCGGCACTGCTTTATACTCGCCAATTCGTTATTTTTTTATTGTTACTGGTTATGTTTATGTCTTCAGACGCTATAACGCAAAAAGATCACTAATTAACACAGCGTATTAACCAATTAGTTAAAAAATAAACAATTAGCAAGTTTTAAGGTAAATAAAATTCTATTTTGGTGCAAAAATAACAATGTTAAATCAGAGCGTTATTTTGTTTTGCGGGAATATTCTAAGCGCCTGAAACTGGCGGATAATGAGGTATGATAAGGCTTAAGAAGCTATATAGAAGTGTGTAATACTGCAGCTAACGTGGCTATAAAAAATATAAGCACCAAATATCACTCATTTGGTGCACCGAGGTGGCAGTAAATAAACTATTAGGAATAAATACATGGCCCAACCTACATCGTATAAACTTATAACAACCAATCTTACATCCAGTCTGCGTTTCGAATAACGCCTACAGCTAATCCTTCAATATTAAATGACTCATGCTCAAGGTCGACCTCAATTGCAGTAAATTCATCATTTTCAGCATGTAAGAGAACTTTTTTCCCTGCTTTTTCAATGCGTTTAACTGTTACATCATCATCAACACGCGCAACAACCACTTGACCATTTTCAGCAACCTGCGTTCGATGTACAGCAAGTAAATCACCATCCATAATACCAATGTCTTTCATACTCATACCTTGTACACGCAATAAAAAATCAGCGGCTGGCTTGAACATTAAAGGGTCAATCTGACAATGGCTTTCAACATGCTGTTGTGCAAGTATTGGTTCACCAGCTGCGACTCGGCCAATTAGTGGTAATCCAAGTTGCTCGGGTTCATCCTCTTCTACCAGCTGAATACCACGGCTTGCACCTGGCTTCATTTTAATAACACCTTTTTTAGCCAGTGCTTTTAAATGCTCTTCAGCAGCGTTTGCACTTTTGAAACCTAAAGTTTGTGCAATTTCAGCACGCGTAGGCGGCATACCAGTATCTTTGATAAACACTTTGATTAATTCAAGAATTTGAGCTTGACGATTCGTTAATGGGCGCATACAACTGGTTTTCCATACAGTACATTTAACTGTGAGTATATACAGTTATTTGAAAATCGCAAATTTTAAATTAGTTACCTTTAGCCCTTCTTTTTTACCATCTAGTACTTAGCAATAAAGTGGCGCTATTTGAACCATCATCAGATTTAAAAGATGCGCCTAAACCAAACTTTAGCGCTATATGCTCATTAAACCAGTACTGTGTTTGCAACTCATAGTTATCAGTATTATTGCCATGGTCACGAACATTAGCGACCAAAGCAACTGACCAATCTTGATTTATATAATACGCTACCCGCCCTTGAACATACCGATAGCGCCCAACTAACTGCTTAGCTTGTAGATCCCAGCCTTTATTATTGGTTAAGCTGGTCCAGCGCACATACGGCGCATAACTCCATTCAACCGACGTTACATTGTCTTTTAAATAATAGCCTTTCCCTTGAAAATAGTTGTAAAAAGCAGTTAAGCCTATTTGTAGCTGATCATTTACCTGGTTTCCAATTGAGGCCGTCACTAAAGAGCTGTCTGATTGCCAATGGCCGCCATCATCATCAACATGTCGCAAGCCAGCCGCTAAAATTAAGCCATGTTGCCAATAATAAGTCGCATCACTGGTAATATAATAAAGGTTGTCATTCGCAAAGCCACCTAACGCAATATTGTTCACTTGGTGCAAGTGACTTTTTAGCTCTTGAGGACCAGATAAGGCGGTTAAGTCATCACTAAAATAACGGTATCTCGCACCTAAAAATGCTTTATCCAAGCCACTTAAATCAGTGAACCCGAGATCAACCTGATGATTGATATCTGCATAGCTGGATAACGATAAACAGCTAATTAACAGCATTATTCCTTTTTTCATCATGCGTTCCTAAAATGTAACATTAGGTATATTTTAGCTATTTAGATGATCTTAACTGTAGAAAAGTGTACAAAAGTGTAGGCTGGTTTTAAATTTTTAATTGAGGACATTCCATGGCTATTTGGTATCACCCAATCACGCAAGCGCAGTGTAAACAACTTGATGAAGGCATTAATGGCCAAGGCACGTTAATGAAAACAATGGGTATAGAAATCACTGAAATTGGCGATGACTATTTAGTGGCAACGATGCCTGCAATACCTGCACACCACAACCCTATTGGAATGGTTCATGGCGGAGCAAATGTTGTGCTTGCAGAAACAGTTGCCAGTTATGCTGCTAATTTTGTTATAGATTTCACAAAATTTTACTGTGTTGGCCAAGAAATAAATGCAAACCATTTAAAAGCATCGCGAAATGGCGTGCTCACGGCAATAGCAAAACCTATACACATAGGAAAACGGACATCAGTATGGGAAATTAAGATAACAAACAGTCGAGGTGAACTGTGCTGCGTATCAAGAATGACCGCAGCAGTGGTTGAGCGTAAAAATTAACTTTCTATTGGATAAATCGTTATCTCAACGCCTGCACCAATAGCAGATATTCGCAACAGCGTATCTGCTTGCAGCGCTTGATTAAAACATTTTGGTGAAGTGCCTGACTCAAAGCCTATATCAAACGTGCGCCGAGAGCACGCTAACCATTGTTTTAATGCATTGCGTGAACAGGATTCAATTAATTCACACATATGGTTAATGGCTTTATCTGGTGTAGACACTTCAAGATTCGCCTCAATACGCGCTAATTGACGATATTCATCTTTGTCATAGTGTAAAACTGTGGCAATTTTTTTTAAGTCTGCCACTAGTGCACTAATATCTTGTTTAGACTCAAGCTCTAGATCTACATTTAAAAATTGAATTTCCGACATGCTATTGTTTTACCCCGCGTTAATTACAACGCAAACTTTAACCTAAATTTGCGTTTATACCAAACTCTATCCCTTGCAAATTCGACCACTTCTCTATTATGCAGAACAACTCTAAAGCCCTACTGCGACAATTTGCCACATGGTCAAACTCGGTATACTTTGTAAAATACTGCGCAAAAAATAATAACAAATGAGTTTTTTAATGAATAAACGTATTTTCAAGCACGCTCGTAAATGTCATAAATGGCTTGGATACATTCTTGCTTTGCAAATTTTTGCTTGGCTGTTAGGTGGTTTAGTCATGAGCGCTATTCCGCTTGAAAAAGTTCATGGTAAGCATTTGGCAGCTCGAGCTATCGACAATCCATTTACTCAAAAAAATTACCCTGCGTCACTCGATAAAATAGTAGCTCAAATCAAACAGCCTAAACAGATTACCTATTCTCATTTTTTAAACACCCCGATCATTACGCTAAAAACTGACACAAAAGAGCATCATTTTGATGGAGTAACAGGGCAACCATTTAGTAATCCCAATAAAATACAAATTGCCGAAAATGCAAAAGCTCACCTGATAATTGACGCTAAGATTAATACGATAAATCTACTTGAAGCAGGGCCTCGAGAAGTTGGCTACAAAGAAAATATATGGCAAGTGAGTTTTAACGACACTTTTAATACAACACTCTATTTATGGGCAGATAGTGGTAAAGTAATCACAGTTCGCAGCACTATATGGCGAATTTTCGACTTTTTTTGGATGTTGCACATAATGGACTACGATGAGCGCGAAGACTTTAATAACCCATTACTGATTAGTTTTTCAGCGACTAGCGTACTGTTTTGTATCACTGGCATGCTACTTTTACTACAAAATGTACGCCTACGCCGCCGAAAACTTTAAATTGCAGTAAGGCATTATGAGTGCCTTATGAATACCTTATAAGTGCCTTGCCTGTTGTATCATTGCATTTCTCTGAACATACTCCATTCAACTGATTTACCCGTTTGAATAATCACTCTAAAATAGCGCTTCCTGTTGTTCACTAAAGTGATTGGATATGCCGCATTTTCTTCTTGCGCTCGCTTTTTTTTGCCTGAGTTTTAACCTTTACGCAGAGCAATTTACGAGTTTCTCAAGCGCCAAAAAACACCTGATAAAAACCTTACCCAACGATGCTAAAAGTATTTACTGTGGTTGTGATATAAAACGCCAAGGTAAAAAGCTAATACCCGATCCAAATGCGTGCGGTTATATACCACGCAATGCCGTAACACGCTCAGGTAAACCCAATGCTCGTGCCGTTCGGATTGAATGGGAACACATAGTTCCAGCTTGGGAGTTTGGCCACCAGTTACAATGTTGGCAAAATGGTGGGCGAAAAAACTGCGTGAAAACCAGCGAGCAGTTTAGAAAAATGGAAGCCGATATTAATAATCTAGCCCCTGCGATTGGTGAAATTAATGCGGATAGATCGAATTATCGCTTTGGTATGATTGCAGGTAGCGCCACACAATATGGCAACTGCCAGGTAAAAGTGAACTTTAAACAACGAGTTGTTGAACCACCCGCTTATTCGCGAAAGCGTATTGCAGATGCATACTTTTACATGCAAAAAACCTACGGATTAAAAATATCCAATAAACAACAGCAGTTATTTAAAGCATGGCAAAACCAGAACTTGGCACAAACCCAAAACTCTCAGCATCTTTAACTCTACAAATGTTTACATTATAAACGTATTTTTTGTTGCCTATCTTGAGCTGTATTGATATTTTCGAAACAAGTATTTACAAGAACGTAACCAAATATGTTTAATAAAAAAAGAATCTCTACTGCTATTCTCATTGCTTTTTCTGGCCTTGCAATTACAGCATGTGGAGGCGGCGGTAGCCTAAATAAAGATTCAAATAATACAGACTCTACCAATGTGGTAACACCGCCACCACAGTCTGATGAGGTTGAATGGGTTGCAGGTGAATTTGACGCATCAAGTACATTTAAAAACCAATGTGATGTGCCACGCACAGGTAACGACCCATACAATAATAACCAGCCATACCCTGATAAAGCAGGCTCCACCCTAACAGAAAAAATGTGGCTACGTTCTTGGAGTGATGAAACATACCTGTGGTATGACGAAATAACAGATAAAAACCCAGAAAGCTTTGATACTGTTGCGGCTTATTTTGCGCAATTAAAAACTGAGCAAACGACTGATTCTGGCGCTAAGAAAGATAATTTTCATTACAGCGAACCCACAGAAGACTTTTATAAAGAAGCACAATCAGGCGTAGTCTCCGGTTACGGCATTAACTGGTCATTTATTTCAAATACGCCACCAAGAGTGTTAAGAGTTGCCTATCTTGAAGATAATTCACCAGCACAAAATGCAGGAATACAACGTGGCGATACCGTTCTTTCTGTTGATGATGTAAGCATAGATACCAACACTCAAGCTGGAATTGACTCGCTCAATAGTATTTTGTTTGGCCCAACAGCTGGCGAAGCACATAACTTTAGAGTGCGCAGTAATGACGGGACTGAAAAATCAATCACCATTACAGCGGGTAACATTGCAAAAACCCCGGTTCAGAACGTAAATACATTTACTACACAAAACAATACACGTGTCGGTTACATGCAGTTCAATAGCCATATAGGTGTTGCGCAAGAAGGTTTAATCGATGCAGTTAATAAGTTTAAGGCTGATCAAGTCGACGAATTAGTCATCGACTTTAGATACAACGGCGGTGGTTTATTAGCCATGTCATCACAATTAGCTTACATGGTCGCTGGCCCTGCTAACACTGACGATTTTTACTATTATCAAACGATTCAGAATGACAAGCTACCAAAGGAAGTACCTTTACCATTCATTAATCAAGAAATTGATTACTCAACGTTTGAAGGTAAACAAATTCTTTTACCTGATTTAAACCTATCAAAAGTTTATGTCCTTAGCACATCAGGTACCTGCTCTGCATCTGAAGCCTTTATTAATGGTTTAAAAGGTATTGATGTTGAGGTGGTATTAATTGGCGACACAACGTGCGGTAAACCTTATGGTTTTACACCTACCCACAACTGTGCAACTACTTACTATACTATTCAGTTCAGTGGTGCTAATTATAAAGGCTTTGGTGAATATTCAGATGGTTTAACACCCACGCCTGCACCACAGTTTTCAGCTGATGTTAAAGGCTGCCCTGTTACTGATGACTTTGATCATCAACTAGGTGATACAAACGAAGCACTGCTATCGACGGCGTTATACCATATTACAAATAATGGCTGCCCTGAAGTGGCACAAAACGCTAAACAACAACCTGCCAGCTATGCACAAAGTAACGAAACGGGTTTATCGCTTGAGATACCTCAGTCGCTTTACAACACAAATATGGATTTAACATGGCCTAGTACAGGGGATGCAAATGATTAAATACATACTATGCGCTGTTAGCGCAATCATACTAACAGGTTGCAATAGCACACAGGCTGTAGAGCCTCAAGATGCAACCCTAACGCGCGTAAACCCGGGAATTGTGACGCAGCTGCAACAAGCAATTCAAACCGCAAAAGGTGGCCCTTTAGTGACCCTTGCAGATGATGTATTTACTAAAAGCGCACAGCTTTTGATAGATCATGGCACAACTAAAGGCCCTGATGGCATGCCTATTATGGGCGCACATAATATACCTTCAGAAAAGTTTGTCTTGCAAAAGTCAGGGGAGCAATGCTTTCTATTTTACCCTAAAAAGCAGTTGAGTATTCCGCTAAGCAATGTCGAATGTGAAGTTATCTAAAACCCAAAAGGCGCATTAAGCGCCTTTTTGTTATGAGCGGATTAAAGCGCTTGATGTGGACCAAACACTTCGTAATGTATACGTTCAGCATCAACATTCAAAGCAAGCAATTGTTGCTTAATTGCTGCCATAAAACCTGTTGGGCCACATAAGTAAAAGTCACCTTTAGTCAATGGAAGCTGATTTGCAACAGTACTTATATCCATTAAACCACTGAACACTCCACTCTTACTTTCTTGATTATACCAAGTGTAATGCTTTAAAGAGGGATGTACGGCTGCAAGATCATTTAAATAACTGGCAAATGCATGCTGCTGCTCATTCTCACAGGCATGTAAATAAACGATTTCAGAGTTGGGTTCATTCTGCAGTATTGTTTGCAGCATTGCGAGCATAGGAGTTTGACCAACACCAGCCGAAATTAGTACTGTAGGTTTTTTGCTGTCTCTTAAAAAGAAATCGCCAGCTGGCGGGTATAATTGTACAACACACCCCTCATCAAGCGAGTGTAAGTAATTGGAAACAATACCAGGACCCGGTACCAACTCTTTTTTCACACTGATTCGGTAGTTTTCTCCATTACTTTGTTGAGAAATGGAGTATTGCCTAATTTCATTGTATTGCGTGTCATCAGGTTTTACTTTTATCCCTAGATATTGCCCAGGTTTGTGAGTTATTACAGCCTTTGCATCAACAGGCTCTAGGGTAAAACTGGTCACCAACTCGGATTCGATACACTTGTTAGCTATCACAAATTTACGAGTTCCTGTCCAGCCGCCGTGTTTGGTTTTACTGTGTTCGTAAAGCGCCGCCTCTTCGGTTATACAAATATCAGCAAGTAAAGCGTACGCTTCGCGCCAAGCATACTCCACTTCAGCGGTGAACTGCTCAGGCAATAGCTCTTTTAAGGTGCCAATCAAATGCCCACCTACAATTGGGTAATGTTCTGGCAGAATATGCATACTTGTATGTTTATGATTAATTCGTGCAAGCGCTTCCTTTAACACACCCAAATTATCAATATGTTGTGCATACGCTGCTAACGCATTAAATAATGCAAATTGCTGACGCCCGCTGCGCTGATTGGCCATATTAAAAATATCTTGCAGTTCAGGGTTATGACTAAACATACGATTATAAAAATGCTCTGTCACAACGGTCCCTGCTTGCGCTAATAAAGGGGCTGTACTTTTTACAATCGAAATGGTTTTCTCAGATAACATACTACGTTTCCTAATAACTTAAAAAATTAACCCCGACGCCCATCAACACGACGCTGTGTCAAAATAGGTGCGTAATGGAGTAAGAACAGTAAAAATGCCACTAGCCAACATAGCGCGCTAAGCTGCCACGCAATTGATGAACCAATAACAATGGGAAGTAATGAACGAGTTATCGCCGCAATAACCATTAAACCGAATGCAGCAGATATAGAGTGTGGAACACGAAGTGGACGGCCTGTATGACCCAGAGATACACGGCTCATCATGGCTAAAATCATCATACTAATCGTGCCTATGGTGATCATATGCAGTGCGTCGCTAAATAAAATAATTGAACTGAAAAAGCTCAGCGCAACTAAGGTTAAACCCACACCCAAAGCAAAATAAGACACATGCAATGACCACAAAAGTGGCACTGTTAATACCTTACTATTCCACCATATAAATGAACGAGTTAAGTGCAAAGCAGCCACCACACTCATTATCCAGCCCGGATTTAAACTGCGCACAAATACCTGACTAATGAAAAAAGCAGAAACACCCAGCACCGCGCTATACAATAATATTTTATCTACTCGGGCAGATCGCACTTGTTCGCTCAGCTCTAAGCCTCGCGCTGTAAAAAAAGGCACAACACGCCCAGCAATTACGCCTACTAATATCGTCATTACCAGTATGGCGGTGTCTGCAATTGAAAGTGCTAACGCATTCTTTTGCTGTATGACTAACCATAGGTAGGAAATATTTAGTGCAGCTAATGCACTGAGCATAAATAAAAAAATATAGTTATTCTTACTTTTAGCCACAATAAGCATGTGTGCTAAAGCGACTATAGCCCCAAGCCACCATAGCAACTGCAATCCAATAACTAGAAATAGGTTGATGCCGTGAACACTTGGCATAGAGATGAAAAATGCTCCCCGCGCTGCTAACCAAACAAAAGTTAATCCCATCAAAGCACTACCGCTAATACTTGGTACGCCAGTCCAGGTCTGAGCGGCGGTTAATAAAAAACCTACAGCAACAAAACCTGCAAAACCAAACATCATTTCATGAGCGTGCCAGAGTGTTGCAGGCATGCTTAACTGCCAATTTGCATATCCCGTTAAAATGAGTAACCAATAGCCAATAGAAAAAACAGCAAGCAAGCCCGCACCTAAAAAAGCAGGGCGAAAAGCGAGGTTCCAGATTGGCCATTGACTAAGTTGATAAAAACGCACGTTTTCAGCCGCCGGCTCGGTTAAATTTATTGGCCGCATTAGCGCACCTCTCTACCTAAGCTATTTAGTGCAATACAGCGCAATACATAACTAATTTTTAAAATCGTCGCTGCAATAATGGTAGAAATATGCGCCACTATTTGCAGTTTAATTGAAAGTAAATCAGCCAACGGGTAACTAAATAAAACGGTCACTCCAAGCGACAAGCAACTCAGCAAAAGCGCCCAATTAGCGCCTATTAATAAACGTAGGTAAAAATCAGTATCTGTGGCTAAGTTGCTGCAAACAGTGTTGTAGTAAGACATAAATCCCCCTGTACATTATAGATATACACCTTGTATTGCACAGAGTGAGCCAACAATTTAAACCATTAATTATCAGCAACTTATAACTTTAAGTGTTGACATAAAGGTCATAATGACACACCATCACAAATGAAATAAAACACACTAGAGTCAAATTGACATGATTAATACCTTAACCCTTTTGAACACCGCTTTGCAGTTGGGTACTATTAAGGTGCAAGCCAATCACTATCAACACATTATTGAGTGTATAAAAGGTGTGGTGCACAGCGATGCAACAGCGCTGCTTATTTGCCAGGATAATGTATTAAAGCCAGTGGCTATTGATGGCTTAATGCCAGACACATTAGGCCGGCGGTTTGTGATCAACAATCACCCCCGCTTACAGGCTATTTGTCGCTCAGGACAACCGTTACAATTTGCTCAAGATTGCTCGTTACCGGATCCTTATGATGGGTTACTTAACCATCAAGAAGGAGATATTCCCGTACATGCCTGCCTGGGTATGCCATTATTAGAAGGCGACACTTTATTGGGTGTGATTACATTAGATAGCCTAAATGCCCACGCCTTTGATGACTTTGATATGCAACAGCTCGCCATACTTAGTCAGCTGTGTGCAGCACAGTTAAAAACCGCCCTTTTGTTACAGCAGTACCAACATCATGCCCAACATAGTCATGCATTAGTACAAGAGTTAAATCGTGAAGCACTCACTCGAGATGGGGTTGAAATTATTGGCCACAGCCCAGCGATGCAAACCTTAAGAAATGACATAAAACTGGTTGCAGGTTCTGAATTTAGCGTACTTATTCAGGGTGATACCGGGGTTGGAAAAGAACTTGTTGCCCGCAATATACACTTACACTCGAAGCGCAGTCAGCAGCCTTTGATCCATTTAAACTGTGCCTCATTACCTGAAAACCTCGCCGAAAGTGAATTTTTTGGTCATGCTAAAGGGGCGTTTACAGGCGCAGAAAATGCACGCCAAGGAAAGTTTCAACTCGCTGATGGTGGCACGTTATTCTTAGATGAAATAGGCGAATTACCACTTACGATGCAAAGTAAATTACTGCGGGTATTACAAAGTGGTGAAATTCAAACGCTCGGCGAAGATAAGATAAAATATGTTGATGTTCGTGTGATCGCCGCAACTAACCGTAATCTTAAAGATGAAGTGGCACAAGGTCGCTTTAGGGCCGATTTATATCACCGGCTCAGTGTGTATCCTTTACATGTACCGACATTAAAACAACGTGAAAACGACGTGGTACTTCTAGCCGGTTTCTTTATCGAAAAAACAGCCAGAAAACTAGCCATTAAGCAACTAAAACTGAGCGTCGAGGCGCAGCTGACATTAACTCAATACTCTTGGCCTGGCAATGTTCGAGAGTTAGAACATGTTATAAGCCGCGCAGCATTAAAAGCCAAACAAAGCCAATGGCAGCAGGCCATCATTACTATAGAGGCTGAACACTGCGAGCTAAACCTTAATACACAGACTCAGGCTCTGCTTACAACACCTACCACCGTGTCGGAAAATAGCCCGCAACTGTCATTAAAACAAGCAACAGATACCTTTACGCATAACCTTGTTAGTCAGCAGCTTGAACAGCATAATTTTAACTGGGCTGCGACCGCACGCACTCTATGTGTTGACCGCGCTAATTTAATCAGACTGGCAAAAAGGCTCGGCATTGAAGTTAAAAAATCGTTATAAGGT
>Ga0115572_10003640_pt1 | contig 12129 bp, 3 predicted proteins | sample COGITO_mtgs_1206_FD_88681 | JGI IMG/M metagenome (GOLD analysis project Ga0115572, IMG submission 88681) | Pelagic marine microbial communities from North Sea - COGITO_mtgs_120607 | ecosystem: Environmental > Aquatic > Marine > Epipelagic | place: Germany:Helgoland, sampling site Kabeltonne... | reverse complement strand
CGCCCCGCACGGAAGGCGCCTGCGCTAGCTATCAAAACGTTCTCACCTGGGACATGCTGGCAGAGCTGGTTACCCTGCAGGCAGCCAGGAGGCGGGACCTAGAGGGCCGCAGGTCCAAGGGCGGCTCCGTGACGCCCGTGACGACGGTCTCGACGCGTGCCCGCTGGTTGGGTTGGGTCGCCGACTTCTTCATTGTGTCCAGAAAGCCAGTCGCTGTGTCCAACAAATCCCTCTTTCCCACGGGCAAGAGCTGTGCTCTGGAGGTCTACCTGTCCCTGCAGCGAAACCTCGCCTCCTACCAGGACAACCGCACCAAGCTCGGGAAGGAGGACTACTTCCAGCTTTGCCGGCGCCCGGTAGTGGTCCTGGGTAGGGGGCCGGTCAGGCGGTGGGTGGAGGCAAGTAGAGCTTGGTTACTGGAGGAGACCGCCCGCGTCCTGGAGTCGCCCGAAACCTCCCCCTTCGAAAAGACGGTTGTGGGGTCCCTTCTGGCACAGGCGCTACCGGGGATCCCCCGGTCCCGGGCAGGGATACCTGGGCCGTCCGCCTGCGTCGCCGCCTCCCTGTTTCCCTCCGGCCCCGGGGCCCTGCAGCTTCATGTGGCGCGGGCGCTAGGGACCAAAATATGCCTCCCTTTTGAGGAAAAGGCCAAGTCCTTCTCCCTCTCCTCGGGCAAGGGCGGCAAAGCTTCCTCTAACATTTCCCACATCCTCTCCAACAAGAGGCCCCGCGCAAGCCTTCGCTCCAGGCTGAACGGCGACACATCCAAGCTGGGCAAGATGCGCAAGACCGTGTGTGGAAAGAGGCAAAACCAGTCCGCGAGAACCGTCATAACGCCGGACACGAACATAGAACCGGACGAGCTGGGCGTGCCTGTCCACATTGCCATGACGCTCACCTACCCGGCAAAGGTATGCCTTTACAACCACCACATGCTCCTGCGTGCGGTGCGCAGGGGCCCCTTTCGCCACGGGGGAGCTAACTTTGTTAGAAAGACTCGGCAGGGCGGCAAGATGGTCTCCCTCCAGTATGGAAGAAGGGACTTCCTTCAGCTGGAGGCGGGCGACGTCGTCTACCGCCACCTGGTCGACGGGGACCTCGTGATCTTCAACCGCCAGCCCTCGCTCCACAAACACTCCCTGATGGCCCACAGGGTCAAGGTGGTCCAGGGCAAGTCCTTCCGGGTGCACATGGCAGTCACCAAGTCTTACAACGCGGACTTTGACGGCGACGAAATGGTGATGCAGGTCGTGCTGACGGAGAAGGGAAGGGCCGAGGCCAGGGAGATCATGGCCGTCGGGAAGAACATGCTCAAGGACGGCCATCCCATCGTTACCTTCCAGCAGCACAGCGTCGCCGCCGCCTTCCTGCTGTCCACCAGCGCCACCGTGTTCCCGCGGACGAAGGTGTTCCAGCTGGCTAGCCAGAGTCCCCACGTGTCGCTGGACAGGGTGGCTGAGGTGATGGGCGAACGCGCCAGTTGTTCCGGGCGGGACATAATCTCCATGTTGCTGCCCAGGAGCCTGTACGTCCTGCTGCCCGGGGATCCCGGGGGGCGGCCCGAGGTGCGGGTGGAGGCGGGAAAGCTGCTTTCTGGCGAGATGGACAAGCGCGCCCTTAACGACGGAATCCTGATGGCCATATGGAAGGACATTGGCGAGGAGGAGGCCTTTCGATTCCTCGCGGCCGGACACCGGGTGTTTGAGGCTGCCTTGGCCACTTTCGGGCTAACGGTAGGGATCGACGACTGCCACTTTCCCAGATCGAAGCGCGACAGTCTGTTGGTGGACAGGGCCATGGAGTTTGCCGACCGATTCCCGGCGCACACCCCATCGGACACCCACCCTCGCGCCCTGCGGATTGAACAGAAGATATCTACAGTCATGGGCAAGGCCAGGGACTCCGTGGGGGAGACCGTCATGCGATGCATGGAGGAAGCCCGCGGGCGGGACGGAGGTGCCGCCAGGGGGAACAAGCTCAAGGAGATCATCGACTCGGGAGCCAAAGGAAACTTAACCAACATTGTTCAGATAGCGGCGATGGTCGGCCAGCAGTGCGATAGCGTGTCTTCCCGCATGTCGGAGAAGGTTCGTCACTTCAGCTACCAGACCGGACGGCGGGCGGAGGCCCACGGGATGATTTCGCGCAGCTTCTTCGGCGGCCTCACAAGCACGTCTTTTTTCTACCACCTCCACGGGGCGAGGGCCGGACTGGTCGACACCGCGGTCAAGACGTCCGAGACCGGGTACTCGCAAAGGAAAATATCCTACGCCATGATGGACCTGGTCCTTCAGCACAGCGGCTGCGTGTCCGCTCCCTCCGGAGCCATTGTGCAGTTTGTCTACGGTAACGACGGCTTTCCGTCCGAGCCAATGGAACGGGTGACCCTGTCCGCGCTGGGCGTCCAGGAGCAGACAGCCTTTCTCTCCAGGTACAGCATGGAGGGAATCGGGGACGCAGCGTTCGCCCTTGCGCACCGGGCCGAGCTGGCCAGGCTCAGAGACCTCCAGCAAAGGGTTTTGGCCAGCACGGTGGGCCTTCCGTCGTGCCATTACGCGACGTCCCCCGTAAACTTCGCCAGGTTAAATCTCCGCCACAAGCGGCGGGAAAAGTCGCCTGGGAGGCCTCTTACGCCGCTGGAGCTCCTGAGGGCCGTAGAGAGATTCTGGACAAGGGGATCCTGGAGCCAGGGCCGACGGTCCTCAAGCAGTCTCTTCTACGCCTCCGACAAGTTCCAGCTCCTCTTCCGGGACTACCTATCCACCAAGCGCCTCTGGGACGAGGTGGGTCTGCGCACGCAGGAGGGCCTGGCTTCCCTTCTGAAGGACCTTACCTCGCAGCTCCTGCGCTGCGCTCCGCAGCCAGGGGAGAGCGTGGGCATGAAGGCGTCGCAGAACTGTTCCGAACCTTTTACCCAGCTGGCCTTGAACCGCTTCCACATCTCTGGCCAGTTCAACCAGCTGGTCAGCGGGGTGGCGAGAATGAAGGAGATTATCAACGCCATTTCCCAGCCCAAGACCCCGTGGATGATGATAGCCCTTCTCCCGCACGACCACGGGGGGGCGGGGAGGGGCTCCTGCAGGACGCTGGGATCCGCCGAGGAGTGCGAGTACCTGAGGGCCGAGGAGCTGGGGGGACAAATCGTCTGCGTCCTCGGCTCGGACCTAGCATCGGGATTCGACGTGGCAACGGAGGAGGGCGGCGAAGATGACAGTCCCGGGCGGTGGAGGAGAAGAATCCTAGCCAAGCAGTCGTTGCTGTGGGGTTTGTGGCAGGGGGACGATCGCCAAAGCGCCCTCTTCGACCAGGGGGCTAACATGCTCATGTTTGTGCACCTGAACCCCGCGTCCCTGGTTCGCCACAGGTGCACCCCTGGGATGGTGGCGAAGGCCCTGGAAAAGACCTCTTTCGGGAAGAAGCTAAAAAACATGCACGAGCGAATCTTCTTCTACCAAGGAATGCCTGACGGCAACGTGGCTCACGGACCTTGGGTCTGCCTGATCCTGGACAAGAGACGCAAGGACGGGCTCTATAAAAAAACCTGGGATCCCCTTAAGCAGGCGCAGTACACGTCGCACGCCGGTGCAGAACCCCCTCCCCCCCGTGGCCAGGATTCCGCAGTGGCTAACCAGATATACCAAAAGATCATCAAAAAGCTGCACGTGCGCGGAGTTCCCGGCATCAGGGACTTCTTCATTGACCAGGTCAACCTCGTCAGCGCTCCGGGAGGCACAGGTACCTCCCCGTCCCTTTTCTCCGAACAGTCCAGAAACGTCATCATCACCAAAGGCAGCAATCTAAACAGGGTCTTGGAGATGAGACAGGTGGACGCCAGCCTTACCACCACAAACGACATCCGGGAGATCGAGCGGGTGTTGGGCATAGACGCTGCGAGAAAGGCCATCGAGGAAAACTGGACCGGCGTGATGCAAAACAACAACGCCCACGTCGGAATCAGACACGTCCAGCTGATCTCCAGGGCTATGTGCAGCAAAGGCTCCGTCAGGGCTATGACGTACAACGGAATATGCGGCGGCAAGTCGTCGGTCGTTAAGAAGGCTAGCTTTGAAAAAGCCCAGGATTCCTTCTTGAAGGGCGCTGTGCGGGGCCAGCGCGATGCCGTAACTTCGACCATGGACGCCATATGCTGGAACTCCGACATACGGGCAGGCACTAACCTCTCCAGGACGCAGGGCCTGGCCGCTACCGCTCACGGTTCCCGGTCGCTCCGTGCCGCCGACAACTACTCCCGCCTTCTCTCCAGGAGAGTGGATCCATCTCCTATGCCGCTGGCCGAGCTGCGCTCTATGTGCGACGGAGGAAAGGCCACGGAAGAACCTCCCGGGAGACCGGGCGCAATCACCTGCACAGTGCTCTGCGCAACCTCCAAAGTGGCACCTCTGCACCTTTCCTACACCACCTCTGCAAAGGTCGGTGGCAGGGACGAGCTGTCGCGAAAGATGCCGGAAGCCACGGTTCAAATTCCTTCTGTTCGAGTGGTGGACAGAGTGAGCCGCTTTAAAGAAAGTAGGGTCAAAAGCATGAAGGCAGACCTTCGCAGCAAGGGTCGTACAGCGCCACCCGTACCTCTGGAAATGTTTTCTATCTTTAGCCGCGGTATACAGAAGACCGAAGAGGACACTTTTGCTTCCTCCCCAAAAAGCCCAGTGTACGTTCCTTCATAACAGGACAACGAATTGAACAAATGCGGTATATTGTACAGGCTGAACCTTGGCCAAATTTCAGGTCCTGCGGTGGTTTATTGCGATGTCTTTAAGTTCGGGGCTGGTAGCTGTTAAAATTTTACTTTAACGGTCAGTGAGTCATTTAGTCATTCAGTAATTCAGTCAGTGAGTCAAAATATTCCCAAACGGAATTTGGGGCCAGGCGGAGCGCTCCAAAAATCAGGTTTGCTAAAACCTCTCCTCCACTGTCAAATTTTTTTTGGTTCAAGGTCACCAAGCACTTTCGGCAAACCCCGTATAAAGTTGTTTGGTTTTTGTCCTCCTATTGATTGATCTGTGCACTCTTAAAATCGAAAATAGAAAGAATCATCCAGGAAAATCTACCACACAGGGCTACACGCAAAGTATGAAGCGAAGCGCCCCAGAAGTTTACCCCGCGCAAGAGGGGACCACATTTAAAAAAGAAAGCTCACCTCTAAAGTTGTACCAGCGCTCTGTGCATCTGAACAGTTTTTTCGTGTATTAATGTCTATGTGTGTGCGTGTGCGTTTGTTTTGGTACATACTTAGGACGGAGAATGACGATCTCCCCTGTACTTTGCTGCCTCCACTCTCCAACAGTCCCAGTCATATCCGGATGCAGCCTGCCGCCTGCGTTGGTGCAGCGCGAGAAGATTCCAGACAGGACTTCCCTTTACCTGCAGACATTATGACGTATGTGTTTGCCTTCTTCGTGTCCAATATGGAGGAGGTGGCGCCGATTGCCCTCGTTAGCAAGTTCTTCAATGCCTGCATCAAGAAGCCTCACGTTATTGGCCACCTGATGTTCCGCACGGACGTGCTGTTGCAGAGACTACATCCCAACACAAACTTGGATCTTTCGACAAATAAGGCAACTGCAGGGACCGCCTTGCGCTCGATGATTCTGCAGGCACGCAAGGGCTACCCAGGCATACGCCATGCCAGTATTGGTCGACATTGGTCCTCCCGAAGGCAGGCTGAATATGTGACGGACGAGCATTTGCGACGACTAGTGACATCGTTTGCAGGATTGAGGAGCGTATCCATTGTTCATTGTACTTCAGTAACTAACATCACGCCTCTGCAGTTATTACCATCACTGACCAACCTCAACTTAAGGAATTGCAGTTCAATACCAGGGTCGCAATTTGCATGCCTTTCGTGTCTGACAGCGCTGCAGGACCTGAATCTTGGCTTTACTCCCATCAATGACGAGGGTTTTGCAGGACTGTCGATGTCGTTGACAGCACTCACCAACCTCGACTTGTATGGCTGCAAGTGGATACCAGGCCCAGGCTTCGCATGCCTTTCTAATTTGACATCGCTGGAAGGGCTAAATGTTCACAGCACTCTCATCAATGACGAGGGTCTTGCAGGAATGTCGATTTCGTTGACGTCACTGACGAAGCTCAAGTTGTCTGGCTGTCGGTCAATATCAGGCCCAGGGTTTGCTTTCCTTTCTTCGCTAGTATCGCTGCGGGTCCTGGCTGTAGCGAGCACTGGCATTGATGACGAGGGTCTTGCAGGACTGTCGAGGTCGTTGACAGCACTGACCAAGCTCTCCCTGTTGAAATGCAAGTCCATAGGAGGGGCAGGCTTTGCATGCCTTTCGTCGTTAGCATCACTGCAGAAGCTTCAGGTTGATGCAACCGCCATCAATGACGAAGGGCTTCAAGGACTATCGTCGAGGTCTTTTTCTGGTTTGACAACGCTCCACCTGCGTGAGTGCGTCTCGATCTCTGGCTCAGGCTTTTCATGTCTTTCTGCGTTGACGTCGCTGCTGGAGCTCCAGGTTGGCTTCACTGCCATCAATGACAAGGGTCTTGCAGGACTGTCGAGGTCGTTGCCAGCACTGACCAAGCTCGACCTGCGTTCGTGTACATCCATAACAGGGTCAGGCTTTGCGTGCCTTTCGTCGCTGACATCGCTGCAGGATCTCAATGTTGAACACACCTTCATCCATGCCAAGGGTCTTGCGGCACTGTCAAGGTCGTTAACCGCACTTACCAAGCTCGACCTGCATCATTGCCATTCAATATCGGGGTCGGCCTTTGCATGCCTTTCTTCTTCACAATTGCTACAGAAGCTTAACATTAGCGAAACTCATATTGATACCGAGGCTCTCGCAGAACTGTCGGTTTCGTTGACATCACTGACCAAGCTCCACTTGTTCGGTTTCAACGTCAATGTTTCAATGTCGGGTTCAGAGTTTGCATGTCTTTCTTCGTTAAAATCGCTGCAGGAGCTAGATGTTCGCTTCACTGCCATCAACGACAAAGTTCTTGCAGGACTATCGACATCTACGACAGCACTAAACAAGCTCATCTTGCGCGGGTGCTCGTCGGTATCAGGGTCCGGCTTTACATGCCTCTCGTTGTTGACATCGCTGCTGGAGCTGGATATTGGCTACACTGGCGTCAATGACGAGGGTATTGCAGGACTTTCGAGGACGTTGCATGCACTGACCAAGCTCAGCTTGTGTAGTTGCCAGTCGATATCAGCCCAAGGATTCGCTTGTCTTTCGTCGTTGACATCACTGCAGAAGCTTGATGTTGGTTACACTTCCATCAATGACGAGGTTCTTGCAAGAATACGAAGATCCCTGCCATATCTCAAATTTGAGTGAGCGAGAGCGCTGCCAAGTCAAGATTTCGCAATGGTGCAGTTTGGTGCTAGGTCCCCGACCATTCGCCCCGTGAGTTGCGTGCCACGGCATATTAACGGAATAAAAATATTTGGTCTCCGGAACAGCGTTAAGTCTAAGTAAGCTACCTGTGGACTGGTTACTCCCAGACCGCTTTTAATAAGTCCATCCAATTTCTGTAGTAGTCTATTCCGGTCCTAACGGGTTCTACAAAAGGGTTTATACGCGATGTCATTGTTTCGACGCACGAGATGCTTTATTACTAACAAAGGCGTGTCTGCTTCAATGCTTGTGGACTAGAGGTATAAAAAAAAAGAGCCGCAGCTCTCTACCACTTAAAGGTTTTCTTTTCAAGAAACTCCATTGTTCCCTCTATATTGGTAGCGTAGGCATCCAGATCGGCGGCTTCTCGCGCCAACTGGTTGCGGGACAGGGTTATTTCTCTGAATCTGGCCATAAGCCCTGTCTGCTCACTTCTCATCTCTACTTCCGCACGCTCGGAAAGGGCAAGTTGAGCTTCAGTCTCGGTGAGTTGCTCCTGACACTTAGCGAGGTTTCGTTGACTGATGTTAAGGCTTCGCTGGGCTTCCGTTTTCTGACGTCGCATGTATTTCACATGTTCCTCGATTCTGATCCAATGTACTTGCTTTTCACTTTGCTCAAGAGAAAGTTTCCGCAGCTTCTTGGCATTCCCTGCCATTTTTTCTTCACAAGAAGTTTTTTTCATTCGGAGACTTTCTATCGCGGAGAGCAGACCGTTTTTGCAAATATTGCGGTACTCGGCACTCGTCGATCCTCCTTCGCCCTTGCTCGGAAATTCTTCCTGATCTTTGCTTGTTACTTCTTCCTGATCCTTGCTCGATAATTCTTCATCGTGCTGGCTTGTTGCTTCCTGGCTCTTGTCTGTGACGTTTCCTTCTTGGTACTGGACGGGAAGGGGGAAGGGGTAGGGGTCAGAGCCATCCTTGTATATTTGCATTTTGGATGGGTGCTTGCTGTTGCCATGGTCGCTGTCGCTACCGTCAGAGGCTTTGGAGCTTTCGCTGATGCTCTCGCTGTTGCTTTCGCTGTTGCTATCGCTGTTGCTATCGTTGTTGCTATGGCCGTTGTTTTTGGTAACTCTGTAGCGTCGTTTCTTTCGTCCTTTGCGGGAGGGCATCCGCCCGCGAAGGTGTTTACGAGTTGTATTCTCCGGTGCGGTAGGGGAAGAGTCGCCGTCATCCAAGGAATCAACTGGAAGGGCGTATGAGTCTAGGTCTGAAGAAGTATCGCCGTTGTCCTGTAAATAAGTCCCAGTAGTTCTCTTTGACATACTTGTTTTGTTGGCTGTCAAAAAAAAAAAATTACAGAGAATAGTTTATATGCTTGGCCGCATTGGCCAAAAAAAAATTTGACTGACAAAAGAGTGTATCGCAGATGAAGATATTTAAAATTGCTCCGGCTTTTCCCAAATTCCGTTTCGGTATTTTACTACTGGATGAGTCAGCCAGTCACTCAGTGAGTCAAAAATTGAGAAATGGAATTGGGAGCTTTATAAAAAAAAGAGGGCTTATCCCTACCATATGCGAACGGTCCTGTCAAAAAAGCCCGATGCCCAACGACCATCGCCCAACGCGCAAACTGACCCCAAGCAGCCTGCGTGTCCAGTCAGCGGCGTTAGGCACACTCGCCTCCCCTTGCTCAAGTCCCAGGTGCGAATGGTTTCGTCATAAGAGCCCGATGCCAAACGAGCATCGCCCACAGCGCAAACCGACTGTATAGCCGAAGTGTCTCCAGTTCAGCGTTTGCACGCATTCCCCTCCCTTCCTCAAGTCCCATATCCAATTGGTCTTTTCCCAGGAGCCCGATGACCAAAAGACCGTCGCCCCCGGGCGCGGATTCCTCGTCGGCGTGCTCCACCGATTGCAGGGATGTTATCGTGGATATAAAACACCGTACACCGCTCCGACGATATGAATCAGCGTGAAGTCTCCCCGGAATACAGAAGCTGGCAGCGGTCCAGAGCTGGAAAAATATCAGCCTAAGGACTACAGCACAAATTACACACACACACACATACACAACATTGCACAGACAAAAAAAAAGGGGGGAAGAAAATGTAAAACTACTCACTGCGGGGATCGAACCCGCGCGCTCTACAAGCACTGGGGCTTAAACCCAACTCCTTAACCACTCGGACAAGTGAGTGGTCTTCGCTAACGCAAAACCAACATGAATAAAACAAAAAAAAAAAATGAAAAACATAAAAAAAAAATTAATTACAAAACAAACAAATCCAACTTTACTTTCAGGACAACAAATGTACACTAGGAAGCCACGTACATCTGGTAAGTGTTGTCCAGTATATATTAAATCGGAGAGTACAGTGACCGAAATACCGATAGCTCAAGATATAATGGACGAAACTCCTAATTTGTACGATACGGCGAATGCATTTTTAAAAGGTGACAGTGTAGAAATAAATTGTGAGGAGGAATTGAAAACATTAAATACAGAATACATGCAACTTTTTACATTGACAAATACAATACTAGAAAGACTGGGAGACAGCAAAGTAACAGAGAATGTATGGTGGACACAGCAGAAAATATCATCTGAGGCAACAGGCGTAGGGGAAGAAGAAGGTTTGCAAGACCTACTGAAGAATTGCTTTGAAAAGAAAAAACAATTAGAAGGGCAGATTGCTCATGCTAGTTCTAATGTACAAACATTACAGTCAAGATTGCAAGCTCTGCGAGCTCTACAAGCTACAAAATCAAGCTTTCAAAGTCGTTCCCCATTTACCCAAGGAATGTCTGGGCACCAGCACTACCCTCCTGGTTATGATGGAAGAAATGCTTTCAATTAGTCTTACTGTCAATTACCTCCATATTTCAACGGGGACTCAGAACCTAACGCCAAAATAGATAATGAGGCTCCTACCACCATATGCCATATGCGGACAGTGTTATCCCACGAGCCCGACGCCAAACGAACCTCGTCCAACGCACAAACTGACTAAATACATCCAGTGTGTACATTCAGCGTGTTTGGACTTCTCTCTTACTCAAGTTCCATCCTTGTATTTCTGGGTCAGGTACGTGGCCAGAAGGTATCAGATTCTGCTCAGTCACCTCCTGTTCTCTTTTCGGTTGCCCCTTCTGTTCTCTTTTCAGTAGCTCCTCCAGTGGATCTGGCGGTAAAGAATTATCCGGTTCTCTTCGTTTCATAATATGGTGGGTGTACTTTACAAAACAAACAAAAGAAAAAAATAAAATGTGTTTTTGTTTTGTTTTGTCCTGAATATACAAAAATCACTTTATATGTTAATCCGTGTATTAGGAAACATGTGTTGGGACAACTGTATACATATTTTTTTTTGTAGATGTACGGTGTATAAGAAACAAAGAAAGCATGTAGCCTACCACCATATGCGAACGGTCCTGGCAAGAGAGCCCGATGCCAATCGACCATCGCCCAATGCACAAACCGATAATACATTGCTTTTGTGTCCAGTCAGCGCTTGCACGCATTCGCCTCCCTTCCTCAAGTCCCAGATGCGAATGGTGGTGTCATCAGAGCCCGATGCCAATCGACCATCGCCCATAGCACAAACCGACTGTACAGAGCTTTCAGAGCTTATGTGTCCAGTCAGCGTCTGCACGCACTCGCCTCCCTTGGTCAAGTCCCAGATCCGAATTGTGCTGTCATAAGAGCCCGATGCCAAACGACCATCGTCCATAGCACAAACCGAGGATATAGAGTTTGTGTGTCCAGTCAGCGTCTGCACGCATTCGACTCCCTTGCTCAAGTCCCATATACGAATGGTGTTGTCAGCAGAACCCGATGCCAGCCTGCCATCGCCCATAGCACAAACCGAGTATACAAAGCCTGTATGTCCAGTCAGCGTTTGCACGCACTCGCCTCCCTTGCTCAAGTCCCATATGCGAATGGTCTTGTCATCAGAACCCGATGCCAATCGACCATCGCCCATAGCACAAACTGAAACTACCCAGCTAGTGTGTCCAGTCAGCGTTTGCACGCATTGACCTCCCTTGGTCAAGTCCCATATGCGAATGGTCTTGTCATCAGAGCCCGATGCCAATCGACCATCGCCCATAGCACAAACCGAGTTTACATAGTCTGTGTGTCCAGTCAGAGTCTGCACGCACTTGCCTCCCTTGTTCAGGTCCCATATGCGAACGGTGGAATCAAAAGAGCACGATGCCAAACGGCCGTCGCCCAATGCACAAACCGAGGTTATAGATTTAGTGTGCCCAGTCAGCGCCATGGCGTTTTTTGTTTGAAATACGTGTTCGCCGAGGTAACCAGCAATCATTTTTGCGAGATCTTTGGCTGGAACATTTCCGTTTTTTCCAGACGCCAGCAGCTGGCGTGCCACCATCCCCCGTTTAATATCATTCTGCTTCTTCCCGGATCCGAACATTTTGGAGTAATGTTCGAAGACCCAACGTTGTCCTTCCTCTGATTGTGCCGGAACGTACACTTTTGTTTCGGGGTTATACACCGTCCAAAGTTTGTTTTTCTTGTCGTACCATTCCACCCCTTCTATTTCTGGGTCAGGTACGTGGCCAGAAGGTATCAGATTCTGCTCGACTTTCTCCTCCTGTTCTCTTCTCAGTCGCTCCTGCTGTCTTTTCAGTTCCTTCTGCTGTCTTTTCAGTTCCTCCTGCTTACTTTTCAGTTGCCCCTCCTGTCTTTTCAGTTGCCCCTGCTGTCTTTTCAGTTGCCCCTGCTGTCTTTTCAGTTCCTCCCGCTGTCTTTTCAGTTCCTCCCGCTG
>Ga0115572_10003636_pt1 | contig 12131 bp, 6 predicted proteins | sample COGITO_mtgs_1206_FD_88681 | JGI IMG/M metagenome (GOLD analysis project Ga0115572, IMG submission 88681) | Pelagic marine microbial communities from North Sea - COGITO_mtgs_120607 | ecosystem: Environmental > Aquatic > Marine > Epipelagic | place: Germany:Helgoland, sampling site Kabeltonne... | reverse complement strand
TCTTCTCCAAAAAGACCCTTAAGGCGTATGACAATTGACCCGTGACCAGATCCTCAAAAGGAGAGCACGATAACGCCGTTGTACGCACGAGTAAATAGATACTGAAGCGACTACGGTCGCTAAGGTGCAGTATGCGGGTTCCTACTAGTATTTGGAAAAGGATAATTCGTCAAAAACCATTATTATAAAAAACAAGTATAGCATTGAGTATGGCTAGTCTGCAAAGTAACAGCGCTTGAGTATTGTATAACACAAGAAGGTAGTAAAAAAAGTAGGTCACAGCGACAAATCCAGCTGAGCATAGAATGCCTAAAATAGAGCATACCTTTTCCGGACGTGAGTTTTCCACCAACCCCAGCCGCCCGCGGAAATCCCTAAAAGAGGCGGGACCGCAGTGTTTCAGACCCCAAGAAATGGGTGGCTGTACCAGCAACTAAATACCAATCCGTTTAACGCTTATCATACCGTAAAAGACACTAACACTGAGGCGAGTATATCGATCGTATATCGAGTAGAGCGCATGTCCTTTAGACACTCGACGACATCTAAAGTAAAAAGGAAAAATAAGACGTGATACCTGAACATTCAAAAACAACACATAAAATTGCTCTACTGGCGAATGTAAGAGTCGTTTTCTTGCTGTAAAAAGCGGTGACGCGTAACTCGCCTTTGACCCGTGCTAGCGTTAATAGCCTTGCCTGTAAAACACATTTAACATGACTAACTCCTACGGCGCAACATACACACCAGTACTACGAGTCTACGGACGTGTTAAGCACGTACCGCATGGTACTAAAAATTATTTTTTCTAGACGAGGCGCGTGAGCTTAGCCTCGGAGTCAACTTACGTGCGAAAGTTCACGTCAAGTGTCAGAACTAGTGATTAGCCAGCTAAGATCTGCGAGAAACCTTGTAGTCTTGAGCAAGGGAAGTGCGCAGCTTGGAATAAACAAAGACAGAAGAAAATTTCTTGACTTTTCAAAGCCACGATTTGCGTAAATTGGTTACAAATAGATGTAGCATACTCACAACACGCTCGTGCAACGTACGACCGGGAGTAACCTTAAGTTCGCGCATAAATCAACAGGAGATTAGGTTAAAACGCTTGTACGGGGGAACGTATTTTCAGACAAAGGTGAACTTGCCTGACTTACCACGACTGTTTTTATAAAGGTGTTTATCAACCTTATAAACGTAAAATGAAAATAAGAGGTCTAGCCTTAATAAATTTTTAAATAAAAACTTATCCAACGAGGGGGTCTCGGCAGGGAGGAATCTACTTCGATCCCAAATAGACTCAAACGACGTTGTTTGGTCCTGCGGAGAGAAATCATTTGTATAGAAATGAAGCACGCTATGCACCTCGCGCCAGTGGCAGCCCTGCTTGGTCGAGTTGGTAAGAGGATAGACGGTATTAAAAACCTGATCGTATGCTTTTAGCAGCACAAGCATAAACTTCAATTTTTTTCCACCACGGTGGAAGTAGTTATTGAACCTAGAAAGTCTAGTAGTCGAAGCTGTTCGCCGATATGAAGCTATGGAAGCTAGAACGCATGGCACGTCAACCTGAAGACCTTTAAAAAAGAGGAGCATCTCAGATTTAGAAAAGTTAGTATAAAAGTCCGCTAAGATGTAGTCACTGGGGCTATCTATACTCTCGTTAGGATACACGTTTACAACGTCATATAGGGGAAATAAGACTCTCTCGGTAAGAAAACTCTTAGTACGCATTAGTTCTATAGCGGTCGTGGTTGTGTGGCTTATGTGGCGCAGAAAAAGTCATTTACGAAAAAATAACCTTGTTAAAAGTTGTAAAGTAAAGTACTACTAACGAGTTTACGCGTGTGTAAGTACAGTATCTTAAAGCGGACTAGCGCTTGACTACACGGCGTTTTCGACAGGGAGAGACCAACACCAGCCGCCTCTGATCCACCCCGCGTTTTAATATCTGAAAACTTTTGTTTGAGTGGCCTAAAACAATTGAAGGCCAAAATGACCCAATTGTTGTATTTTACATGCCACAGCCGCATAGGAAAATATTCACTTGAGCACTTACGTATGAGATAGGAATGCTGTATAGGCAATGTCGGGTGTGAATAAAAAACTCTTCTGAAGTACCGAATGTTTTTCTCTGGAGTTGAGAAACTAGGCGTGCGAGCCGCTTTTGTAAAGTAGTAGCTGTGAAAAAAAATGTTTGCGGGGTAAGACATACCGTAATTTAGGTATAGGAGGAGCAGCTTCTCAAAGACTTTATCATGTTGAAGGTTTTCTTGAGTGTTACAATCTGAGTACCAGTGTTTTATTCAAAACTGGTTAACGCCAAGGCGGGTGACTACTGGATATCCCATGTTTCCCAAAAGAGCGCAGATAACCTTGAGGTTAGAGCGCAAACAACACCACCTAGAAGGCGATGATTATTGCTAAAATAAAAAAGAGCAGGAATGCGAAAGTTTCGATGAAGGCGAAACCAAGCATAGCGTAGTTGAAAAGAATTTCTTCGAAATCAGGTGCGTAAGAAATACTTTTAACGAGAGCGGCGAAGATTAAGCCTACACCGATTGCGCAGCCGGTGAAAGGTATAAATAGGATTCCTAGGGATATAGCTTTTGCGGCCTTTACGAATAACATATATACACTAGCGAGCAAAGAAAGACACCACAAAAGAAGGATATCCACTAGCAACTGAAAATAAATTTTGCAGCCAAGATTGGTAGCTTAGAAAGTACGAAAATTCGAACGGCAACCGCATGTAATTAACAGCAAAACTCACGAACACAAAAATATATAGCATAAGGAAAAAGTAAAAAAATTGCCTTAAAGCCGAGACGCAATACGTCGTGAGCGTAATAGGTATCTCCTTTGTTGCCCACACACGCCGCAGTAGGCTGAGTCAAAATATAAAGAGTAAGAATATACATAAAAATAAAAAAAGATGGAAAATTAAGAAAGAAGAAGCAAACGGTCCGTCATTCTTAAACCAAAAGACCGTCTTAACATTGTGGTACGAGAAGTGATCTTTCTTTGCTGCACCCCAACCCCAGCGGGAAGGTTCGTGGCTTAACTGAATGTAATCGACCGACCGGTATTTTTGGTATCATATGGGGTCAGTGAAATACCCAAAGAAGGCCATAATAAAGTGAGTGTATATTAAGTAGGCAATAAAAATGTTAACCAGGAGTGTAAGCAACAAACCCTTTTTCCAGTTTAATCATCGCGAACCTAACTGTAGCGTATTCGCTAGAATAAGAACGCAGGAGTAGAGTGAGATGAACTTAAAAAAAAAAACACGTGAGTACCAGTGCCACCAAGAATAAACAAATGAAACACTGTAGTTCAACTCAAAATAGAATGGAACTATTATAAAAAGGCAAACTATGCCGTAGTTTACAGCATAGTAACCTTCTATAAGTCAGAAAGTTTTGTATCATGCCATCCACACACGCTTATCGCGGCCGGTGTAGCTTCCGTAACGACTAACTATTAAATTCTCCGCAATTCAAGCGAAGCAGAATATAAAAAGGATTCAAGACTGAACTAAGCTCCATTCTACTGGTTCTCAGAGAGGCTCGTCGTCTGTTAAACAAGCGTCCGTCAAAAGTAAAAATAAAAAACCCTGTAAGTATGAAAAGCCAAAGCTATAGGTCTTGGCTACTAGGTCGTAGATATAGCCCACTGCGAAAACTTCGTACTTTCTGAAAGCAGCGTAAAGGAACGATACCTCAAACCTAGGGGTACTGCCATACCGAAAGGGCTGGGTTTTTCTAAGACACCACGACAACACAGTAGTTAGTAAGTCCGTTTGGGGGTGCGTTGGTGTTTCAGTAAACGCAACAAAAGCCTGCGAAAGTATAATAGGGCGTGGGTGAGGTAACCCAAACAAGCGGCCCAACGTTTTTTGTCGTGGGAGAGATTCTACCTTGAAACCCGCTAGTTTATTTAGTTGATCTTTTCTGAAACACAGTATCTGCAATATGATTGCCATGTCTAGAAGCTTTAACTCGAAACCCGATAGTTTATCTGGCTGATGTGCTCAGTAGCTAGACGTGGATTCTGAATAAAGGGGTCATCTCCTCCTTACTCAGTGGAAGATATAGTCATACTGCGTGGAGGACGTATTCTTGAGACTGCGCCTCATCTTCTTAACAAACGCGTGACTGGGAGAAAGAATGGTGCCACCACGGATTAGGAATCACGCGCGCAACTCTAATTGGTATTTAACCGGAAGCTTGCCTAACAAATCGTAAAATCAGGGATTCGTGTAGACAAAGTAATCAGCGCAGTAGTTAGTATCGACGTTATTCAACCATAACGTAAAGCTGCGTCGTGTAACAAAGAGGATAAGCCTAAGTTGATCTAAGATAGCAAACAGGTATGTAGATAAAAGCATTGCGTATATGCACCCTACTTACGCTACGACTAGGAGATTAAGCAAAGCATTAGACCGCCCGTACGTCGCTTCAGAGCCTCTTTGTGATTAATAATACCACTTGATGTTTCTATCAACAATACTGTTTGTTTCAGAGACCTGTTTAGAATAGTTAAGGCTTTCAACGATATCGTAAACTTTTTTGAAATTGTTGAAAGAAGTTGAATCTGCTTAAAGAAGGTTGCTTGCTTATAATAGTATAGGCTGAAAACTAGACGGCGTCGATGCGAGTTGCGGCAACCTAAAAGAAGATAAGACAAGCAACCTTCTTTTCGTAGAGCTCGAAGCAACCGCAAAACTTTTTTCGTGCAAATTATCACGCTAATTCGTTTTTTACCTTTAAAAGCTATGTTAATGTTGGATATTAAATAGGCGTAGGGACTGTGATAAATAATTGGAAACGGGGGACTCGAACCCTCACTATTTAGATCCAAAGTCTAACGCTTTACCGATTAAGCTAGCCTCCATTATAGTTAGAGCTGACACCCCCAAACGCGGACTACTTGAAGTAGCCGTTTGTCTTCATTAAACCTACGGTTCAGGTGTGGTAAGGCGTGTCAGAATGCTCCCAAACGCGGTTAGTCTGCTGGGCGCTATTCGATGCGCGTAGCAAAAAGAACCGCAAAAAATTCAACCGCAGCGAAAGCCACGATATAGCAACAATCCGTGACTCACGAGTAGTGATTTTATTGGGTACCTGACTGACAATGGACAAAGAAATTAAAGTTGGGGGGGGGGGAGTGCCGCTGCCAGTAAAAAAAACTATCGAATACAGAGTTGCATCGAAGCGAAGTGGCTAATTAAAAAGCGTGATACTGTGCAAAGGATAGCAGCACCGCGCGCTGCGTAGAAAATAGCACACACACAATAAGAGAAGCTAGTACTGTAAGCACGGTGGAGGAAGCCAGGCTCGAACGTTTTTGGTCTACGCCGTAAGGAAGCTTTACGCCCCGAATGTAGTCGCACGGCCAAGTTCGGTCGCGGGCATTCTGTAGGCGAGTAACTAACAAACCACGCGAGCCTCTAAGTGTTATATGTTTTACGTTCGTATAGAGAGAATAGTCCAAACAGCCGAGTAGGAACTTATTTAACCTGGAAGGAAGCATACTGTGTATACCCAAACCATCTTGTTGAAGCCTGCAAACGAAAACTTATCACACGACTACTTGCAACTTAGCAGCTAGAGCGCGGGGATGAACAATCTAAATAATAAAGGAGCTGTTAGCTGGCAATTAAAGCTACACCATATATACCATAAAATTGCGAAAACCGCCAATACTGTGAACTGTAACGCGGTGGCTCTAGTAGAGCTAAAGCGCATTCGGGTGTTACTGAGCATTAAAGTGTAAACAACGCTGAATAAGCGCGAGGGAGGTCGAGACGTAGTAGGAACAGGGGAGATGAAAAACCCTCCCCGCGTGAGTTTCAGAAGGACGCATCAAAATTAAAGTTATCGGGAGCGTAAGTTTAAGCTAGACAGTTTAGTTCCGGAGATTAAAGAGAGTATTTGTGGGGCAGAGAAAATAACTAAGGAGACGATGCTAAGTGCCAGCGCATGTACGACGGACCCCATTAAAACTGCAAAGTTACCCGAAAGAGCGACCGTGAATAAAGAACCGAGAGTTTCAGCGATATCAGCTGTGAATTCGAAATAGGCTATGGAGAGGGAAAGTTTTTCGCATAAGAAGTTAAAGAAAAGAAGCAGTGAGCTCGTCTTGGTGATATAGGTAAGTGGGCTTAGGATTCAGGCCAAAAAACAAAAGACTTTTTATATATAAAAATTACCAACTTGCTCGCCTAAAACCAGGCAAATTTGAGCCATATAACTCTCTCCTAGTTAAAAACCGAGAATAATTTGTGTAAGAAGTAACACTTCACACCCTCCCACTCTCTACGCAGCGGTTGTTTACGTTAGTCACGGTACCCACTTTGTGCAGTCGTGCCAAGTAAAAGCTGGCTAGGTAACGGTGAGATACCGGAGCCCTTCTGTTTGAATTTACGGACTTTAGTATTTTTTTTTTGATCTCTTCCTTAATATACATCTCACGCTTAAGACTGTCTAGACGTATTCACTGCTCGTGCCGTGTCAATTATACTTTCGTGACGTTATCTACCGAGATTACCAAATTCAATGTCTTAATAACCCGATACAGTCGCGATATACGCCATATAGCGGCCTTGCACCATTCCGGCCGCCGTATGCATACGGTGGGTACCCAATCGTTTTTGTTTTACGTCTATAACAGCTTCGGCGTACCACGTAATATGATTGACACTACTAACTTCACTTTAGGTGCTTCAACGGTGTTGTAAGTAGAGCCCTGAGAAACACTAACTCACTCACCATAGTCCCCGAAGTAGCGTCTGAGGGCCTTTACAAAGTTGCAATTAGTCCTACGACTGAGCTTGTTTTTTTTAAACTTCTAAATAAAATTAAAAAAGAACTTAAAACCTGACCTTTGTACAAGAGGGCTCACTATGATTGACTTGGGGCTGGTGAGACTACCTGAGATCCGAAAAATGATGTTGGTGCCCCCGTACGTCTTATGTGCTCGGATTAGAAATCAACCGCAGCTAACTGTCTCCGCGCTTACCGGAGGAAGTATTCGTGGATAAAAACCAGTGGGAAGCGTAAGCCTTGGAGTCGTACAGGCACGTGTCTTTCTTGAGTCCGTTACTTCGGATCATCGGACCAGTTGCGTCATCGAGGCTAATACTGCTGACACCAACTAACCGACTCCCCTATACGTTGTTAGCAGTAAGTATAGCACATACCCCCGTAAGAGATTTAAGGCAGTCCCGAGAGAGTAAAGCGACGTCTAAAAAAACTGGTGGTTGGGCCCTGCCTAATCGATGTCGTCGAGGCGATAGAATGCAGCGTACGTACTCGCACAAGAAATGCGCTCATAAAACTTCACAAGGCGCCCCCTCTCCTTGAAAGCTCAGGGGGGGTGCCGCATTACCAACATCAAGTGGCTGGCATGATAGCGCAAGCAGGAGGTTTAGCACACGTGTAAGCTCGTCGAAAATACCGCGTATCCGGGCCTGGTGAAAAATGCCGCCCCTAAAAGAGACTCGGCGGCCAAACAAAAAGCGCCTTCTTAGGTCATCGTGGAAATGTAATTTAATCTACCAAGGTAGGGTATAGATCCCGATTAACTTTTCGGTTCCCCCGTGTAAAAATCTGACGTGGGGTCATACCCCACCGAGTAGTTCATAGCTAAGCGCAGTACGCCGTGAGCAGCCAGGTGCTCGGGCCTGGAGTCTAGGGTAATAGTAGTACGGCGTCTATTTTTCGTAACAGCTCCTCCGTTTTTAATCTATTTACAAGATATTTACTATACCTACGGCTAGTATAATATCAATTTCCCCTAGGGAAAAGCAACGAATAAGCTAGATAGTAAGTAGCACTTCACTCCCTCCCGGTCACTACGCAGCGGTTGCTTGCCCTCCTCGAGGCAACCTCTTTGTGCAGCCGCGCCGAGTACATGCTGACTACGTAACGGTCGGGTACTGGAGCCCTTCTATCTGAGTTTAAGGACTCTATTAGTGCTTTTTCTTTGATATCTAACTCAATATACATTTTTTCCTTAAGACTGTTTACGGTGACACATTGATACCCACGTGGGTATCGATTTGAAACACGGAATTTTTCATATTTCTCAAATCTTAAGTAATCTCAACGCATTCACCGCACATGCCGTAACAATTATACTCTCGTGACGTTATCTGTCGACATCCCCAAACACTATGTCTTGGGAACCTAGTATGGTCACGATATCCGCCATATAGTGGCCTTGTGCCATCCTGGCCATCATATGCATATGGTGATATGCAGGCGTCCTTATTTTACACCTATACGGCTTTGGCGTACCGTCGGATATGATTGATACTCCGAACTCCCCCTTAGGTGCTTCAACGGCGTTATAAGTAAAACCCCGGGGAACGCTGACTCCCTCGCTATAGTCCTTGAAGTGGCGTATGAGGGCCTCCATAGAGTTGTACTTAGTCCTGCGGTTGAGCTTATTTTTTTTAAACTTGTAAATAAAGTTAAAAAAAGACATAAAGTCTGACTTTTGTCCAAGAGAGTTAGTTGTGTGTGACTTGAAGCTTGTGAGATTACCTAAGATTTGGAAGACAATGTTGATACTCTCATACATCTCGCGTACCCGGATTAAAAATCGGTCGTAACTGTCTCCGCGCTTACCGAGGAAACTGTGCACGGATAAAAACCAGTACGAGGCGTAGGTCTCGGAGTTATATAGACGTATGTCTTTTTTAAGTCCAATACTTCGAATCATTGGACCAGTTGCGGCGTAGGATATTGCGTCGTTGAGACTGATGCTGCCGACACCAACTAGGCGACTTTTTCATATGTTATTAGTAGTAAGTACGGCAAAGATCTCCGTAAGAGATTTAAAGCAATCCCGAGAGAATAAGGCGACATCTAAAAAAAACTGGTGATTGAGCCCTGTTCAATCTATGTCGTTGGGACGATAAAATGCGGCGTGCATACGCGCACCGGAAACGCGCTCATAAAACTCCATAAGGCGCTCCCGCTCCTCGAAAGCTCAGAAAAGGGGTGACATATTCCCAACGTCGAGTGAGTGGCATGATAGCGCGAGCAAGTGGTTTAGCACACGTGTAAGCTCGTCAAACATCACTCGTATCTGAACGTATAAAGCTGAGTGGGATGTCGTCTGTAAAAGAGACTCGACGGCTAAACAAAAAGCGTGTTCTTGGGTCATCATGGAAACGTAGTCTAGTCTATCAAAGTAGGGTATAGATTTCAGGTAAGTTCGTTTTTCAATTAACTTCTCGGTTCCTCTGTGTAAAAATCCGACGTGCGGGTCGGCCCTCTCGACTAGTTCACCACTAAGCTGCACCACTAAGCGCAGTACGCCATGAGCAGCTGGGTGCTGAGGCCCAAAGTTTAAGATAAAGCTTTTAATTTTACGTTCGTGGTAGGAATTACTTAGAAAGGGCGGTTGTCAAAAATTAAATGTATTAGAACGCATAAGGAGTTAACCCCAGCCTATAGGCCGTTAATTTATGTATTTTCAGTTGTACAACCTATATAGGTTGTATTTCTCCTCAGTAAAGCGCTCCGGCTTATAGAAGGAGAAGAACCTAAAATCGTATACAATGAAAAAAGATAACGTGAGGTAGTCCACCTCCAAAAAGGGCTTAACGTCGATAAAATCAAAGTCTACCAAAAATATCCACTTCGGCGTATAACGGCTTCTTTGCTTACGCTGCTTCATAACCTTATATTTGCCAGATAAGGATTTTTTATAAACTAAGCGCTTAAACTTGTTGTTGCGCGCACGCGTTCACAGAAGCATCCACTTAGAAAAAATGTAGAATCACGTTGTAATCTCTAACTGCACAAAGTCGTTCTTGTAGACGAACATCTGGCAGGTAGATAACAACCTGTGATTTACGAAAATAATCTTGTTAGAGAAAAGTGTTTGCAGTAGAGCGAGGTCTGGAATCAGGCGTGAATATAACATTACATTACGTAGCGTACTCTCCCGCGTATAATAGCACCGCTGTTTCGACTTACGTGCATAACCCCCCAAGTACCTGGTTAACTGCGTTTGATATACGTACCTACGGCCTATAGACTCAGCAAGGGCGAGGCGGAAACGCCGCCACAAACGCTGATAACCAGGTTTAAACCGTATGCGTTCTATAGATAGATCCCGCTTTGGTGTGTGAGCCGACTCCTCTGCAGAAGAAGAGAAAGAGAAAAACTTCTCTTTGTAGTAAACGTCGTTTTTAGTGGGTCGGGGAATCCGGAAAATTGGGCTATTAACAGAAGAGTAAGAATCTTTACGATTGAAGCGGCGAGCAGCATTCGTAAAAAACGAGTGCAGGTAGGTTTTTGAAAGATGCTTGCGCCCTAGGACCCCAAACTTGCCCAAACCCCGTATCAGCTTAACCACCGTTAAGCGGCGACGCGAAGAAAAAGCCCTAAATCTAAACTCGTTTGGCTTTACGAATGAGTATAATTTTCTTCGTAAGGTAGATATCATTCGCGCCCCAATCCGTACACGAAAATTTAACTTAGACAGCAGAAGCAAACCTACGTAATGGAGGATAAATGACTTTGAGTTCGAAGGGGCGATACTGGTAACGGCATACTGCAACCCACGCCTACGTAAGTACAGAGAGCTCGGCTGGGCGTACGAGTTGCCCCGGAAACTGTGGCCGCTGAGAACCCTACGCGGGAAACTTTTTACGGGGGCCGTGAGCGTAAATGACGCGCAACTGTTCAAGTGTCGAAGATACCAGCGGTGTGTGGTGCGTCCATTAAGCACGGCGGGGTGCGATCGAAGACTATATCTTAAAATGCTGAGCTTGCCAATGCCCCGAGTAGAACAGAGCTGCACGGGAACTCGCCTAACACGAGCTCTGTAGCGGTAATGTTCAGCGTAAAAGCGACGTCTAGCAATGAGAGAAGAGACCCTGCGCAAGAAATACTTGCCCAGCATACTGAAGGGGATATTTTTGACATTATTATGGGGCCTCGTAGCGAAAATGTATGCTGCAACACGTTTTTTGTACGCTACTGAGGCGCGCGATGCTAACGGCCTACGCGCTGCTTGCTTAGTACGTGGGGAGCGGTATGAACCAGCTACGGAACCAATTCACCCCTGAGCGTAGCGCGTAGCGCGTGAACGATGACCTCGGGTTGGTACCGTGGTTGGCAGATAGCGGTAGTAGACGCGCTTACTGCGTCTACCATGGTATCGGGCTCTGCGTAGCCGTACAGAATACGTATTTTTCACTCTTTTACCGTAAGGTCCGGGGCTTAGCAAAAAAAGGTTGTATACGTCTTTATTTCGAAAGCGTAGCAGCCGTAAGTTAGGCACGCGAATAAAAGGCTTACTTTTGCGGACAGATACACGAGAAAAAGCAAAAAGATCATGGTAAGAAAAGTCAAATAAAAAAAACAGTTTTTTACCAAAAAAATAATTTTTGTAAAAGAGAGAGACTAGATTGTAGGAGGCAGAGTAAAACCTAGACTCGTAAGAAAGATAAGTTAGGCTTCGTGTTATAAAATGCGCGTCATAAATACCTTCTTTGGGGAGAGGTGGTTTTTAATTTGCCGTAGACTCTAAAGGCTAAAACCACACGTTCGCTTTTTTTGAAACTTTTTTGGACAACACGGAGTCTTTTTCCTTACCAACGCCGTATTTTTTCTTTGTTAGACGGTAGTTGATCTTCTCTTCTTTTCTCGTTTTGGACAACTGACGTGTTATCTCAGTTATGAATTGACGCATGGTACGGTTGTACTTATACGAGGACCAGGCGTTAGATCAAGTTCGCTGACCTCTGACAGGCTTTCCCAGGGCGTGACACCAACCCTTATATGAACCTATTAAGTATAGGCGTATTATATGCAGTTTCTTAAGTTCGAGATAGGATTCATTAACAGAATTTATCTGTGAGAATAAGTTATTGAGTAGAGAAACAAACTCTCGGTGAGTTTGAGAGCCCAGGTTAGTTAAGTCCATTCTAAGAATACTTATCGAGAAGTTTAGTTCTAGACGAGCGAACATCCTGGACATAAAGTGCTGCCCAAATCCACGCAGGTAGGAAAAAATCGTCGAGAGCGGCTTGTTTATGTAGAACAGCGTCCCAGCAAAGAATAAACCCTTAGTTCAGTAAATCTGTAATATATGCTCAAACCTTATTT
>Ga0115572_10003635_pt1 | contig 12132 bp, 27 predicted proteins | sample COGITO_mtgs_1206_FD_88681 | JGI IMG/M metagenome (GOLD analysis project Ga0115572, IMG submission 88681) | Pelagic marine microbial communities from North Sea - COGITO_mtgs_120607 | ecosystem: Environmental > Aquatic > Marine > Epipelagic | place: Germany:Helgoland, sampling site Kabeltonne... | reverse complement strand
CGACTTGTTCTTCTTCGATTTTAATTTTATATTCTTTGTAATCTGCTTCTAAAGGATTAGAAGTATCTTGCTTTAGTTGAGTGGTGACTAATGCAGCAAAAGCAGGATCCTCTTCGATAGCTTCTTCTGCACACTTTTCGATTAATGCATCGATCTTAGATAACTTTTCTAAAATATCGGCGATAGTCTCCTGTACCCCATCTACTACTTGGGTTCCGTTTCTTACTTCTTGTTTAAAATCTTTTACCTTATCTTTTAGGAATGCTAAAGTATCCCCAAAAGTAACTACTACTCCTGCAGTAGTGAAGGTGTTCGGTATAGGGAGCAATTTTAATACTAAAATGATGCCTTGTATGGTGTCTAGTATAGGAGGTACTTTTTCTAAGAAATTATCTAAAGGCTGTACTCTTTTATCTAAACTTAATAAAGGTCTTCTAATCTGTTCTCGTATAGCTAAGATGCGTTGTAGATCTGCTGGTGCTGGGCAAGGTGCATCTTCTACATTACCTGGGATATACTCTTCTACTAAGCTATTGATCCTATCTTCAGCTTTTTGTCGAATAGTATGTTTATTCTTAATAATGATTTTATATAATCCGTCTAACGCCATTATTCAGTATAAGATTTTTTAGACTTAAGATTATTTAATCTTGCTTCTAATGTTATAGTCTTAGCGACAAGGCTGAATCCTCCGTCTTGTACTGTTATAAGCGGTCCTCCTGCGTTAGTTGCGCCTGTTAACTTGGTTCCTAAATCTCTCAATTCTTGTAAAAGATCCTTGAGTAGTTCTACAGTATCCTCTCCTTTTAGAATAGGTTGTGTATTTTTCGCTCCTAATTGAATTTTTTTAGCATCGGCAGTTAAATTAGCAGTTGCTTCAAGATATAAGTTACTAGATTTAAATCCTATATCGTTAGTTGCAGTACCTAAAATACTATCCCTACCGTTGAGAGTAACTCTATTGCTATTTGCAATAAATTGACTTTCTTGATATACATCTGCTGCTTGAGGTTGGAATATCGAGAAGGTGTGAGCTGAGTTTATCTTTACTTGTTGATTAGAGGTAAGGTATATAGAAGAGAAATCTTCATTTACATCTTCAGTAATCGTTGTAAACCCTTCATCAGTAGTAACTTGCCCGTTACTTAAGATAGTAATAGGTTTTCCTTGCTCTCCTACCCATGGAGTCTTATTTGGTATACCGGTTGAAAATCTCAAAGACTGTCCTTGACGACCTTCTACTATAATATCTCCTTCAAAAGGACGCATTGGATTAATATCTGCTGCTTCCTGAAAGTCGTCTCCTAACTCTATATCGCTTTCAGTATCATCTGGGAATCCGTTGTGATGTGGATGGTTCCATAAGTTAACGATATCTAGATAATAGTTCTTGACGTTGTTAGTTGATTCCTCTAATAGTTCAGAAGGTGAACTTACTATCAAAACGACTTCGTTTTTTAGTGGAATATGTTTAATGTGAGATTGTAATGGAAAAGCGATAGGTAGATTCTGAGAGTTTTTCTCATCAATATCTCTATTCAAGACTCTATACTTAACAGCTCCTATTGAAGCCCATTTACCGTACCTCTCAAATTCAGGATGACTCTCATCTAATATTACATCTACAACTCTTGCAGGTACAATTATCTCAGTACGAGCAACATTTTTAGCGGTCTGAATTATAGACCTTAAGTTGTAGTTATATCCTGCCATTACTCTTCTTTCTTAGGTTCTTCGACTTCCTCCATCTGCTCTAAGATCTGAGCTAGTTCTTCTGCTCCTAATTCAAATCCTGCAGTGTCGCCTTTAGCAGCTGCATTCTCCATACGTTGAGCTACTGCTAGCATGTCGATTAAGTGTTTATCATTCTTAACACCTATCTCTAAGTAATTAGCGATCATAGGTACTACTAGGGTAGCGTCTCCTATATTTTCGATAAGAGGTTTAAGTTCTCCAATGAGAGTAGAGATCTGCTTTTCTTTCTTCTTAGAATTATTGTAGATCTCTTCTAATACATCGGAAAAGGATTTATTCTTGAAGAGTGTTTTATCTAACCCCATACCTTTTCTTTTATAAATAGAATCAGTACTTTTTTAGGTCAATTAAACCTTTTTCGTAGTACTCGTTATACATCTCGTAGAACTCCTCTTTGAGTACATTGATCACTTTTGTTAGATACGGAGTCTCTGTACCGGTCATTTCTCGTATATAGATATATAACGCCTTCTTTTTGAAGATATCTAAATCGTTACGCTTAGTAAAGAGGGTGAGAACAGCGTCTGCTATCTGCAGGTCTGCTTCTTTTGTGAAAAGTTGATCGAGTTTTTCGTACATCTCATCGATATATAAATCAAAAAACCCTTTTAACTTCATAGCATTAGGATGAGTCTCGGGAGTATTTAAATCATAACTCCCTTCCCAAGCATCCATAGTAGTAAGTTGCTTTAATCGCTTATAATTTTTATTATTATAATTAATTAAATGGCGCTTAACAATAGTTCCAAAGTACGAGTATGCTTTAGCTCCCCTAGAAGGATCAAACATATGTAGCTTTTCTTCTACTAACAGAGAAACGATCTCGAGTTTTAGGTCTTCAAGATCGTCTACATCTGTATAGTAGAATTTGAATGTGTGAATTATGTTTTCAGCTAGCTTGTATAGGGGATAGTATATCTTTTCTGAAAATATTTTATCTCTAAATACGTGATCATTGGAGTTATTGTACTCTACAATGGCGTCTTCTGTTTCTTGTGTAAAATAATTAGCCTTACTTTTCTTCCTGCCCATCGGTTACGTTAAGGTTAAACTCATCGAGTATACTTTGAATCTCTTTTACCCCTTTGAAGAAGAAGCCAATCTCATCATCTGATTCGAAAGTACCTCTTTCATCAACTTCACGTAACCTTTTTGAGGACTCACCGATAACGGTAGAGATATTCTCGATATAGTTTTGTTGATACTGTGCTATATCTTCGTACTTTTCTACTTTCCTCATTAAATTCCAAGTAAAGTATCCGAGTACAATTAGTAAGATAGTTAAAATAATTGAAAGTACCAACATTTTTATAGATTTTTTACGAAATTAGTAAGACCTTCTGAGGACTTTACTGATTTACCGGTTGATGTTTTAGTTTTCTGAGTATTCACTCTTGTGGATCCGCCGTTAGCTTTCCATTTATCGTACTCTACCTTGGAGGCCATATAGTCTGCCATGTGTAGAATGTTGACGATATTGGTTTTCATACGTGAATCTGGATTGTAACTGAAGAAGTATGCTTTATTTGCATCATCAAACACTCCATCATGTAGTCTAATACCGAGGAACTCTTTCTGAGTCACTTGAATACCGTACTTCTGTAGTAGAAATAGTGATCGATCTGGGATGAGCATGAAATCTAGGTCAGGATTAGGAGTATAGTACTCATTTAGCTTATCTCTACGCCAATTATCCGTTTGCTCAAGGTATCCAGCACCTTCTCCATCACCAATTTTACCTAAATCATGGAAGAGAGCAGCGAAAACCAATTCCTCTTCGGTAAAATCAATAGTTCCACCCATCGACTCCCAGAATTTAGACATTTTTACAGCAACCTCTACAACTCTATTAACATGTTCCACATATCCACCAGCAAAAGCATTGTGGTACCATGATTTCCCACTAGCAGGTGACATAACATAGTTATCTCCAAGTGAATCTATCATTGAAACCACTTGATCTCTACGTTCAGACCCAATATACCGGTTGATAATAGCAATATGCTTATTATAATTCTCTAAAATCTGTTCAGCAGTGAGCATATTACTTGTATGTTTCTTGTTCTCTATTAATCATAGTTTGAAGATCGGAGAGCATAGCTTTAGCTTTTTCGATCTCATCGTATGCTTGTTGACGATCATTTAAAGATACTGCTCTACCTATCTTATTTAACATAGATTCTAGCCTCGTAACCTTATTTTGGAATACTTCTTTATTTCTCATATTATATTTTTATATAATTTATATTCTCTAAATATATGAATTTATATATTGGTTTCAAACTTATTTAGTAACTTTTAAATCTTCTTCTTTCTAAGTTATAAAGAATTTTGCAGAAAAGCAAGCGTTTTAAGGAAAAAAGTTTTATCTACGGAGTTACCCCGCGCCGCGAGCGCGCAAAAGTTGACACGCGCATATTAATACAATTTTAGATCTCCGGCTACAAACGGTTTAGATACCTCTAACAAAGTTTTTATAGCTTGAGACATCGGCACTTCAAAAAACTCTCGTGAAGACCCTTGATTGGAGTCCCTACGGTATTTAGCAAGCTCTTTATGCATTAGTGATTCTACTTTATAATCATCGGTAACCGGTATAGCAGCTTTTAAAAACCATTCATCTACGATTCCGGCATTATTGATCTGTTCTATCCTCTTAGACGGGGTTAAGGCTTTGCCTATCTTGATAAGATCCGGGTAAGCGGGATTAGTTAGGAGGTACACCCATCCTTTGTGTAGGTCTTCTGTAGTCTCTTTATAAGAAGGATTTCTTACGGCAAATAATCTCACCCAACTAAAGGTACCGGTTTCTGGGTCAAACGGAAGTTCTACCTCTATCTCGTATTCAGGAGCTATAAGAGGAAGGACATTCTCTATATGGGTTCTTTTATTCTCTTTAGCGAAAGAGATATAATTCTGGGTATACTCTTCTATATTGGGAATAGAAGGGAGGTCATTGAGGGAGGTACTGGGGAAGTATATAGTCAAGAAAGACTCGGAATACAACTCAGTAGCTCTATCTAAAGTTAATCTCTCTCTAATCATTTTCCTAGAGAGTTTTAATGAAGTTATAGATAAATACTAGAACGGCTATAGGCCATAATAGAGTAGTTACTATTCTCTCCATAAGAGTAAACCTAATATGTTCTTGTTCTAGATAATCTATTACCTTATCGAATAGAAAATTGAATAGTACGCCAATGGAGACGTAGTAAAAAATGTATGTAATCATAACCGTTTTATTTATTAATCTAAATATACGAATTAATCTTCATATAGGCAACTCTCATCTAGAGAAAGTTCTTTGAGTATAGACTGGATCTTAGCACACTTCTCATATTCCTCTAATGCTTCAAAGTAAGATCTTATCTCTACTAGGGCATAGACGCTTTCATGCTGTTCGAATCTTTTTGCTTCGGTAATGAAATCATTATCATGCTCATCGAATCTTTCTATGAAATGATATAGTCTATTGAAGTACTTACTCTTAACCTTCTCCTCTACTCTCTCAAATTGCTCCTTATAGGTACGGGTATACATCTCTCTAACGATATAAAAGTTCTCTACTCCTCTAATAACCGAACCGAATAAAAGGTAAGGGTGATTAAGGTAATCGCTTAAAGCATCAATCACACCTGCCCTCTCGAGGTCTTGACCATCGGAGTAATCAAACATATCAAAAAAAGATGGGTCTAATGGTTTCATGTTTATAAATAGTAATACATCTCAATATATACATATATATTTTACTATAGTGAAAAATTTAGCCGAAAAATTTCCCCAAGATCTCTTGTTTTTTACCCAAAAAGTTCTTATATTACTCTCTATAGAAGATTTGGTATCAAACGTTCTTTGACATAAAAACATTAAACTATGGAAATTACATCATTTATTTTAGGTGTATGTGCTGTCATCATTCTTTTGATGGTTGCGGGTACGTCTGTGAATTACATGACAATCAAAGTCCTAAGAAAGGAAATTGATAACATTAACCAAGTCCAAGCTCATCAAGCAAGAGACCTGGATGAATACAACAATAGCCTTCTGGTTAATATAAAGGCTACTAGAGATGAACTAGCCGCACATACGGATAGTAGAGTAGATAAGCTATCCAAGGCCCTTAACGATATGATTAAAGAGCATGAGGTCAATCTAAACTACGTAAAGCAACAGGTTTACACCAATGAGGATAATATTAGAGCTCTTGTTAAAGGAATGGCAAGGGTACAAAGAGATGGTAAGGAGAAGATAAATTACTAATATAAATTGAGAATAGTTTGATACCTTTTCTTCTTTATATACATATATATTCCCTATATGTGAAATCTCATCAGAAATATGCAACCTAGTATGCCCGAGATAACCGTCGAGCAAACCGTTTAGTGAAATTAACTGTCAGTTTTCTGTCACCTTGCTGTCACAGTGACCTAACCTTGCCATCTAGAGGCAGGAAGAGGGACCGTAGTCCCATCCCCTTATCTCCGTATACCTATCTCTTAGAAGAGTGTCAGTTGATTATCTATTGTTTCTTATATTACGTGGTACGCTCCAGTTACTTTACGAGTAGGTCTAAACTCCTCACCTCTATTATCGATTAGTACTCCATCCTTGATTGTGAAAGCGTGACCGGCTACTAGTACGATGTAAGTACCTCTGCTATTATCTTTGATGAAGCTCTTTACAGTCTTTTGACGCTTAACGATCTCTCCGTAGAGCTTGTAGGTGTTAGTAATTCTTTCTTTGCCCAGCTTTTCAAACTTAACTTTCACTTGACCGAACTCCTGAAGCTTACCTTCGATAGTTCTCATCGTTAGTCCTACTGCTTGAGTACCTTGACGATCTTGGCGACCGAATACTTCCTTAACATAAGTATGAGCTGCATCGTAAGATGATCCAGAAGCAGAAGCTACTGCACGTACAAAGCAATCATTCTTCTCATTGCGAGCTTTGATTGAGTTTGAGTAGTTGTTAATTACTTCTGAAGAGTACTTGTAATCCATTACTTTGTTCATAACCGTTATCTTTTTTATTATTACTTCGTAAAGATAAGAAGAAGAGAGGAGGGAAGCAACTTTTCCCTCAACTCTTTTCCGGAATGTTACTTCCCTGTAACTACTTCGATAACACTCTTCAACTCTCCTTTCATGATACTAAATCTAGCTTCACAGTAGCCGATGTGAGCGTGAGCACAATACTCCTCGTTGATGCTGTCATACTTCTCTTCCATCTCCTTCTGGATGTTAGCAGCTTCTTCAGCGATCTCAGTCATTCTCTTGAATGCGTAAACTAGATCGTCTTTGTCCATCTTTTCAATTTGATCGTAAGTCATAACCTTTTCTTTTTATTACTCCGTAAAGATAAGAAATATATCCTTACCAACCAACTTTATTTTCCGGAAAGGTTACTGTTGCGAACTCCTCTGATCCTATCTTACGAAGGATGTATTTACACCTCTCTCCAATAACTGTAGAGCTTATAACTGATAAGCGATCATCATTGAACTGTTCCTTTGATCTGAACTTAGCTGAATCTACTAACGCACCTACCTTGTATTCAAAACTAGCTGCTAGATCTTCCAGAGTAACACCTGTACATGTTCCTACGAACTTCGGTCCCTCTTGAGTCATCATTGCGATACTGTATACGATATTAACCATGACCTTTTCTTTTTATTCTCCTAAGAGATTTAACATAAACTCTAGCTCATCATCTGTGATTAAGCTATTAGCATACCCGTTGATTAGTCGATTGATCTCTTCTACCTTATTCATATCTTATCTTTTTATTACAGTGTAAATATACGAACTATATCCTTACGAACCAACTTTATTTTAACCCAGAAAAGCCGACTAATGTCAGCTTCTCCTTCGGTAATAAAAATAAAGATACCAGAGGGAGTACATCCAAGACGGCAACTAGCGACCTCCGGCACCACCTAAACCCGCACTAAGGCGGGTAAAGGGGATTCAATTTAATTTATCTTAGATCAACTCTCCTTGAGCAATGATGAACTCTTCTGCATTCGCTTCAACATGATCTCGGAAGCTAACCTCTCGAGTGATAAAGCTATTAAGGTTATCCATTCGGATAGTTTCTGGCTGGAAGGGGTGAAGACTACCGTCAAGGCGCGAAGTGCTAACTTCTACCTTTACACTCTTTCCGGAAGCAGACATCCCTACAACCTTAATAAGAGCAGGAGCAGTTACCGTCCAGTTAAACTTCATCCGAAGCTCTTTTCTTTGAGTCCAGCTGTACTCCTTATTAGGTTTAGCAGCTAAAGGAACAAACCCTTCTTCTGACTTCATAAGATCTAAGATAGCATCCTTCTTAGTTTGCTGACGAGCATGATCGATATCATTCAACTCTCTCTGAATAGCATCACGTTGCTTACGAGCTTCATTCATCTTAGGATTAAAGCTAGTATCGATATCAACAAACAACTTACAAATCACATCAACCTTATCAGAAGCAATCTTGATAAAATCAGCCATTGCCGGAAGGAACTTAATTTCCTCATCACCTCCACTATTAAAGCGGTAAGCACCTCGGTAGCCTTTCTTAGAGTAATCCTCATTGTAAGCAGTTTCTACCGTTAGACGAGCTAAAGTATTAGTATACCCACTATCCATTATTAAATCAAATTCAACATTCGACTCACGAACACTCAATCGAGTACCTTCCGGAGCAGTAAACGTACTAAACGCATTAGCGATAACAGTAGTACGAGCAGCAGCTTTCTGATCGAATAACATTCCGTAAGCGTTCTGAGCTTCTTTAAGCTGCAATTCTAATTCCATTTCTTTTTTCATAACCTTTATTTCTTTCTATTACTTCGTAAAGATACGAATAAAACTAATAGGAGGCAACTTTTAATTCCACTTTATAAAAACTAATCTCCCATCTTCCTCCACCTCGACATTATCCTTTGCCGGAAAGCGGTCGGCATAATCCCTAGCTGATTCAAAGTCATCTTTAAATCTAGCTAGAGTTTTGCCTAAGAGTATTACCTTATATATCATAACTGCGCAAATGCAGTAGTAATTTCACCTTCTAGAAAACTAACAAATTCTTGAACTTCATACCCACGTACATCACTTCCCCCGATATTGAATTGATCCAATTCACAAAGAGTAAAATCTCTATCGTAGGTTTTCCAGTCGTAGATAGTAAAAATATTTCCCTTGAAATTCACTACCCATTCAACTTGAACTTTACCATCCGGAGATTCAGTATCAAAAGTAGGTTCACCCAATGCTAATTCTAATCCCATGTAGTCAGCAGAAATCTCCCCTACTCTGAAAGTTCCATTGATAGCTGAATAAGCTTGCTTCTCGTTTCTAATAACCTTTAACATAACCTTTATTTCTTTCTATTACTTCGTAAAGATACGAATAAAACTATTACAAACCAACTATTCAGCGTAAATATTTGCAAAGTATTCCTCCGCTTCTACTAATGAATTTGAATGGAATGTTTCACCTGTTTCGAAATTAAGCACCTCGTAGTACAAACAACCATCCGAAGTTACAAAAGGACATACTGCTACATTGTCAAAAGACATAAAGATATTTCCGGAAGTAGGATTCTTTGCAATAGCAAAATCTTCTCCTGCGAAATGATCTGCGTATACGCTTAATAGCATTTTAACTGCTTGTGCCTCTTTGCGGCTGAATGATGTGTGATCTACTAATAACATAACCTTTATTTTTTATTACAATGTAAATATAAGAACTAATCCCCAATTATCCAACTGGATCAGGGATTATTTCAAAATATTTTACTAATATATCTTCCGGAAAGAAAATAATAGATCCTGGGAAGCGAGATAGATCAGTTGCTTCAAAATCACAACCATCAATATCATCACCAAACTCCATTTGCTTATACACCTCTCCTCTGAGAATGCCTAATGAACCTCCATCTAACTTAAAACCTTCAATGCATCTAACAAACATAACCTTTATTTTCTATTACAGTTTAAATATACGAAAAAGAAAGCAGGGAAGCAACTACCTCCCAAACTTTTTTTATTCTTCGAACATCGGATCCATATCAAAATCCGTTACAAATTCTTGCGTACAATCTATATCTTCCAGAATAGAAAGTGCTTCGTGCAAGTTATCTCGCAAGTCCTGAACTAATAAATGTAGTGGAGTTACTCGAACACAGTTGTTAACTTCGTAAATTAGCTTATCGTTGTAGCTTAATACATCTACTACCTCTTGCAATGCTGGAACACAATCCCAACCGTCGTGTGGTGTTTTAATCGGCATAACCTTTATTTTTTATTACAGTCTAAATATAAGAACTAAATCAATACGATCCAACTTTTATACTAAAGATCATCTGAGAAATATAATGCTCCTGCACCGATAAACATCAATGACAATACTAATGTGAATACTAACATAACTCTTATTTTAAAATTCCGGAATGAGTGTCCAATCTATCCTCAACATACTCCAAATCACTTAACTCATCTAGCGTTAACTGATCTACTTCAAGCAGTAGCTTACTGGTCATTTCTTTGCCAAAGGAAAACTTCTTTCCTATCTCAAAAATCTCTTTACTCAATATCATAACCTTTATCTTTTATTACAATGTAAATATAAGAAAAAAAGAGGAGGGCGCCAACCCTCCCCCTACTTTTTTTAGCTCAAGTATAACTCTAACTCCTCATCCAATTGCTCCTCTTTAAGGTAGTTAAGAAGCTCTTTAATCATTCTTTCAGATAGATCTGAGTTCTTGATGTAGATGTAAGCTTCTGCTGATGAGTTGAAGAAGCCTGTTGCTAGCATGTTGTCTAGTCTTTCTTGATTTTTCTGTAATGGATCCATATATCTTTCTTTTTATTACTTCGTAAAGATACGAATAAATTCCGGAATAGCCAACTTTAAACAAAAAAAAGGAGAACATTTCTGCTCTCCTGTCTTAACCTTCTAGCTGTTCTTTAGAACATGCTTGACATATAATGGCCGTACTTTACCACATCTAACCTTTCTTGCCCATCCTTCGGCTGTTAGCTCTTCTACAATAGTTCCAACATCCTTCCCAGCTTGAGCTAATTTTAAGATACTCTCCTTTAATGTCCCTTTAGGAGATGGAGTGTAAGCTTCTAATACCATCTCTAGAGCTGCTGTTGACATCATGTGAGCTGGACGAGTTAGGTTTGTATCTAAACCTTTTACTGCTTCAATTAATTCTTTTCTTGACATAACCTTTATTATTTTTCTATTACATTCTAAATATAAGAACTTATTTTCGAAGGAGCAACAATTCTTTAAAATTTTCTGCTTCTTTTTTTTCCGGAAAAGACTTCACTGTTATTAACTTTCCCTTGACAGTAGCCCGAACCTCCCACTTAAGGGAGTCCGGATTGAATACTATAAATGTCTTTTTCATTAGAATTTAATTATTTGTCCATTACCTTTCAATTCAGTAATAGTATTGATATTGATCATTCTAAACCCACCCTTCTGCATATCATATACAGGCAGTAAGTTCTTCTCATAAGGATCATAAGCTAATCCTACTCCAGTAACTCCTTTAGTAACTCCTCTTCTGCAATTCATTACTCTAGTAGTTCCATCCTTCTTGATAAAAGTAGCAGTAAAGATCTTATTATTCTTTACAAACTCTCTAACTACATTAACATCTTTTATCATAACCTTTATTTCTTTAACAATCTAAATATAGGAACTATTTCTGGAATAGCCAACTAAAAAGGAAAAAAAAAGCCCCGAAGGGCCAATTTTTATCTACGAACTTTCACTACTTTTAAGGTAGGCTGAAACTCAGCTCTGTATTTCGATCTCTTACAGCTTAAGTAGCCGTTAATAACTGATCTAAGTAGGTGAGCCATATCTGAAGATCCAAATCCTTCTCCACTCTCTTCATACTCAGCCATAACCTCCTCATACTCCTCTTCCCAGATATCTTGCAAAAGGTTCTCATCTGCAGGAGTCTGTACGTGCTCCATTAAACCTTCTACTCTTTGCAATTTCCAATCTACTAACATAACTCTTATTTTTTATTACATTCTAAATATAAGAAGAATATCAATAGGAGGCAACTTATTTCACATAAACTTTTACCCCTTCTTCATTTGTGTAACAATCTACACCATTGAAGGTAAAAGGTAAATGCCCGAATATCACAATCTCTTCTTCCAGAAGATCATTAGCATTGATCTGATATACATTAGGTCTTAAGAAGACCATTCCTAACTCTGATGGATTAAATGAAATTGTCATATTAAAATACAATTAAGTCAATAACACATTCTCCAGTAGGACGTCCATTCTTAGTAATTTCATAATTAGGATCCATTCCGGAAGACACTACATGGTCAATCAACTTATCAATAGTAGTAAACAT
>Ga0115572_10003634_pt1 | contig 12132 bp, 8 predicted proteins | sample COGITO_mtgs_1206_FD_88681 | JGI IMG/M metagenome (GOLD analysis project Ga0115572, IMG submission 88681) | Pelagic marine microbial communities from North Sea - COGITO_mtgs_120607 | ecosystem: Environmental > Aquatic > Marine > Epipelagic | place: Germany:Helgoland, sampling site Kabeltonne... | reverse complement strand
GGTGGGGTCGAGGTGTATGACCACGTGCTGACCAGGTTCGGGGGCGAGGAGACGACGGAGCTGGAGAGCAAGGGGACGTGGACCAAGGCGTGCGACGCAGTGAGGGCGGTTCTCATGGATGGGCTGGACAAGGCGATGTCGGGGGTCAACACCGAGCACAAGGCACCCAAACCCGCGAAGCCGAAACAGCCGAAACAGCCGAAACAACCGAAGAGGCCCGCGGCGGCGGCGGTTCCTCCTTCCCAGGCGAACGAGGGCGATGCTCCGGTGGTGACGGTGGGCATGACCGTCGAGGACGATAAGGTGAAGGTGGAGTTGGCGCAGCGCGTGCCCACGGAGGAGAAGTGAACGCGCGTGTCCATTGCTATCTAATCTAATGCGAAGGTGGTACCTAATCACGAACACTCGCGTCGCACCACGGACCCGTCCGGCTTCACCTCCAAGTCCGGGTGGTGACGCGCCATCACCTCGGGGTGTGACCTAGCCAGAGACTTCAGAGCATTCGCCCCGTACTCCCCGATGAGTCTGTTCCCTCCCTTCCCGTGCGACCCCGTCTCGGCGATGGCCTCGGGCTCTCGCCTGAGCCACGTCAGCGTCGCCGGAAGACTCTCCATCGGTTCGATCACCGCATCCAGACGTGGATTCCAAAAGTACGGAACGCTCAGCCGCGACGGCGACGGCGACGCCTTCGACACCACCCTGTGCGGCGTCGCGAGATAGTACCCCCGCGTCTTGAGCTGCATCATCTCCCCGAGGTTGACCACGATCGCGCCGTCCACGGGGTCGGCGTCGACCCACGTCCCGTCCCCGTTCTGAACCTGCAGTCCGCCCACGTCGTCCTGCAGCAGCAGCGACAGGTACCCGCTGTCGGTGTGCGCGCCCACGCCGAAGGACGGATCCCGCGAACCCTCGGGCGCCGGCGGGCACAACGCGATTTTTGCCTGCACGTTTGGTCTACCGCGGAAGTCGTCCTCGAAATAGTCCCGCGGCATGTCCAGGCTGACCGCCAGGAGCTCCATGAGACGCGCGGACAGTGTCGCCATATCGTCCAGGAACGAGGTCATCGACGTCTTAAACCCCGGACATTGGGTCTCGTCCGGCCACTGGTTCGGACCGACGAGCACGTCGTAGATGTGTCCGCCCACACCGCCGTGTGGTGCGTCCGCCTCCACCCCCATCTCGATCTGTTCCCTCCAGTCCGGCCTGCCCGCGGTGTTCTCCGCGCCCAGGCGGACGTATCCTCTGAACGCCGGTGAGTTGATGTTGGCGATTCCCTGCTTGACGTCGTGAGGGAGGGCGAAGAAGGCGCGTGACGAATTCATCGCATCGGCGGTGGTCGACGCATCTATGCCGTGGTTAATGACGTAGAAGAAGCCCACGGTGTGGCATATGTCCCTCAGTCGACAGCAGAACGCCGTTTCCTCCTCGGGCGTGCAGTCCTTATCGGGAAGGTGCAGCACAGGGAGCGAGGAGAACGTCGAGGCGGCCGTGGACACCTGGGCTCGACTCCCAGTGGCACGCCTCGGATGAGCCCCGCGTTCGGTCCTCCTGCTACAGGCGATACGACGCGCGCGATCCCGTGACACCGACTCGGACGTCGATGCCACCGCGCACGGCCCACGAGAAGTTGTAGCAGCGGACATCCCGCTTCCCTTGGTGTGAAGACGGTGACGAGAGATCTTCTGAATACGAGAGTTTTTTCTCGAACTGCTAACTCCTAAAGCTATGTGTTGGCAGCCTCCGGCTGCCCAATGCCTGCCCTGTTCGGACCTAAATGAATCGTTCCTATCGTGTCGAGCCTGCCGCGATATTCCCGTCGCGCGCGGGCCCGTCCTCCTCATTGCGTCTGGGCCCATCGCCCAGAGCCAGTGCCCTCACCCAGAGCCTGTCGCCTCACTTCAATAAACTACTGCTCGGTTGCCAACAGGTTGGTCATCGACCCGAGCGGAGACGATTGCTGACGCTTCGAGTTCGCCGCGCTCATCGCGGCCTCATCCGCGTCGTCGCTGCATCGCTTGCGGGATTTGCTCGCCTGCGAGGATCGAAGAGGGATGCGAGGCGGGTCAGTGAGCAGTTCTTCTGAGAGATTCGATGCACCCCTCCACACAGCTGTGGTTGGAGGCGGGTGAAAACCTGACGGCTGGGAGGCTCACCTGCTGGGAAGACCACGCGGGAGTCGACGTGATGAAATCGCTGTTGACGCGCTCACCGCCGACGAAAATCTGGAACGTCATCGTTCACTCTATACGCGGAAAGATGGGATGGATATTAGCACACGTGAGGAGTGGCGGCGAGGAATCAAGAATCAAGCCGGGCGGGAGAAACTCAACGGCCTGGGATCTGGCGATGGCGGCGGATTCAGCGTAGCAGGAAGGCGCTCGGGGACTCACCGTGTCGACTCTCGATCGTAAAGAAACGTCCCTGGGGTGACTCGATCGACTGACTGTACTTAGACCGTCGAGCGGGGCGCTTGTCGCGTCCTTAAGAGTGGCTTTGACGCTTCGTTACCCATCTGAACTTTTCAAATCGCCACATCGCCACAACAGAAATCTCGTTGCTTTTTCATCGACAGAGCAGGGGCGAGGCTCGGGCGGGGGCACGGCGGCGATATGACCATTCCGGTGAATGCGGGGGTCAACGGAGAATTAGTCGCGAAGGCGCCGAGGCGTATCACGCCCCAGGCGGTCGACGGCGACGTCGCAGATCCGGGAGGTTCCCGGAGGGTACGCCAGCCATCGCAGAAACTGCTGGAATCAACCCCCAACGACAAGCGCCCGAGGCTGGACGATGGGCCGCAGAATGGACAGCACGGCGACGACGACCCGTTCGTGGTCGAGCTCCGGATGTTTTTCCAGGAGAAGCTGGACGGGCGAGCCCTGGTGGTGCCCAGGTTTTGCAGGAATCCGCTCGACCTCGGGCACGTCTACAGAGAGGTAGTCGCCAGGGGCGGGTACAAGGAAGTGTGCGATGCGCGGCGATGGAAAGAGGTCTGCGCCACGCTGGGCCACGACCTCTCCGGACAGACCAGCGCGGGGTACCAGATGCGTCAGAACTACGAGAGGTGCCTGCTGGAGTACGAGTTCGCCCAGCACGGCCGCAGCTTGGGGCTGGTGAAGGACGCCATCGCGAATAACCGCGAGTGGTCCGCTAAGTGGAGCAGGATGCAGGGGAAGATCCCGGGCGGACCGGGGGAGCAGGTCAACCTCGACGTGGGCCTCGGGGTACCCCCGCCCACGGTCCACCTCAACCTGGACAAGACGAGGGCAAACGCCGCGTACAACATGGACGACGCGGATGAGAGAAAGATTGCTCATACGCTCGGACTTTACGACTCCATCGAACCGTTCGAGCTCAACTTTCTCTTCCCCGGCGCCGACCTCGGCGTGTACATCACCGTTCGGAACAACGTGTTGTGCCGGTGGAGGGCCAACCCCAACGTGTTCGTGTCCGTGGAGCAGGCGTGCTCCTGGTTCATGCCCAAGCACCGCGCCGTCGTGCACTGCGCGCACAGGTTCCTGACTGTGCAGGGGTACATCAACTTCGGCGTGGGTTTCACGGGGAACTACCCCGCGCCGGGCGAGTCCCGCGGGACCGTGGTTGTCATCGGAGCCGGGTTCGCGGGTTTAGCCGCGGCGAGGCAGCTGCAAAACCTCGGGCACAGGTGCGTCGTCATAGAGGCCAGGGACAGGGCCGGCGGGAGGGTGTGGACGGAGCGGCTCGAGGGCGTCGACCCGGAGACCGACGAGAAGGTGGTCGCCGCGTGCGAGATGGGCGGTAGCGTGCTGACCGGCGCCGACGGTAACCCCGTCGCGGTCATCGCCAAGCAGATGGCGCTGCCCTTCTGGAAGATCAGGGACAAGTGCCCGCTGTATTTGGAGGGTGGAGAGCCGGTGGACGCCGAGGTGGACAAGAGGGTGTTTCGGGAGTTTGAGGACTGCATGAACGAGGTTGGAGAGAAAAGGAACGAGCTCACGGAGACGAACGAGCACGGTGCCGATCACCTCTCTCTCGGTAAGGAGCTGGAATGGACGTGGGCGCAGAAGGCGAGGGAAGAGAACAAGCCGCAGATTGAGACGGATCTCTTCAACTGGCACTTGGCCAACCTCGAGTTCGCCAACGCCGATCGCCTCGAGGTCCTCTCGCTCGGGCAGTGGGACCAGGACGACCCGTACGATTTCGACGGAGACCACGTGTGGCTCCCGGGGGGTAACGTCCGGCTGGTGTCCGCCATGGCGCGTGAGCTGCCAATATTTTACGGGCACGCGGTGACCAACGTCGAGTACCAGAATAAAACTGAGGGGCGGCATGACGGCGTGGTGGTGACGTGCAAGAACGGTCGGGAGTTTCGCGCGGACGCGGCGCTCGTCACCGTCCCGCTCGGCGTGCTCAAGAAGGGGAGCGTCAGTTTCGAACCACCGCTTCCCGAGCGAAAGACCCGGGCGATTGGAGCGCTGGGCTTTGGCGTCCTCGACAAGGTGATCCTGCTCTTCCCCAAGCCGTTTTGGGACACGAGCGTGGACACGTTCGGGTACGTCGCCAAGGGGGACAGACAGCGACGTGGCAGGTACTTCATGTTCTACAACTACGCCAAGACGGACGAACACAACCTGAGCGGCGGGGCGGTGCTCATCGCGCTGGTATCGGGCGAAGCCGCGATGGAGTTTGAGAGAGACGGCCACGCAAGCGCGGTGGAGGATACCATGCAGGTGCTCAAGGATATCTACGAGAGGCAGGGCGTGACGATCCCGGACCCGATAGACTCCAAGTGCGCGTGCTGGGGATCCGATGAGTTTGCGTACGGGTCCTATTCGAACATCAGCGTGGGCGCGACGGGGGAGGATTACGACGCCTTGGCCGAGCCGGTTGGCGACGGGCTGTACTTTGCGGGGGAGGCAACCATGCGGCGGCACCCGGCGACCATGCACGGCGCGTTCCTGTCAGGGATGAGGGAGGCTGCGAGAATTTCGGAGAGGATGCGCGAGATGAACAAGGCGGGCAAGCTGCGGAGAGGATGAGCGGACGTCCAATTAGAACGCAGACGAAACGTTTAACGAGAATAATCAACATAAAAATGGTGCGAGGGGCTCGTTGTCCCTCAACAAATCGTATCGTCCATCCGTTCACATCACGCGGTAACGTCCGAGAACGCAATCTCCGCTTTCGGGTACTGCGGGTTCGCGAACGTCCGTGTCAGCGTCTCCTCGACGCACTCCGATTTCTTCTTGGCCAGCTCAGCCTTGACCTCCTCGCCGGCGCCGTCACCCGCCTCGGAGGTCATCATGACACGCCGCCAACGCCTGACCAACGCCTGCTTGCTCGACAGCGTGGAAGGCGCCAGGGTCTTCGCCGTCTTCCTCGGGTTCCTCGCCGACTTCTGCACAAACTTGAGCAGTTCGTCCGTCTTCTTCGACGCGCGCTCGGCGTCCTTCTTGTGGTCAACCGTCTTGGGCTTCGGCGCAGACTTTTTCGCGGGGGAGTCGCCGATGCCGAGCCGCGCCAGCTCCTTCTCCTGGCTCATGGTCCGAGCCAGCTTGGCGGACATGGTCACCTTACGCTTGGCGGGCAGCGCGCCCAGGGGGTGCTCGTCGTCGTCGCACACGGACCTGTCGTCGTCGTCGTCCCTGGAGTGGGGCCTGGTGAGCCAGTTGTTGTAGTAGTAGTCCACCATGTCGTGCAGCGTCTTGCCCTTGAGCCTCTCGTCCAGGGGTTCTTCGTCGAAGTCGTCGGCGGGGGGAACCTTGCGCCCCGGGGACAGGTGTGTCTCCTTGTCCCTGACGCAGTCGGTGCAGAACCAGTCCCCATCGGGCACACCAAGGAGACCGAGGCACTGGTAGTGTCCACCTTTGGGGCACCCGTCGCAGAGCACGAAATCCGGCTCGCCGTCCGTCTCGCCGCACTTGAGGCACGGCACGTCGTCCACCTCATCGCCGGTACCGGGCTGCTCCTCCTTCTTCTCATCGGTCTGATTCTCATCGGTCTGCTTCTTCTCGGCCTGCTTCTCCTCGGCCTGCTTCTCCTCGGTCTTTTCCTCGTCCACCTTGTTGTCCCCAGCCTTGTCGTTCTCCTTGTCCTTGCCCAGGAACTCGTTACCCTCCTTCAGCATCTCCTTCTCCGGGCTGGTCTTCTTCTTCGGGGGCTTCTTCTGACCCATCCTGGACACGGCAAACAGGTTGTACTTGTGCGCAACCATCTGTTCCTCGAAAGCACTCGCCTGCATCGCGGTCCATCCCCGGGCGTCCGCGCTGCCGATCCCCATCTTCTCCAGTCCCAACAGCGCGGGGCTGGACCGCCTCCTGCGCAGCTTCTCGTCCAGCTTGGACCGCTTCGCCGCAACCTCCTCCGCGGTCGGGCGCTTGGGCTTGGGAACCTCGGTGGGTTCCTCCCACAGAACACCGGTCTTCTTCTCCGGCTCGGCGCGTGGGGTGGACATCATGGTGTCGAGGACGAGGCGCGCGGCGTTGGCTCCGGCCACGTCGGCATCCGCCCGGGCCTGAGCCGCGCGGACCAGCGCAGCCTTGACGTTGTCCCCCTCGTCGTCCGAATCATCCGGCTTGGACAGGTCCCTAGCGCCGGACTTGCGGGGTGAGAGCTTGGACGACGCCAGCGCGCGGGCAGCGGCGGCGGCGGCACGCGCGGCGGCGGCGGCGCGAATCACCGCCAAAGATCCCTCCGCGAGCACGCTCTTGATGCCGTCGATGAAGCCGCCCTCGGGTTCGTCGGTCCTGGCGCGCTTTGACGGGTCGTCCGCGTCGCCCTCAGATATCTCCGACGCCTTCCTCTTGTCCTCGGACGTGGACGGCAGCGCGAGTGTAGACGGCAGCGCGAGTGGGGTACCAACGGACCCTGCGGATGCGGACAGGCTCTGCAGGGTTGACATGGACCCACCCGCGGCGTACGTCCTCCTGGCCACGCCCTCCGGGGGCCAGACCCTGATACCGCCCAGCCGCTCGGCCCGCTCGGGCTCGGTCTCCACCTTCTTCATCTCCTCCGCGATCTCTTTCATCCTCTCGCGCTTCGCCCGCTCCGCCTCCTGCAATTCGCGCGCCACCTTGAGCCGCTCCGCCTCCTCCTTCTCCCGCTTGGCGTCCACCCTTTTGCTCTTCGGCACGGGCACGCCGTACACCGTCACCTCCTTCTCAGGGAGCGCCGACGTGTCCGCGGTGAGGTCGATCGTCCCCGTCGTCACCGGCGCCGACCCGTCCAGGGGTACCGGCCCGTGCCACGCGGGCACCTCCGCCTGGTACTGCTGACCGACGCGGATCACGGAGGGCTTCGTCACCGTCGCCTTGCCGCCGAGGAAGTTCCAAGCCGCGGCTCGAGCGCGGGCGCTACCGCCGCCGCCGCCGCGCGCGCCGCGTCGGGGCTGCATGCGGACCACCGCCGTGGCGACCCTGTACCTGTCGAGTACGATGCAATTCACCTCCTCGGAGTCACCCTGAACGCGTGGAAAGGAAGGGAGCGGAGGTCAGGAGAAGGGCTCAAGGACGAACGGAAAATATCCTCCCGGCCGCCACGTTTTAGGGGTTTTTTTGAATACTGGGCGCGGGGGGGGGCGCGTCGCGCGCGCTCGAGACTCACCCCGGTGACCCCGCCGGCGCTCACGGGCTGCCTACCGGTGCGTAACGCGACCGACCTGCGAGGAGAGGGGTGCGGAAGGGGCGCGTGAGCGGATCGCGCGCGCGAGAGTGGGTCGAACGAAGGGCGTGGGCGGTGTTGGAAGCTGCTTGACCCGTCACCGGCGCACGGTTGGAGAAATATGGGCACCGCCGAAGCGCGCTTTCCTCGCGCGTCGCGGGGACGATGACGCACCTGAGCCACTGCAGGAGCTCGGACGGTTTGATATCATGCGCGAGGTCGTCGTTCGCGGCGTTTCCGTCGTTCGCGGTGTCCGCGGTCCCCGCGCTGGCGCCGGGAGAAACCGGCACTGTCGCGCCAGCCTCGCCCATCTTGCCAGTCCCAGTGTTCAAGGGCGAATTGCAGCCCGGCGTTGCGTATCAATACTCGAGTTCACGACGCAGCGCGAGTGCGGCCCGACCTCGCGCGCGGACTATAGCGCGGAAAGGTACTCGCGGCGACTTTGTGCGCGTGGAAACCGCGCGCCGTCGAGTATCGCGCGCTCTGGGACCCCGGCACAGGGCGTAAGAACAGAATCGCCTTGCACGGCCTTTTCCACGGCCCCTCTCTCCAGTCTAAATGCCCTGCCAGAGAGAGTCTGACCAATCAGGACTCTCAGCCCGATCTCACTCGCGACGTCGACGGTTTTTATCCTCAACCCGCCTTGGAGAACACACGAGACGCGCGCATCGGTCCGGCGAGACCCAGCACGCACACGCCAGGTTCGAGCACACGCGCCGCACGCAGCGACGCCGAGCCGAATCGACGCTTAACCAGCGGAAGAAGGTCGCCACTAAGAGGCGAAGCTTCCATCTCGAAGGAGAGGAAAGTGGGCATCAGCGGGACGTCGGTGTAGAGAAGAGAGTACGTGAGGAGCCATGTTCGCTGTGATGGGAAGGACCGCGGCCGTGCCCGTGAGGTCCGTGGGGCGCGTCGCCGTCGGGGCGAGCAGGATGACGGTCGCGAGGGCGCCGTCCGTGGCGGGTGGCCGGCCCGCGGCGAGGTCGATGCGCCTCATCGGAGACGACGATCGCGCGCGCTCGGTCGTCGCGAGGGCCGCCGACGACGAGCCCGCGGCGGCGTCCGCGCCCGCCGCCGGGGAGCCCGAGTTCGCGTTCGAGCCCAAGAAGAAGATCCGCCCACGCCGCGACGGTTCCAAGACGAAGCGCGCGAAGATCAAGGTGGAGGGCATGGCCATCGAAGCCGCCAAGGGCACCGCGCCCGTCACCCTGCAGTCCGCGTCCGAGGAGGCGTACATCCTCTTCCTCTTCGCCTACATCGTCGTCATCTTCGGTGCGGGCCTGTTCCTGGCCGTCTCCGCCTTCGGCATCCTCCCGGAGAACGTGGACAACTGGGTCACCGAGACGCTCTACCCGGCGTACTCCCCAATCGTCATCGGGTTCCTCCTGTTCTCCTCCGTCTACGGCCTCGTCAAGACCAGGAACGACCCGGACTCGGCGTCCGGCAGGTGATGGCGATATGTGGTGTAGCGTACTTTACGATGTCTAATATTACGATTCTTTGCCTATGATACGGTTTGCCGGTTCGTGTCTCCTTCAGTTGGCGTCGTCTTCACCGCCACGACCCGACGAAGGAACCCTCCTCTAGAACCCTCCTCTTCCTCCCCGCCGCTACGGTGAAAGACGCTCAGAAGTGGTGCACCGAGGACGCCACCGCATCCTTGAAGAACTCGGCCATCTTCGCCTTCTCCTCCGGGTCGAGGAACATGTTCACCCCCCTCTCCGTGCCCCTGTACGCGGCGGTCAGGAACACCAGCGCGTACAGCATCGCCTTGCCCATGCGCACGCTCTTCTCCTTGTCCAGGTGGTTGAATATCTCCGTCACGTCCGCGAGGTGCTGGTTCCTGCCGATCTGCCTCACGTGCCAGGCGATGAGCGGTCCGTTCACCAGGACCATGCTCCACGAGCCGCACAGCAGCATCAACCCGGCCGCGGCGGCGTGCGCGATGATCTCGGGCATCACCAATTTGTTGATTCGACCCGCGCAGTCGTGGGGGTTTATCAGGTCAGCCTGCAGGTCCGACAGGCATATGAGGGCGTAGAGATTGATCCCCATCACCGCGCCCAACACCAGGAAGGCGAGGATCCACAAAAAGAGCACCGCCATGTCTCCAGCCTCGTCGCTCTCTCGTCACTGCCGACCTCCAACTTTTTTCAAGCTCTCACGGGTCCGCGAAGCATTAGATTTTTACGAGTTATCGATCTGGTCTGTGCCCCACGTCTCCCACTTCGGGTGACGCTCACGCGCCTCCAGGAAGGACAGAAATGATGCGTCGCGCCGCGCAAGTGATGTGCAGGGCCGCCATGGCGCGCCCTGCCGCCGCGCCCATGGAATCGTTGCACCGCAACGCCGCCGCCCCGGTGAGTGTGACACCCCGGCTAAATCCGCAGCACGTGCCCTAAGAAAGATTATTCCGCGGGGGGGTCGCGGGTTCTACGCGGGGGGGGCACGACGCCCGGTTTTCGACGCGCCCGTCGACACCTAGGGCATCGTCTCTCGTGTTCCCTTCGCGCGTTCGACGCGTGCCTCGGACCCCCCGCGCCTTCCCCGCGCCGATCGTTCGACCGGGGGAGTTTGCAAATCCCCCCTCCTCGGGTCCCTCAACGGCCGGCCCAGCTGGCACACCGTCTCTCTGTCAGCCCCTCGCCTGTTTTTTCTGTGCTGCTTGGACCCGCCGCTGACCGCTTTCTTCCCTTTCCTTCGATGACAGATCTACGCGGCGAGGCGCGCGATGGGCGATAAGGCTCCGGTCTCCACCGACTGGGAGCACGCCACCGGTCTCGAGCTGCAGGAGCTCCAGGCTGCGGCTGAGGGGAAGGACTTCTTCGACCACTACGACTTCCTCAAGCAGCCCAACGGCACGAAGGAGGCGCCCGTGGTGGTGACGAGCTCGATGCCCTACCGGGTGGTGGGTGCGACCGACCCGGATGACGATACCATCGTTCACTGGGGGCGTGTGGAGGCTGGCAAGCCCCCGGTGAAGATCGGCAGCGAGTGGTTCGTGCACAAGGCTGAGGAGCCGCACTGAGGGCGACGATTAAAACAAGCACGGCGCCGGGAGTTGTAACTTGATTTTGTCGTCTGTGCGGGTCGAACGTTTGCGGGGTCGCCGTTCCTTAGAGGGGCGGTATCGGCCGCGCGCGCGGGTCCACGAGGATGCCTGTAATGCAAAATTCATCACCATCTGAACTAGTCTCTCCCCTCGACGTGCGCAAAGATAAAAAAATCCCGCCTCGGGGTCATATGGCGATTCAGTCTGCGCGCGTCTTGGAAGCTCTCTTTTGGTTCACGCGGGATAGAGGTGGACACAAGGCGAACGGGGCGCGCGGAGACGTCGATTAATAACGCACGGTTAGCTTAGATCGAGATTGAAACGTTTCGCTAGTAAACCTACTGGACCTCGGCGCTGGCTGCCGCTTTCACGCGATCAGCCCGCGAGCGGCGGGGATTTTTTCCCAACCCCTCCGCTGGTCGACCCCTGGTCAACCCCTAGTCGACGAAGCGGGCCCATGCGTCCCTTTCGGTGACGCACGCGGCCGCTCCGGTCGACGTTCCACTCGTTTTTCAATCCCCTCGATCGCCACGCTCCGCGCGCGACCAAACCCAATAAAGCCCTACACCACCCCTCGGTTCAAGGACACGCCGGACCCTAAACCTAATGAAACCATCGTCGCTTAGGCAACGAGGGTCGACGCGGTGGCGGAGTCGTACTTCCAGTTGGGCGCGAGCTTCTTGGCGAGCTTGTAGTAGCGGGCCAGGCGGTGGATGCGGGACTCGATGAGAATGAGGCGGAACTTGGAGTCCATGTCCTTGCGGTTACGCTCCATGTGCTTGCGCACGGACACAGCCTTCTTGATGAGGCAGTAAAGATCCTCGGGGAGGGTGGGCGCGAGGCCCTGGCCCTTCAGGATGCGGAGGATCTTGGAGTTGGTGACGGAGGACACCTGGGCAACGCCGTGGTTATCACGGAGAAGCACGCCAATCTGGGAAGGGGTGAGGCCCTTCTTGGCCATCTTGGCGATGATGTCGTTCACCTCCTGGGAGGTGATCTTGAGCCAAGAGGGAGAGGAGCGCTTGTAGGGCAGAGCGGAACCGCTCATGCCCTTGCCGGGAGTGTGCATGCGACCCATGGTTGTCGGGTTTGATTAACAAAGAACCGAACGGTACTTCGTTGGCACTGACGTGTACGTCGTGCGCCGCGTAAAGAGGGTGAGACGGCGCGTCAATCGCCGGCTTTTAGCCAGTTTTAGGGTCTGGCGGCTCGCGAAAAAAAAAGGCCAGGTTACGTATGGGAACATAGTCAGAAATCGCATTTTGGACTCGGGAACCAGAAATCCAAGGTTTAATTTGCGCCACTTCGACTTCAACTTCGAAAAATCGGGAGGACGTTCGTTCACTTTTCCAACATCGTTCGGGCTCCAGCAGGTCACACGGCCAAGACAACACCTCGAGTAGAGGGGTCCTCACGATGGTGAGCCCCGCACCGAGGCGGTCCCC
>Ga0115572_10003630_pt1 | contig 12138 bp, 6 predicted proteins | sample COGITO_mtgs_1206_FD_88681 | JGI IMG/M metagenome (GOLD analysis project Ga0115572, IMG submission 88681) | Pelagic marine microbial communities from North Sea - COGITO_mtgs_120607 | ecosystem: Environmental > Aquatic > Marine > Epipelagic | place: Germany:Helgoland, sampling site Kabeltonne... | reverse complement strand
ATCTCGCGGAGGGGCGCGTCGACGTCGCCTCCCGCGTTGGCGGCGTCGGCGGTCCTGGTGTACTTTTGGAGGTTGGTGAGCTCGAATTCAGCCCTGTCGGCTCGCTCGGCGGCTTCCTTGACGGTGGCGTGCGCGTTCGCGAGGAGCTCCTCACGCCGCGCGGCACCCTTGCGAAGGTCGTTGAGCGCGCGCTCCCACTTCTCGGCATCCGCGGCGTCGATGCGCCCCGCGAGCGCAGCCTCCGCGCGGGCGAGTGCAGCCTCTTGCGCCTGCAGCAAGTTCCTTGCATCTTCGCGCAAGCCGAACAGCCTGGAGTCCTGCACCTGCAGCCGCCGGTGGAGCCGGAGGCAGTCGCCGTGCAGCCGGTCAGCCTCCGCCTCCGCCACCTGCTTCTCGTGCTTGAGCTGCGCGGTTGACGATTTAAGCCGGACGTTGTCCTCGTTGGCGCGAGCGAGCGCGGCGGCGGCGTCGGATCGTCGTTCCATCTCGCGGACGGCGGAGCGGAGCGAGGCGAGCTCCGCGTCGCGCGCGGCGTTGGTCGCCGCGCGCTTGCCGAGCTCAGTCTCCGCCTGGGCGCGGGCGTTCTCAGCCTTGATCACCTCGGACCTGAGCCTCGCGGCTTCCTCCTCCGCGGCGACCACCGCCTCCATCTCGGCTCGGTGCTTATCTTCGCTGACGCACCGTGAGAGCTTCTGCAGGTGCGACCGTTCAGCCTCTCTGGACTCGTGGAGCTGAGCCTTGGCGCGTGAGAGTTCCGTCTCGAGCGCGCGGTGTGACTCGTCGAGATCATCCTTGGCCTCGACGACGCGGCGGGTCTCTCGCGCGGCGAGCTCGGCGGCGCGCTTGCCCGCGTCGAGCTGCGCTCGAACCTCCGCGATTTCCTTGCGCGCCTCAACCTGCGAGAACGCCTCGCGGCCTTCTTTCGTGCCGACGGCGTCGAGCGCGTGTTGCAACTCGCGAGCTAAGGATTTCTGGCGCTGCGCGTTGAGAACGGCCGCTTCCGCCTCGGCTCGCGCGGTGGACGCATCTTCTTTGGCCGCGCGGAGCTGCGCGGCGGACACGGCGTTGTCCGCCCTGAGCGCCAGGAGCTCCTTGAACCTAGCCTGGAGCGTGCGGTGGTTATCCGCGAGGACGGCGTGTTCCGACTTTGGAACGCAGAGGTCCAGCTCGCGTTGGCATCGAGCCGCTCGAAGCTCAGCCTCGGCGGCTCTGCGCTCGTGAAAGGCGAGCCTCTCCTGCGCGGCTCGCGAGAGCTCCTGGACGTCGCTCTCCATCTCCTCCTTGTCCTTACGCGCGCTCGTCTCCGCCGTGCTGGCGGCTTCGAGGGCTCGGGAGAGACGAACCTCTCTGACCTGAAGCACGGCGAGTCGCGAGTGCGCCGCCGCGAGCGCTTCTTTGAGTCCGCTCTCGGCACCGGGCTTGAGGCGTTCCACGAGCGTCTGCGCATCCTTCGCCTCCACAGCGTTGGTCTCCGCCTCGGTCTCGGCGCGTCTGGCGCGCTCCGCGAGGGTGCGGCGCTCCTCCGCCCACGCCGTCTTGGCCCGCACGTGTTCCCTGTACAACGCGGACCGCGTCGCGCCCATGTCGGCGAAGGCTTGCTTGTACTTTGCGACGTCCATCGCGAGCTGCTCGAGCTGTTCCTCCTTGGTGGCGAGGTCGGAGACGACGCCGGCGAGCGCGCGGTCCGCGGCGGCGCACTCTTCCCGCGCGCGCTGAGCCTCGGCGTACGCCGCGGCGGCGACGGCGGGGTTAGCGCCGGGGTGTTGGCCGGGCGGTTGGCCCGGCGCCGCTTGGATGTTGAAGTTCATGGGAGCCATGGGCGCCGGGGCGGCGTCGAGCGCAGCCTGGAGCGCGCTGACCCGCGCGAAGAGCGCGTCGCGTTCGCCCCGCAGCCTCTCCACGGTTCGCACGGCGTCTCCGTACATGGAGGAGGGCACGACGGGTTCGGCTGGGACGGCGGGCTTGACGTTCACCGCCGGCGGCGACGTGACCGTTCCGTGCGTAGCGGTTCGTGAGCCCATGGTCTGCGCGAATGTGCTCTTGGTTGGCGTCTGCGGTCGCGATGGGACTGGGGACGCGAGCGGGGGCTCGAGCGCGGCGGCGGTGATTGGCGCGTACGGCGCGGGCGCGACGGCGCCGGCGGCGGCGACGGCTTGCGTCTGCGACGCCAAGAGCGCATCCTGTTGCTGCTGCGACATCTGCGCGAAAGCTTCTTGCTGTTGCGCGGACATGCGCTGGAACGCCTCTTGCTGCTGCTGGGACATCTCGGCCATCATGCGCTGCGCCTCGGCAGCTTGCGCCTGAGCCGCGGCTTGAGCCTCGGCAGCCTTGGCGTTGGCCTCGGCGACCGCCTGCGCTCCCTTGGCCTCCGCGAGGGCGATGGCCTCGGCGACGGAAGGGTGCACGGGTGAGCCGGGCGGCGCCGGCATCTGGTACATGCTCGACGGCGTGGGTTCCGAGCCGAACGATTGCGTGATGTTCTGCTGGCCAGTGTACAAGCCTTGCTGTCCCGTGGACAAGTTCTGCTGGCCCGTGGACAAGCCTTGCTGCCCCATGGACAAGTTTTGCTGTCCGGCGGTGAGCGCCTGTTGACCCTGCGCCAGCTGCGAGTACGCCTGCTGCTGCTGCGTGGACATCTGCTGGAACATCTCGCGCTGCTGCCTGGACATCTCCGCGAGCATCTCCGATCGGGACATCTCGCCGCTGACACCACCGTACGCGGGCGCCTGCTGCGTTTGAGGCTGTTGCATCTGCGGCGGCATCTGCTGCGTCGACGAGCGCATCATAGCCTCGTGGTATCCATCCTCGAGGCGCATGATCTGCTGCCTCGCGCGCGCCAGCTGCTGCTGGAGCTCGGCAACCTGCGCGGCGGCGGCAGCCTCCGCCTGGCTGCCGGCGAGTCCCGCGGTGGCGGCGGCGATGGCGGCAGCAGCAGCCGCGCCGTAGTCGGGCTGCGGCTGCTGCTGCTGCGCCGGGTCGGGCGCGGCGGGTTGCCGCATGTTCGCCATGAGACCGTCGATGCCAGTCCCGCCGCTCTGCAGCCGCTCGAGCGCCTCCGCGAGGCGCTCCTGGAGCTGCTTGTTCGCAGCCTCGAGCTCCTTGACGGCGCGCGCGCCGATGCCGACGGACGGGTCGTAACGCACGGATGGGGCCCCGTCGCCGTCGCTCGCGGATGATCCGTCGTACCGCACCAAATCCTCCTTGAACACGGCGTCGTTGCCGAAGCGAAGGGCGTCGGCGTACTCCTCGAGCATGGCGAGCTGCCTGGCGGAGAGGCCGAGCCTCGCGGCGTGTTCGCCCTGCCACTTGGCGCGGTAGCGTAACTCGTTGCGGAGGCGCCTGCGGTCCTCCTCCAAGTCCGCGACTTCCCTTTCCAGTTGCGAGTTCAACGCCCGCAACTGCGCAGCCTCAACCTTGGACTTGAGCTTGAACCCGCCGAGGTCGATGTCGGCATCTTCGGGGATACCAGCCTGCTGACGCAGGAACCGGGTTTCCTCGGTGAGGTCCTCAACCTTCCGACCGAGCGCGTTGGACTGAGTCACGGCGTCCTCCACGGATTGGTCCGCCGCGCGAACCTGCATGCGGAGCTGCTTGAGGTCCCGCATCGCTTCGGATAGGCCGTACACGCCAGCCTCGTACTGCGCCAGGCGGCCTTGCGCTTCCGCGAGATCTTCCTGCGCGTCGTGCAGTGCTTTATCCATCTGCTTGAAGCGTTTGGACTCCGCCTCTAGGGCGCCTTCCTGGACGTTGACCTTCGCCTCGAGGTTCGCGTGGTGCTTCGCCTGGCGCTTGAGCGCGATGTCCACCTCGCGGCCGACGTCGCGCTCGAGCTGATCGTACGCCTCGAGTAAGAGCACGCGCAGGTCGCGGAGCTCAGCCACCTCGGACTCGAGCTCCTCTACGTACCTCGGGTCTTCGGGGTTCGCCTGTCGGTTCCCGCCGTCGCGAGCCGCGTTGAGCGTCTCTCTGCGCCGCGGGGACGGCGCGGCAAAGGCGGACCCGCCGCCGCCGCCTTCCTCGTAGGCGCGCGCGACGTCGAGGCCGCCGGACGCGCGGAGTCCGGCATTCTCCGCGCGCAGATCCGCCCGTTCCTTTTCCCATCGCGCGAATTCTTCCGAGAACTTCTCCTCAAACGTTTGGAGCAAAGCGGTTCGCTCCTCGAGGTCCATGCGGCATGTCTCGAGCTGCGCCGCGAGCTTGTCACGCTCGCGTCGCAGTCCCTCCGCGGCAGCCTCGACGTCAGCCTCGCGGCCGCGCCACGCCTGCGCGGCGTCGTCCATCTGAACCAAAGACTCCGACAACCCGACGCACTCAGCCATGAGCTCCTCCATGCGCCCGTTTAAGCGTTCATTCTCCTCCGCCAGGAGCTTGTTCTCCTTCTGGTACCTGCTCACCTCCTGGTTACGCTGCTGCGCGCGCTCCCTGTCGGTGACGTCGTCGCGTCGGCGCGATTGTTGCTTCTGCCGCTCCGCCGCGATCTGTTCCGTAAGTTCCCGTACGTCATCCTCCGCGGACTTAACCTTGGACTGCGCCTCGGTGCTTCGCTTCTGCTCCTCGCGGATGTCGCTCTTGGCGCGCTCGAGCTGCTCGCGCATGACGTCGAGCTCGGCGGTGAGGTCGCCGAGCCTGCGCTCGGCGGTTTCCGCTTGAAGCCGGGCGTCTTCGACGTCGCGTGCGAGTCGAGCGTCGGATCGGCCTCCGCCCTGGAGCTCCATCTGCTCGAGTTCTTCTTGCATCATGTCCAGGTCGCGGTCGCGTTGCCTCACCGCGTCTGAGAGGTCCTGTGGGTTGGTACGTGGGTGGGGTGGGGAGGAGGAAGGGGCGAGAGAGTTAGTTGGTCAGGGATCGATGATGAATTGCGAGCGATTTGATTTGGAAATTCTTCATTCATTTCGTCGGGTCCAACGGGAATTCGAAGGTGGCGCGCCTCCCGCGGGCGCGGGTCCTTCGGGGACGACGCCGGGGCGAATGATCGTTCTCGATACTTCGATGCGTGCGTGAGGGACCCGCGGGGGCCCACATCGGAGCCTCGGCGCGGTCATCGGGGTTTGTGTGGGCGAATCGATGTGACTTGAATCTCACCTCTGCGCGTGTTCCCTGGTACTCGCTGGAGAGCTGCAGGATGGTTGCGAGCCTGGCGAGCTGCGACGCCTGCTGCATGCCGTCCACACCTGGCGGTGGCTCGATCCTCGCCACCTCCAACATGCTCGCCACCTGGTCGAGCGCGTTGAGGTCCTGCGGGCTCACGTCTCGCCCCGACAGGAACGGGTCGAGGTGGAAGTCACTCACCACCCGCCACTCCACCGGCGCCTGCTTAGCGGCGAAGGAGTAGGCCGGGGGCGCGCCGCCCGGGGCTCCGGGGGCCGCCATGGCTGAACACCGACGGACCGCTCAAACGATGGCGGGTCTCGAGTCGGCGCTCTTCGGTTGTGTCGCCCTTCCACGCGTCTGGCAACGCCGGCGGGTCGCGCTATGGATGCCAGGGCGCTCACGCTTGACCCGACTCTCAAACGGTCGCTTTTTCATGCTGCCCATTTCAAATCCTGTAAATTCGTTTCGATGTCTATTTACGGTTTAGATCAGATTCGTCGAAACTCTTAGATACGAAACACTGTTAGATTACGTGCTATTTCGAGCGAAATACGCTAAATCTTTCGTCACCACAAACGCATACGAGCTTCAACTTCGCTTTACGATATCCATTCGGGCGACGTGTCACCGATCGCACGAACCGACGCTCACTCACACTCGGCGCGGTCTGAACCTCGACGCACGCCCCGTTCCACCATGGCGTCTCCCGTCGTCGCCCGCGCCCCGGCGGCTTCCTTCGGCGCGCACTCGCTCGCATCGAGCCGGCGCGTGGGCTCGCGTCGTGCGCTCCGCGGCGACGTGCGTCGTCGATCTCCATCTGAGCGTCGCGTCTCTCATCTCACCGTCGTTTCCGACGGCAAGAAGGTGGTCTTCGTCGGCGGCACCGGCCGCGTGGGCAGCTCCGCCGCCGCCGCGCTCCTCAAGCAGGAGCCCGGCGCGTCCATCGTCCTCGCGGGACGCAGCGACGCCTCGTTCGCGGCCGCGGTGGAGCGCCACCCGTCGCTGCGTTCAGCCGCCTTCGCGAGATGCGACAGCGCCGACCCAGCGTCGCTCGCGTCCGCCATCCAGGGCGCCGACCTCGTGGTACACTCCGCGGGTCCCTTCCAGGGCGGCGGCGACGAGTGCGCGGTGCTCAACGCCGCCATCGACGCCAAGGTCCCGTACCTCGACGTCTGCGACGACGCGGAGTACGCCAAGAAGTGCAAATCACGATCGCCCGAAGCCGCCGCCGCGGGCGTCCCTTGCGTCACCACCGGCGGCATCTACCCCGGCGTGAGCAACCTGATGGCGGCGGAGATGATCGACCAGAACCGCGCGTCCATCGAGGACGCCGGCGGCGAGTCGGACGGCGAGGTCGAGTACGTGCTCTACAACTACTTCTGCGCGGGCAGCGGCGGCGTCGGCGATACCATCCTCGCAACTTCTTACATGCTCTGCGGCGAGGACGTGGTGTGCTGGGACAAGGGCGAGAAGGTGGTGACGCGGCCGGCGACGCAGCGCAAGGTGGTGGACTTTGGCAAGAAGTGCGGCAAGCGGGAGGTTTTCTTGTACAACCTACCGGAGGTCGCATCGGCGCGGGAGGTGTGGGGCGCGGAGACGGTGAAAGCTCGGTTCGGTACTTCCCCCGGGTTGTGGAACGGGGCCATGGCGTTGATGGCCGGTTTGGTTCCCAAGGAGACGTTACTGAACAAAGAAACGGCCCGGACGCTCGCGACGTTCACCGCGCCGATCGTGAGGGCCGTGGACGCGATCGTCGGTGAGCGGACCGCGATACGGGTGGACGTCAAGTTGAAAGACGGGGCGTTGGCGGGGAGCATTTATAACCACCCGAAGCTGTCCGAGGCTGTCGGTGACGCGACGGCGGCGTTTGTGTGCGCGATGCTCCGCGGGGAGACGGACCCGGGGGTCTGGTACCCGGAGGAACCGGGCGCGGTGAAGGACAGGTCACGGGTGTTGGAGGCGGCCAGCGCCGGGTGCAGTAACTTCGAGATGAACAAAGCGGCTTGGATGCTGGAGTCAAAGCCCATCAACCTCGGCTTCGGCATGTACCTCGAGCTCTGATTGCATCGTGTGACTGATCGACGTCCTATTTTTTATATCACGTATACGCATAACACCATCACGCGCGTGAACTTAACATTAAAGGTGAGCTCACGCTAGTACATCGATCGTACCCTACCTCACGCCTTCATGGCTACGCATGCGGTGGATACGATTGCCATCAGCTGCAGGGATTCGTCGGCTCCGTCCACGAGAGCCTTGTCCGCCTCCGCGATGCGCTCGCATATCTTCCCCTTGACCGCATCCGCGACGCCCTCGTCCTCCACGACCGTCTCCGCGAACTGCGTCATGATCTGCAAGCCGGGGAAGCCGTCTTTGAGGATGGAGTCGATGACCCGGTTGGCGTTATCGACCTGGTTCTTTTTGCACGCGGCGACAACCTCTTTCACCGTGTTCACGTCCACCGCGCCCGCGACGGCCGTGATCTCCTTCCCCGTGAGCGTCTCCGTCCCGAAGAGCCTCGCGGCGGACTGCAACAGCGTGATTGCCTTGCGCATGTCACCGCCCGAGTGCGTGGAGCACGCTTGGTAGCACCCGTCGCCGAGGCTCAGTCCTTCTTTGTCGGCGATGAATTTGAGCCGATCGCTCATGACGTCGGAGCCGAGTGGTTTGAACCTGAACTTGGCGCATCGGCTCGCGATGGGTTCGATGATGCGCGAGATGTAGTTGCAGAGGATGAAGAATCGTGTCACCTTGGAGTACGTCTCCATCGTTCGCCTCAGCGCCGACTGAGCGTCCTTGGTCATGGAGTCAGCCTCGTCGAGGATTAGGATCTTGTACGGCGGGGATGGGTACCCCGGGGCGCCCTGGCCGACGGCGGTGGACGCGAATCCCTTGATCTTAGTCCGTACGACGGAGATGCCGCGTTCGTCCGAGGCGTTGAGCTCGAGCATGCGCGACTTGATCAGGTCGGGGCCGTAGAGTTGCCTGCAGATGGCCAGCGCGCAGGTCGTCTTGCCGGTTCCGGGGGGGCCGTAGAAGAGCATGTGGGGCATGTTCGCGGTCTCGAGGGCCTTCTCGAGGCTGCGGGTGACCTCATCCTGGTGCGCCACGTCGTTGATGGTGCGCGGGCGGCTGGGAAAAGAAGGGAGGGGCAGGCACGGAGGTCAGCATCGATGAGAGTCAGATCCGAGGAATGATTTGGTGTTCATGGCGGGGCTCGATCGGAGATGGAGGGTGAGCCCCGGGCGTGATCGGTCGCGGGTTTAGGGTTAACGGGGACGCACTATTTCTCCACCCATGGCTGGCTCGTGGACGTCATCGCGTTCGATCGGCGTTTACGACGCCGCGTGCGCGACACTGCGCTCGAGTTGGCACACCGTACACGGCAAAAGTTCAAAAATTGGGGTGACAGAGGCCGATACCAGCCTATGTCCAGCTCCGACGATGGGCACAACGCCCCGCGCCCCGTGGGTGACGGGCGATGCCCGACGACGATCCGCATCCGAGGGCGCGCGTGTGCCTCCTGTGCACGTGCGGCCTCCCCGGCTCGGGTAAATCCACGCTCGCGCGGGGCATCGCCGAGCGCGCGCTGGCATCCGGCGACGTCTCCCGCGTTCACGTCGTCACGTTCGATGACGTCGAGCGCGACGCGCGGGTGGACGCGGTCGCGGCCGGGACGATCGTAGACGCGCACGGGTTCGACGCGAAGGTGTGGCGGGACTCGCGAAGGACCGCGTTCGCCCGCATCGATGCCCACCTCTTAGCCGCCGGCATCGACGACACGCACCCATCGACCGACGAACATCGTCATCACCATCGCGAACTCATCATCGCCGACGACAACTTTTACTACGCCTCCATGCGATACCAGGCGCATCAGCTGGCGAGACACCGCGGCGCCGCGCACGTCCAGCTGTACGCCGACGTCGCACCCGAGCTCGCGTACGCGCGCAACGCGGCGCGTGAGCCATCCGAGCGCGTCCCGAGGGCAGCCTTCGACCGAATGGCCAACGCTCTGGAACCCCCGGATCGTCACAAGCGATCCTTCGAAGACGCCACCGTCGTAACTTCAACGATGGGAAAGGCCTTGGAAGAAGACGCGGATGGATCCACGGACGCGGTGTCATCGACGTGGAGCTCGGTGTGGCGCGCGTGGGGCACCGCGCCGACGGCGCCGATGACCGCGCAGGAACGCACAGCTGTGCGCGACGCGGGAAGAGCCGCGAACGCGACGAGCGCCATCCACGCGCTCGATCTTCGATCGAGACGCGCGCTCGGCGAATGCGTCCGTCGTTGCGACGGCGCGGCGCGTGCCGACGCGAGCGCGGCGCTGAACGCCGCGAGGAAGGAGATGCTCGACGCGGCGAGGGAGAAGACGGCTGGCCCGAGGGGGGGGGTCACATCGGAAGGCGGGGACGAGACGGATGCGGTTCTCGACGAAGACGCGCTCGAGTTGGCGGCGTTCGTCATGCAACGCGAGGATGCGTTCGCACAGCTGTGCGAAGACTTCGCGCCGATCGCCGTGGACGCGGGGGACGATGGGACTTAGATGTGTTTATTAGATGCGACGGTAGCGATAGACGAGTGGTGGCAACACGCGGGGCTGAGAATTTAATTTTTTGGCCGCGGGTTGCAGTCACGGTCAGATGTCGCTTCATGATTGTCGGACCACTCATCCACAGTCGGCGCCGACGCTGAGCCCCCGCGACGCACGCTTCGGACTCACCGAGCGTATCGTACGTATCGATCGAACGGGAGGTCTCTTCCATGGTCTCTTCCTCCGGGCGGATGCCCGTCGAGCGCGTCGGCTTCGTCGCGCTGATCTTCGCGGCTGTCCTATACCTCAGCGGCGGATCGGGCGGCACCGGTGGATACGCCTCCGCGCGCCAGCTGGATGAGGTCCAGCTGTCACTCTCCGGCACCAACGGCGCGCCGTTCCCCGGGCACATCCTCGTCACCGGCGGCGCCGGCTTCATCGGCTCGCACGCCACCCTGAGGCTCCTCGAGGACGGCTACGCGGTGACCATCGTGGACAACTACTCGCGAGGCAACCGCGGCGCCATCGAGACGCTGCGAAAGCTCGCGCCGCGACACAAGCTCCGCGTCGTCGACGGAGACCTGGGCGTCACCAAAGACCTCGAGCGCGCGTTCGGCAAGCACAAGGTGGACGCAGTCATCCACTTCGCCGCCATCGCCTACGTCGGCGAGTCCGTCTCACAACCCCTCGCGTACTATCGCAACGTCACCGTCAACACCGTGGGATTGTTGGAAGCGATGAAGCGCCACGACGTGCGCAAGCTGGTGTACTCGTCCACGTGCGCCACGTACGGCAACCCGGACGTGTTACCAATCACAGAAAAGACCCCGACCGTCCCGATCAACCCCTACGGCAAGAGTAAGCTGTACTCCGAAGACGCCATCCGCGACTACGCAGTCGCAAACAAAGACTTCGACGCCGCCATTCTGCGATACTTCAACGTCTTCGGATCCGACCCACGCGGCCGGCTCGGCGAGTTCCCACGGCCGGAGTTACGGGCGATGGGCCGCATCAGCGGCGCGTGTTTCGACGCGGCGCTCGGGAACATTCCCGAGCTCGTCGTCATGGGTACCGATTTTCCCACTCGCGACGGGACTTGCGTCAGGGATTACGTTCACGTCACCGACCTGGTGGACGCGCACCTCGCGGTGCTCGGGCACGTCGCTAACCCCCCGGTGTTGTACAACGTGGGCACCGGCAAGGGCGTCACGGTGCGGGAGTTTGTCAACGCGTGCAAGCGTGTCACGGGGGTGGACGTGAACGTCCGGGAGCAAAGGGAGTCGCGGCCGGGTGACTACGCCGAGGTCTTCGCAGACGTGAGTAAGATTAGGGACGAGCTCGGGTGGGAGGCGAGGTTTACAGACCTGGAGACGAGCCTAGGGCACGCGTGGGCGTGGAGACACGCGCACAAGGACGGGTACTGATGGTAGTAGCCGTCGAACGTGTAACTAACGAGTAGTCATCAACAACAATCTGTCTTCGAGCAAATCTGATCGTGTGTGACTTTCATCTGTTCATGACTGTCGAAGCCGCCTCCAAGGGTTTTGGTACCGCGATCTCCTATCTGATGTACCCGACACTTCAGACGGGCGCACTTCACCTCGCTGCCGCGTTGTTCGGATTCACCGCTTGAGATGGACGACGCCGCGCTCGAGAAGGCGCTCCTGCTCGCCGTCTCCCACGGGGACGTCGAGTCCGACGCCTTCGCGTCGGCCAACGGCGCGGACCACAAGAAGGTGGTCGGCCTCATTAAATCCCTCGAGTCGTCCGAGCTCGTCGCCTCCACCGCGAAGGACCACAGCGCTCTGAAGCTGAGCCCCGAGGCGGAGGCGTACCTGACCGCGGGGTCGCCCGAGGCGCAGGCCTTCGCCGCGGTCCCGTCGGGCGCCGGCATCCCGCTCGCCGATTTCAAGAAACTCGACAAGACCATCTCCGACATCGGCTTCAAGCAGGCGATGCAGCAGAAGTGGCTCGCCATGGAGAAGGGCGAGACGCCCATGGTGGTGCGCAAGGCGGACAGCGTGGAGGACATCGCGAAAGGCTTCCTCGCCGCAGTCAACGCCGGCGACGTCGCGTCCGTTCCACCGAAGGAGCTCGACGCGCTCGTCAAGAAGCGCAAGCTCGTGAAGCAGGAGACATGGAAAACCTTCACAATCTCCAAGGGCGCATCCTTCGCGCTCGAGCGCAAGAAGGCGGCGTCCGATCTCACGAAGGAGATGTTACAGGACGGCAGCTGGCGGGACGCCGAGTTCAAGAGCTACAACCTCGTCCCGGGCGCGGGCGCGCCACCCAACGGCGGTTGCGTGCACCCCCTCCTCAAGGTTCGACAGCAATTCCGCGAGATCTTTCTGCAGATGGGTTTCGCCGAGATGCCCACGAACAACTTCGTGGAGAGCGGCTTCTGGAACTTCGACACCTTGATCCAGCCCCAGATGCATCCCGCGCGAGACGCGCACGACACCTTCTTCATGAAGACGCCAGCCGCCGCGAACCGAGCTCCGGAGGAT